>Ga0315274_10000153_pt1 | contig 102580 bp, 94 predicted proteins | sample YL17G02_20_MG_FD_203700 | JGI IMG/M metagenome (GOLD analysis project Ga0315274, IMG submission 203700) | Sediment microbial communities from Yellowstone Lake, YNP, Wyoming, USA - YL17G02_20 | ecosystem: Environmental > Aquatic > Freshwater > Lake > Sediment | place: USA: Wyoming | collected...
GCTTCTTCTTACAACTTCTCGATCAAGACGCCTATGCCGATGTTCGTTCTATTAGAGAGGCAATGGATCGCCGAAGAGCTCCTTTTTATCTTCGACGCACAAAGGAAGCCATGGTCTACTTCCCAGAGCGTCGGTCTGACCTGCCTGCGCCGCGACCAGGTCTGTTTTTTGTATACGCCATCGAATGCGAAGGAGGCAGTTACTACATTGGCCAGACAGACGACCTCCAGAAGCGGTGGCAAGATCACGTGAACGGCCGAGCGGCAGAATGGACAAAACGACACAAGCCGGTCAAGATTGCTCACTTTGAGGAGTTCAGTTCACGCGAAGAGGCTGTCAAACGTGAGTCCGATCTGAAAACTGGCTTTGGCCGAAAATGGTTAAAAGAGTTGATCGCAAGCGGTCGGGCGCGGCAGGCAGGTGGGACCTGGGTAGCGAAAAAGATTTTCACCAAACGTATTACTCATACCATTGATTTCCAGATCGATGGCGCTGAATTCGAGCTCTATCGGGATGTGACTCGCTTCGTGAAGCAACAGAGCACTAAAGCAGCCGCTCAGGGAGATGACCCCCGTGCCCGCGCAGTCGGTTTCCTTATGTCTCTTTATCAGCGTCGGCTCGCCTCAAGCACCTATGCCATGCAACATTCTTTGGAAAACCGGGTTAAAAGGCTTGAGACAGGATTAAAGCGTGCCCAGGAATTAATCAGTATGATGCCTCCGGATATTCCTGATCCAGAAGAATTAGAGGAGATGGAAGATTACGAGCGAGAGCAATTGGAGAAAATGCTCGATGCCGTCACGCTCGCCTCAAATGCAGAACAGATTCGAGAAGAGGTCGAAGAGTTGAAACGACTTGCAGAGAAAGCTCGGTTTGTTGAGGATTCTGGAGCTGAAGCCAAGTTGTCCCGCTTAAAGGACCTTCTTCAAGAGGAGGGTTTTTTTGACCATCCAGAAAAGAGGCTCCTCCTTTTTACTGAATTCAAAGATACACTCGACTATCTTGTGGCACGCCTAAAAGATTGGGGTTTTAAAGTCGGAACCATCCACGGAGGGATGAAATCCGGTTTCCGGGATCAGCAGGGCACACGCCTCTATACAGAGCAGCAGTTTAAAGATGGAGACATTCAAATCCTGGTTGCCACTGAGGCAGCAGGTGAAGGTATCAACCTCCAGTGCTGTCACATACTATTTAACTATGACATACCCTGGAATCCTAATCGTCTTGAACAGAGGATGGGTCGGATTCATCGCTATGGCCAGTTGTTTGACTGCTTAATTTTTAACTTCGTCGCTACGAATACAATTGAGGGTCGAATACTTCAGCGTTTGCTTGAAAAACTTCAAGAGATCCGGGATGCCCTCGATGATGACGCAGTCTTCAATGTGGTTGGAGAGATTCTTCCTGCAGCCCATGTTGAGCGGGTCTTAAGGGACTATTATGCTGGACGTTTAGGAGATGCAGATTTAGAAGACCGCCTTCTTAGGAATGTTGATGAGAAACAGTTCAGGGCCATTTGTCAGAATGCACTCGAGGGACTCGCATCAAAAAAATTGAACCTTGAGATGCTCGTTGAACGTCGAGCCAAAGCCCAAGAGTGTCGTGTTGTACCAGAAACGATTGCTCGTTTCATTCGAGAATCTGCCGATTATGTAGACTTAGCCCTAAAGCCTGTTCCATCTCTTCCACACACTTTTGAACCAGGAAGGACTCCCACAATACTTAAGAACTGTGAAAGCCAACCAGACTGGAAACTTCCACCGCTGGTTACAAAATATCCACGATTCTCAACTGACCGCGAAACTGCAGATACAAAGAATCTGGAATGGGTTACCCCTGGACACCCGCTATTTGAAGCTCTCCGACGACATGCCTTCAGCTTGGCCCAGGAGACTTTTGGGAAAGGAGCCTGTTTCTACTCTCTTCAACATGAAACTCCAGCCCGTCTTGATTTTTATAGGGCCCGTATAGTTGATGGCCTTGGTCAGGTAATCCATGAGCGACTTTTTGCAATAGAGCTTAGTGGCATAGGCTTCCAGCCTGTGAATGACAGGCAGGATGCCTGTCCCACTCAAATGAAATTAGTTGAACCAAACATGCTTGGAAACTTTTCTATAGCCAATGCCCCTTCCAATCTTCCATCCATTACATCCCTGCCAGAAGCAACGGCCTGGCTTAATGAAAATGCACTCAGGCCTTTTTTAGAAGAAGTTCGGTCAGAACGTCTTTCAGAAATCGAACGCATTGCAACACATGTTGAACTGTCGCTTACTGAGCTTCTTCAAAAGGCCGATGAAGAGATAGGAAAATTAGCCTCTGAGGTTGAAAGAAAGGCTCCTGGTGCGGAAGGGCGTCTTGCTCAGGCTGAATCTCGACATGCAGAACTCCTATCACGTCGAGAAAAACGTCGGCTTGAACTGGATCGACAACGGGCTTTATCTCTTCAATCTGTAGAACGGATTACAAGTGTTCTTATCCTTCCTCATCCGGAACGAGAAGCTCCTGAGGTTCGGAGACTACAACCTGATTCAGAGGTCGAAAGAATTGCTATGCAGGTGGCAATGGATTACGAAAGAGATAAAGGTCGTCAGGTTCACGATGTCCACGAAAAGAACTTTGGATATGATCTAACGAGTTTGGATTTAACCTCCGGGGAACTTAGGCTAATTGAGGTTAAAGGTATAGGTGCGGCAACTGGGAGTGTTCTGCTTACACCAAACGAAAAGCGGGTTGCCGAAGACCGCCGTGACTGCTATTGGCTCTACGTGGTTACAGACTGCAAGAGTGAACCAAGACTCCAGAATCCGATTAAAGACCCAGCCCGTCTCAAATGGCACGAAGTCAAAAAAGTTGATCACTACTGGTTGAAAATTGATGCGCTGACAGAACCGATGCAGGTGCGGGAAGAATCAACCCCTTACGGAGATCGTGGCAAATGATGACCTTTCGGCTTAATCTAAGCCTTTTCCCCTCCTCCTTCGATGGAGCAGGGAGAGGGTGAGGGTGAAGTGAAACAAAGTTTGAAGAACATCAAGGGTTCAGAGTTATCTTCAGGAAGGATATTTATACAGAGGAATATTTGCAAAAACTTGGCCTGAATGAGCGGCAAATCAAGGCGGTAATTTATGTAAAAGAGAAAGGAAAAATTACAAACAAAGAGTATCAGGAGGTTTGCAATATTTCGGAAAGAACAGCCACACGTGATTTGTCAAATTTGGTATCTCTTGGGTTGTTTATGCAAATTGGTGTTACTGGTAAGGGAACGGAGTATATTTTAACACGTCACAAAGACGCCAAAGACGCCATAAAGACGCCATAAAGACGCCATCAGGCCAATCTACCTGTCTCCCCTGGCGGGAGAGCCTGCCTGCCGGTAGGCAGGGGTGTGGGTGAGGGGGACACAGGCTAAAAGAATCAATTGCATCATGAATGCATCTCAAACGTATCAGTGAGCTTCGTAGGAGATAAAAGAAAGCCTGATATTGGGCAAATTGCGCATCAATTGGGCAATCATTGGGCATGGGCAAAAGGAGCAGATTTTGTATCTCCCTGATCTTAAAGGAGTGAATGGGCTAAGGGGACTATCAAAGGGTTAATAAAGGGCTAAATTTAAACCCGAAATAAACCCGCAACAAACCAGCAATAAACCCGCAAATCCCTCCCCCTCGATGGGGGAGGGTTGGGGTGGGGGTGAAGCAGATTTGATCCCCCACTTTAGTAAAGGGGGGCGAGGGGGGATTTAAAGAAGGTTATTTATTAAGGGCGGTTTGATCTTTCACTTTATTTTTGATAGCTTTAGAATGCTTGTTAAGTTAACGAATTTGAACAAATTTAGGGAATATTAGATCCTTAGAGACAGGAGTTGATAATGAATACATGGAATGATGTTTTGAAAGAAATTGACGCGACAAGGCAAAATCCTCAATCCCCTCCTGATTGTGATAAAGTAAGACGAAGCAAAATGATGGCAATTAAAGAGTATACTAATCGTCCTCTTATTGTCTATGCTGTAGATTTTCTTAATGAAATGAAGGCTCAGGCAGCAGGTACAGGGATACTCATGGATTGGTCTGATAAAGAAGGTTTTATTGAAGCCATTCAAGAAATCGAAGGTGATGTAGTTGATATTCTCATCCACAGTCCGGGCGGGTTAGCAGAAGCGACAGATTCACTGGTTGATATGATTCGTGGGAGGTTTCAGCATGTTCGATTTATCGTTCCTAATATTGCAAAAAGCGCTGCAACAATGTTGGTGCTTTCAGGAGATCAAATTCTCATGGACATAAATTCAGAATTAGGGCCCATCGACCCCCAATTCAACATCCGAAAAGGAGATGGGTCCCTCGTTACTGCTCCTACTCAGGCGATCATCGATCAATTTGAATCTGCTCAGAAGAAAATTTCAAAAGATTCAACTCTGTTGGTGCCATGGCTACCGATTCTTCAACAATATGGTCCATCTTTGTACCAACAAGCTCAGAATGCCATAAAGCTTTCCAAAAATCTGGTTAAGAAATGGTTGATGAAGTATATGTTTAAGGAGGATCCAAAGAGAGAGATTCGTGCAAGAGTAATCTCCAATTACCTGAGCAACCATAACAATTTCAAATCCCATGCTAAGCGGATTGGAATAAATGATATAAGAGAGATCAAAGCTCTGGAGGCGATAAACGTTGAAGATATGAGGAAGGACCCTGAATTTCAGAATAAAGTTTGGGGTTTATATCATGCCATTAGCCTTACGTTTAACTTTACCCCTGCTTATAAGATTTTCGAGAATACGAGTGGAAGAGCACTGATCCGATTGGTCCAGCCAATTCAAGTTGTTGGACCAGTAAAGTAAATCACCGGGGAGTTGGTCTACTCGCTTTCTGAGTCTGTGGGGAAGGTAGTATTTGAGGTATATGTCTTGGGTTCATGAAGAAATCGATATGCACGTTCATAATCTTCCATACCCATTTCGAAGATCTCCATCGCCTTTGCAATATCAGGATGGTCTTGTTTGAACTTTTCGATCTCTTCCAAAATTTTTTCCATGACTATTATATATCTGAAGGAAAAAGTTTTGTCAAATAAAATAAGTCCTTCTAATATGGCGGCTTTCACAATAACCCGTAGGTTTGGACTGGGGGAAAATCCCCCACTTTAGTAAGGGGGGGGATTTAAGAATGGTAAAAGAGAGGGTAATGTTGCAATGACCGTTCTTTTGAAACCAATTAAAGACCCTGCCCGCCTCCAGTGGCATGAAGTTAAGAAAGTTGATCATTATTATTTATCAATAGATGCTGTTACGCAGCCGATGCAGGTGAGAGAAAAAGAGACGCTGTATGGAGAGAGAGAAAAAAAATGATCTCTTTGACTCTTGGAAAGTTCGTTCTCAGCGGAAGATCTTTACAGAAGTAGAACCTAAACACCATGCCTAAAAAAAGATTGGATGCCACAACATTAGAAGCCATTGCGGAAATCATCTGTGGTTCCGGACAGGGAGCAGGTGGAGGACCAGCTTACGGAACCCCATGTCCGTACCGGTCTAAGTCAGAGATCCACTCCTTTTTTGCCCGAGTTGGAGTAGACCCTAAAGGTGAATCATCTACGAGAAAATGGTTTGTGCTTGAATCGCTTCAAGTTTTAAATAAAGAGACTTCAGGAAACTTATTGCCATCATCACTGGAAAGTGTATTGCTCCGTCTTGGAAATCCGAAGGAATACCGCGGCGACGCAGAGGCAACACAATCCGTTATCAATCATTTGAATAAAATATTAGGAATCGAGGGACTTGAGGTTGTACTTAGCGGAGTTCAACCTATTCTCAGAGAGAAGTCTCCTGAGGTAGCTGTGGTAAAACCTGTTAAAAGCCAGCGGGTTCCAGCCCCTCACTTCGACCGTTTGGTCGCAGACGCAAGTCTTGCGCAGATTCTTACGTACCGCTGGGAAGAGGCACAGAAATGCGTTGAAGCTGATGCCTGTCTTTCTGCCATAGTCATGATGGGGAGTATTCTCGAGGGTGTTTTACTTCACAAGGTTGAATCAGAGCTAAAGACGGCATGCAAAGCAAAATCCGCTCCGAAAGATCGCAAGACAGGAGATCTCAGACCAATCCATGAATGGGGGTTGTCTGCACTCATAGATGTTGCAGATGAAGTTGGTTGGCTTCAAGGAGACGTTAAACGGTTTAGTCACGGTCTCCGAGAGTCACGCAATATTGTTCATCCTTACATGCAACGTCTCTATCAAGAAGAGCCAGATAAAGACACTTGTTCAATTTGCTGGCAAGTAGTTCGGGCTGCACTTGCAGATTTATTAGGGACAGATTAAAGCCTTAAGCATATGATTCCCAAAGAATGTAAACGTTTAGCTGAGGTGGATTTTCCGATTGCGGCTGTTAATGCAGCATGCACAAGGGAAAACAACCGAAAAAGTCGCCCAGAAAGTAAACATATCTCCCTTTTGCATACTTGGTGGGCGCGACGGCCTCTTGCGGCATGCCGTGCAATCCTTTTAGGGATTCTTCTACCTGATCCTACCGATCCGCTCTGTCCGGAATCATTCAAGAGCCATGCTCGAAGGATATTAAATCAGTTCAGAAAAATTGGGGGAACAGATACAGATCTCAAACGTGCAATGCTGAATTTCATTGCAGAAATCTCGGACTCCGAACTGGTGAAGCGTGAAGTCTACAGTACATCGGCCAAAGAACTCGTTGGAGTTGCCTGGAATGAAACACCTCATGTCTTTGACCCTTTTGCTGGCGGGGGATCAATTCCATTGGAAGCCCTACGACTTGGGTGCGACGCTACTGCATCAGAGTTAAACACTGTAGCATGGTTTCTTTTGAAGATTACTCTGGAATGGAGCGCAAGAAAAGGGCCAGACTTAATAGACCTTTTTGAGAAATGGTCAAATTGGGTTTTAAAGGAAGCTGGTCATCGTCTTGAAACCTACTATCCCGTGGATGATAAAAAGCGACGACCACTCGTATATCTTTGGGCACGAAAGGTTCGTTGCGAGGCTCCTGGATGCGGTGTTGCAATCCCCCTTGTTCGTAACCTATGGCTTTCAAAAGAAAGCGGACACAAAAAAGCTCTTCGTATTTCTTACAAAAATGGAAGGATTGAGCCGGAAATTGAAGTATTTGAACCAGAGAAGGATAATGAGGTCATTCAAGGAACAGTTTCTGGATTCAAAGCGACATGCCCTAGATGTTTTCAGGTTACTTCACGTGAGCGAGTTCAGGTGCAACTAAGAGAACAAAAAGGCGGAGCCGCGAATTCTATTCTTCTCGCCGTTGTGCGAAAGAACCCTGATGGCCGTCAAAAGGATTATTATCAACCTACCCCAGTGGACCTAAATGCGATCCAAAAAGCGGAAAATGAGGCCAAGGCGATTTACATAGAAATGCCAGCAACACCACCAAGCGGGGACACTGGTTTTCGGCCAAGGGCTTATGGCATCACAAACTGGGTCGACGTTCTAACACCGCGTCAAAAATTTTCTCGGTGGGTAATTTACGAGGTGATTGAGGATGCACTAAAGAAAGCTGCAAAGGAAGTAGGAGACCAAGAACTCCTAGCTGCACTGGCGGCTTGTCTTTATACGGTTTATTCTTTAAATGGAAAATACCATACCTCATTATGTCTCTGGGCAGCATCCCATGTTGGGTCTATTTTCATGAATGCTCCAGGCATTCCAATGAGAGCTGATTTTGTTGAGTCCAGTCCTCTGAGCACAAATTGCGAAGGCATTGACAATAGTATCAAAAGCGTTAAAAGCGCATTACAGGGTTTGCTTTCAATCCGATTCAAGCCGTCCTCACCCATCCAGGCAGACGCCCTAGAAAAAATACTTCCAAGGGAATCTGCTCATGTAATATTCACCGATCCTCCTTACTACGATTCTATTCCGTATGCACACTTGTCTGATTTTTTTTACGGTTGGCTTAGGATGGGCTTAAAGTCCTGGATTCCAAAAGTGTTTGACCCTCCAGAAACAGAAAAAGCAGTTGAAATTACAAAGAACTTAGCAGTCGAGGACGGAGGAGGTAGGCATGATGCTAAATGGTATGAAAATCGAATGGCAGCCGCTCTATCTCAATCTCGGGAGGTATTAGTTCCTGACGGTATTGGATCAGTGATCTTTGCACATAAGAGCACTGAAGGATGGGAATCCCTTGTATCGGCACTTATTCGGGCAGGCTGGTTTGTTACTGCTTCTTGGCCGATTATGACCGAATGGAGTGCGCGGATGCGTGCTAAGGAATCCGCTGCTCTTGCTACGAGCGTCCATCTTATCTGCCGACCAAGGCCAGAGGATGCACCGATAGGTGATTGGGGTGATGTGCTTCGTGAACTCCCAAAGCGTGTCGGTGATTGGATGGAGCGGCTTCAATCGGAAGGTATCCGTGGTGCGGATCTTGTATTTGCCTGTATTGGACCGGCTTTGGAAATTTACAGTCGCTACTCCAAGGTTGTGGATGCTGAGGAACGCGAGATTCCGTTAGGTGGCGATCCAGAAGCTTCGGAGCCTCACCGACGTGGCTTCCTCTCGTATGTCTGGGAGGTTGTTGGTCGGACAGCACTTGAGCACGTTCTTGGAACCGCGGAGGCAAGGGCAAGAAATAGTACTGCTGGTGCATTAGAGGAGGATGCTCGCCTAACTGCGCTATTTCTCTGGACGCTCCAGAGCACAAACGGGAGTGGAAAAAATGGTAGCATAGGCGTCTCGCCTGTGGAAGGAGATGAAGAGGAAGATGAGGAAGAAAAAGACACCGGCAAGGATGCCGGTGCCACCAAAAAGAAACAAGGTTACAGCCTGATTTTTGATGTGGTGCGGCGTTTTGCTCAGCCACTTGGCATTCATCTCCCAGAATGGGAGGGCAGGATCATTGAGACCGAGAAGGGTGTGGTTCGTTTGCTTTCGGTGAAGGATCGAGGGAAACAACTTTTCGGAGAGGAGAGCATATCAGTAGCCGGATTCAGAATTGAGGAGCAGGCCAGACGTGATCCACAGATGAAGTTCGATTTTGCAGTGGGGGCGGAAGCAGGAGTTGTTCCGAAAATAAAAGGGCGGCGTTCCAAATCCCCCCAACCCCCCTTTGCTAAAGGGGGGAAAGAGGGGATTAAGCGAGAAACGACTACTCTTGACCGCGTTCATGCGGCTATGCTTCTTCAAGCGAGCGGACAAACGAATGCATTGCGAGCACTACTCAAAGCCGAGCAAGAACGTGGTCCCGATTTTATACGGCTTGCCAATGCGCTCTCTGCGTTATATCCTAAACAAAGCGAAGAAAAGAGGTTACTGGATGCCATGTTGTTGGTCATTCCAAGGTAGGAGGTGACGATTGATGACGGGTGACGGCGATCTACTCAAAAAAGTGGTGGACCGAATTTTGACTGTCGCAAAACCAGAACGAATCATTCTGTTTGGCTCCGGCGCGACAGGCTTGATGACGCGGGACAGCGATTTGGATTTACTTATTATCGAACGTGACTTCCGAAGTCAGCGGGATGAAAGTGCTCGCCTACGTCAAGCCCTGGGGGACCTTGGTATTCCTGTAGATGTTTTTGCCATGACCCCTGAGCGGTTTGAAGAAACCAAAGGAGTGATTGGTGGATTAGCTTACCCTGTTAACAAGTACGGAAAGGTGATTTATGAAGCCACCTGAAGCAGTAAAAGAAGAATTCACGCGCGAATGGATACGGAAGGCAGAGAATGATTTTAAAACTGCGGAGCATCTCTTACAGGGTGGACCTGATTTTGCGGAGGGAACGGCATTCCATTCTCAGCAAGCAGCAGAGAAATATCTAAAGGCTTTTCTGGTTTGGCACCAGATTGAATTCCAGAAGACTCACGATATTGAGGCTTTATTGAGGCTTGCAGGGAAAGTGGACGACAAAATTCCGGAGATTTTGAGAGAGGCCATAATATTGACCCCTTACGGAGTGGATTATCGTTATCCAGGGGAATACCCGGAGGTCTCCAGAAGTGATGCGGAGAGGGCCCTTCGGTTGGCCGATCATGTTCGTGCAGAAGTCCGGAGTCGCCTGCCAGGTCACACGCTTGAATGAAAACGGTGCTATGTCCTATGGAACTCTGGTGTAAAGTGGCAACACCGAGAACATAACTTATAGCCCCCTCACCCCAACCCTCTCCCACAAGGGGAGAGGGGGTTATTTTTATCTTCTTTTTTGAGGGAAAGTAGAATTAAGGAGGCCAACCATGACTATTACTGATCGAATAGAGATTAATCCGAAAGTGATGTTAGGCAAACCCGTAATTCGTGGCACCCGCATTACAGTTGAACTTATCCTGCGCAAGATTAGCGAAGGAGCCACTGAAAAAGAACTTGTAGAGGCTTATCCAAGGCTGACCCGGGAAGATATCAAGGCTGCGATACGATATGCGGCTGATACCTTAGCCCATGAAGAAATGGTTATCTTAGGCTCACCAAAACGAGTAGCGAGGAAGTAAGCTATGCGTTTCCTTGCAGATGAATCTTGTGACTTTTCAATAGTCCGTGCACTTCGAGCATCTGGGTATGATGTACTTGCTGTCTGCGAAATTAGCCCACGGGCACAAGATTCTGATGTGATGAACCTTGCTGTTTGGGAAGAAAGGATCTTGCTGACAGAAGATAAGGATTTTGGCCAATTAGTCTTTGCTCATGGACAAGAAATGACTGGTGTGATTTTCCTACGATTCCCAACATTGGCCCGGAAGCAGATTTCAAAAGATGTTGTCAGGCTGGTGAAACGGGAAGGTGAAGAATTGAAAGGGTGCTTCACTGTCGTCCAGCCTGGTCGAATCCGTATTAGTCGTAAGCCTGGAGGTTAAGGGAATGGAACCCTGGTATAAAGTTGCAATGCCAAGAAAAGAAGTTAGAGAAGGCAGGTCATTCAATCCGGATGAATTTGCTATTGCCCTTGAACAAGTTATTGCTGGCACGGCCCCCGAAGACTACCGGGAGCCAAAACTATTCTTTTCTCGAACTTGCTTCACACGAGCCCTTTGTGAGCATACCGGGATGACACTTCGCCGGTTGGCCGGTAAAACCGAGAATACAGCTCCCATCCTTGCTCTTATCACTCAATTCGGTGGTGGTAAGACCCATACGCTGACAGCCCTTTATCACTTAATTCAAAATAGGGACAAGGCAAGCAAGATTGAAGAGCTGAATAAGCTCCTTCAGGAAGCTGGTCTTCCGGAAATCCCAATCGCTCGTGTAGGGGTATTTGTAGGGAATGCGTGGGATCCCTCCGCAGGGGCTGAAAACCCATGGATTGACATAGCACGGCAGCTTGCAGGGGGTGAAGGGGTTACTGCGTTAGGACCCGAAGCCAAGACAAAGGCCCCCGGGACGAATAATCTCCAAAAGCTCATAGCGGTGGCAGGAGGCCACGTCTTGATCCTATGCGATGAGGTGCTTAATTTCCTGAGTCGTCATCGGGATAAAGCTGAGCCTTTCAGAGATTTTCTCGCAAATCTTGTAAGAACTCTAACTGGGACAACAGGAAGCGCTGCGATGATAAGCTTACCCCAGAGCAAGCCAGAAATGAGCGATTGGGATCTAAGGTGGCAGGATATTGTCATTAAAGAAGTTAATCGCGTAGCAAAAAACCTGATTTCAAATGATGAGGCTGAAATAAGTGAGGTTGTGCGACGTAGACTTTTCGAGGATTTAGGGAATGAACGTACCCGGAAAAATGTGGCTAAAACTTTTGCTGAATGGTGTTTTGAGCGAAGGGCTCAACTTCCACCTGAATGGACGGCGGTGGATACAGCCACTACTGAAACGAAAGCGCGAGATTATTTACAGAGTCGATTTGAGGCTTGTTATCCATTCCATCCATCCACACTTTCCGTTTTTCAGAGAAAGTGGCAGGTTCTTCCTCAATATCAGCAAACCCGTGGGACCCTTGCCATGTTGGCCCAGTGGATCTCGATGGCTTTTCGAGAAGGCTATCAAAGGGCACGGCGAGAGCCCCTGATTACCCTCGGATCGGCTCCTCTCGATGTACCTGAATTCCGTGCTGTGATACTGAGTCAACTCGGTGAACCGAGGCTTGTCCCTGCAATTGAAACAGATATTTCGGGTCCGCAATCACATGCTCGAGCACTCGATGCTGATACGAAAGGACCTCTTAAAGATATTCACCGCCGGGTGGGCGCCGCGATTCTTTTTGAATCCTCGGGGGGGCAGATAGAGAAATTAGGACACCTGCCAGAATTACGTTTTGCCTTAGGGGAGCCAGAGGTTGATACAACTTCCATTGATAATGCAGCTTTCGCGCTTGAATCAAAAGCTTTTTTCATCAGCCGTATAGGTTCAGATGGTTTTAAAATTTATCACAAAGCAACCATCCGAAAAGCGGTTAATGACCGGCGTGCGTCACTTGATGAGGATGCAGAAATAAAACCAACGATGAAGAGTCTCGTCAAAAAAGAGTTTGAACGTGGAGCGAGCATTCCTCTCGTACCCTTTCCGAACGATGGCTCAGCCATTCAAGACTCTCCTAAACTCACCCTTGTTTTAATGGATCCAGAAATGGAGTGGAGTGTGGGACAGGCCTCTGGCCTGTCATCTCAGGCTGGAAGCCTGAGCCACAAAATTGCCGAGTGGACTCGACAGCATGGAAAATCTCCTCGACTCTATCCAGGGTCGCTTATATGGTGTTTAAAGAAACCAGGGCGTGATCTAAGGGATAAGGTTGAACTCTGGCTTGCATGGAAAAGGGTTTTTACTGAGGTCACAGAAGGGACTCTGGGGGCTGATTTTGACCGGGCAGACCGTGCTGATATACAGAGCAAAGTCAAAGATGCTGAAGATGATGCCAAAGATGAAGTCTGGGGTGGCTATCGTTTTGCAGTCATTTTTGACAGTAAGGAAGCTGATGGGCTCAAAATTATTGACCTGGGTGCAGGCCATGCAAGCAGTGGAGAGACCCTTTGTGGAAGAGTGATTTCAGCCTTAAAGTCCCAGGCACTATTAAACGAATCTGTTGGAGCTGGTTATATAGAACGAAACTGGCCACCTGCTTTGAAGGATTCTGGTGCATGGCCTCTTGCAAGCCTCAGACAGAGCTTCTTGAATGGTTCATTAACAAGACTTTTAGATCCAGATACGACTTTACGGAATAAGATCGTCGAATTTGTTGGCAAAGGTGACTCTGGCCTTGCCTCAGGACAAAGGTCAGATACCACTTATGAGCGGATCTGGTTTGAGGAACCAATTTCCTTGGACGAAATTACGTTTGAGGCTGGTGTTTTTCTGTTAACAAAGGTGAAAGCAAAAGCCCTTAGGGGTGGAATGAGATTGGGGCCAGAGGCTGTGGTAAGTGCAGGCCCTAAGCCAATAATTGAGGAACGGGAAAAAGAGAAAGAGCCAACTCCCGGCATTCAAACAAGGATACTCCGTTTGGTTGGGACTGTGCCACCAGAGATTTGGAACCGTCTTGGAACAAAGATTATTCCCAAACTGAAATCAGGTTCGGATCTCAAGATTGGCGTTGATTTTACTGTTACTATAAACGTTGACTCTGTACGAAGTATAGAGTCTGATCTACGGCAGATTCTCGAGGATCTCGGCCTCAAAGGCAAAATCAAAATTGAGCAATCGCAATAAGCATATCGCTCAATATCGTTAGATGAGAATTAACCGAAATCTATGAATGATATGATTACAGAAGCTTTATTGGAGATGCATTTTCATCATGCAATAGTAGATCATTTCACGATGATTTATGGTGCTAACTTTCTGCGTCTCCTAAAGCCGTCTCCTCGACAAGAAGCTTGGGTTGGATTTGATCAGGGCTGGGTTCGGACGTCTGTTACTACGGGAGAACTTCTCGATCACCTTAAGGATGCAATACAATCCAAGGCTACATTGGCAAAACATTTTTATTCAATTCAAGAAAGTACATAGGGTAACCCGCAAAAGCAGACATTTCCCTCATGGATATTCAATTCCATATCTGCGCTTAGAGTTATCATTAGAACCTAACAAAAATAAAGGGTTATCTCAGCATGAAACCCTACTAAGGCTAAGCCGGATCAACTATGCAAGTGTGAGCTATGCTTGTGCCATGCTGTTCGACTTGGACGAGATATATATAGAACCAGATCTTGGGCGTCTAAGCTGCATCGATCTTTCCACTGCTCCAGCGGGATGGGCAACCAATGAGCCCCATTTTATAACTTTCAGATCTGAAACTGACCTTTCGCCCTTATGGTGTAGCCAGCCCGTTGAGGGAAAGGCTATAAGGCTCAAAGAGTGGGCATCACCCGATTTGAAAATTGGGCCGAAGAAGATGACGGCCCAGGAAATAACCCACCTTATTCAAACTGCCTCCGATAAAATCACGAGTGCATCCGTTAAGGGTGAACCACCCTTATTCAAACAAAAAATAAGAGTCAGGACCCAGTTTCTCCCTGAATCTTTAACAATTATGGAATTTATTGAGAGAACCACTTCTTTAGGTAAACCGCCCAGAATGATTAGGCCTGAAAGGCCTGATGCGCACGAATAGGGGAACACAGTAATTGGGGACGGGTTCCCATTTATTTGTAAATTCTAGGAGAGCCATATGATCGATACAGTCCAACGAGCCAAACAAGCATTATGGGATAGCTATCGCAAGCTGAATCCAGATATCGAAGTTGACCCAAAAGGGTATATCAACGACTCCAAAAAGAATCTTCTTCAGCTCGAATGGATGGAGTTAATAAAAGAAGATTATCGCGGAGGTGGTGGAAAAGAACTTGAGTGGAAGTTTCGTGCAATTCACTCATCAGCCGTTTTGGGGGCAAATAACTTTGCCAGATTCAAACAAGAATCCCATCGGCTGACAATTCTTGATCGGAGCGGGTTTAATATTCCCGTTTTTGAGAAACAACTGCCCACTGGGCTTCGCGGCATCCCTCCAAATCTCGACGTTTTCCTTGAGAACCGCGATTGTTGCATAGCTATTGAATCAAAACTTCTCGAAACTTTATCACTAAAAAAACCCCATTTCTCCCCAAGCTACCGTAAGGACCGACTTCCCCATTGTGAACCCCAGTGGTGGAACTTTATCGAGTTAGCTCCCAATGCGTCAGAGGCATATCTTGACACGGCCCAGCTCGTGAAACATTATCTTGGACTTCTGAACTATGTTCAGAAGAAGATCGATCACAAGCCCATACTCCTTTATCTCTACTGGAAACCGGTGAACGCTTCGGAAATAGACGAGTATCAAAAGCACGACCAGAAGGTGGAAGAATTTAGGACAAAGGTGGCTGGAAGTATTGTTGAATTCAAATTTATGAGTTACCCAGAGTTATGGGAGGCATGGAGTAGGGAACCAAGTCTTGCAGACCATGCAAGAAAGTTGATGGAAAGGTACTACGTGCGTATTTAGGGAAAATGGGAGGCTAACGGTGTCAGCCATAAAAAAGTTGGCCCGATCATTAAACAGCATAGCGCAAAGCGCATAGCGTATTCTCAATCGTAAAACGTAAGTCGCGAGTTGTAAGGGGGAACCACAAAACATTAAATGCGAAATGCCGAGTGCGTGGGCTGTTGGGTCGAATCTTTATTCTTGGCAAGGCATACCATTTCTTTAAGAAAAGGAAGGTCTTTATATAAGGAATGTGAGCCAGCGATAGTCGAGGCGTAACAAAGCGCTCAGGAGTGGCAATCCGTCTGAGCGATCCGTTAGACGTAAATGGGAAAAACATCTTGCATCTGTGTTGCGAATGTGACACAATAACGCCATGAAAACAGCAGTCGTCCACGCACGCATTGAACCGCAAACAAAGCAGAAGGCCGAAGGGGTCCTTCGCAAGCTTGGCCTTACCCCCACGGAGGCGATCCGCATCTTCTACAAGCAGATCTCCATTCGTGGCGGTCTGCCTTTCCCGGTCGCGATTCCGAACAAGCTTACAGCGGCCACTTTAGAGAAGAGCCGCCGCGGCGAAGACATTGAGGAATTCGAGTCCTTAGAGGCCATGTTCAAGAATTGGGAGAAATGAAGAAGGTCTCGCAGACCAAGCAGTTTTCCCGGGATGTCAAGCGCATGCGGAGAAGGGGAAAGGACCTGCGCAAGTTGCAGGAAGTTGTCAAGCTTCTGGCCGAGGACACTCCACTTCCACCGAACCACAGAGACCATCCACTCACCGGACCGTGGCAGCCATCGCGTGACTGCCACATTGAAGCCGACTGGATCTTGATTTACACCGCAGATAAAACCTCTCTTCGACTTGAACGGACCGGCACGCACAGCGACCTTTTCAAGAAATGAGGTCGGAAAGGAAGTTTGGGGACGGCTCTCCTATTCTTTTTAAATAACAGATAGATACAAATTAATTATTGAGGGTATTCAGTTGACTCCAGTAAATTTAGCCTAACTTATTGATTTATAATGATTTTTTGCTTTTTTTGATTTTAGGTTGCCATTTTTGTATAAGCATGCGAAAAGTCTGGGTTTTTGAAAACTGAACTGGAGTCAACTGAATACCCCCATTTAATTATTTAAAAAATCTGGTGTCATCCATAAGATGCGGCCTGGCAAGGCCGTGTAGTCCTGGAAAAAGAACTTGGGGTCAGGCATCGGTAATTCGGTATTCACACAGGCCGCTATCGATATTCATGGGAAGTAGTGCTTGGGTGTCGCGTCTACACTATTCACAGGTGTCATCCAAAAAAAGTTGGCCATGTTCTAATTGCAGAACAAGTAGAGCAAAGAGCATAGCGATGATTTGTGTCAGAAGAGGGGGGATAAGAGGGGAAATTTATGGTTAAGAGGAGGATAGAATGGTAAAAAAAATATGGCCTACGGGCAAATTCCACCCGGTAGCCTTTCAACCTGGAGGAATTTCTTAAAAAGGGAGTAGGTAACCCTGGCCTTGCCTTCAAGCGATTTTTCCCGTGGGTGAGTACCCGGAGGTTTCTTAACTAAGCCAGTTTTCTGTCTTTAAACCTTGGATTCTTTGGAAATGGGCAATGTTATTTGTTACTAAAATAAAATCTCTAAACTTAACTATCGAAGCTATTAAGATATCCGCATCCTCAATCAAGGCCGCTGTCTTTTTCAAATGTGCATATATTTCTGCGGCCTCGTCAAAAATCGGCATGGTATCAAGAAGCAAGACAGGAAATTTACTGCAAAATTGAATAAAAAGATTTAATTGTTTTGTAGCGTTAGCAGCCAATAGTCCCCGCTTTATTTCGTAATAACTTATTCCGTTCACAAAGATTTCATCGCCGTCTAATACGGCTTTGCTCATTTTTCCCTTCACCATTTCGTTATCTTTTAATATTGCTGTGATGATATTTGTGTCAAGCACATAATTCATTTGAAAAAGGGTCCCCTTTTTACCGACTGTTCAAAAACTTCTATCTGTTCGGGAGTCAGTTCGTTCAGCATTCCTGATACAGTCTCTAAGGCATTGAGTTGCTCTATTTTTTTCTCCCATTCCTGCACCTCAGAAATCTGAACAGGAAGAGGATTAACAGGTAAAGTCTTCCATTCGATTATTTCTCCAAACAATCGTGCTCCGGGATCTCCGGTAACAGGCGTGGATATTGAAGTCAAAAATGCTTCCCTTGCCATTTTTTTCTCAAAAGAAAATGATAGACCACCAATCAGCATCAATTTAGCTGGATCATCGGGTTCCAACAAATTCCTATTTCTCAATGATAGGGCCGCCATTATTTAATCTCCTCGAACAAAATTCTGCATTTATCTGTAATGCAGGATTCAAAAGTCTTTTCAGTCGCTGAGTGGGCCTGTTCTAACCATCCCTCAAACCCTTCCATTGATATTCCTTCTTGAAGAATCATGATGTAGTCGAGATCCAATATTATTGGCAACGTTTTTGGCGCTTCAGGAGTAGCATTACTTATTGTAATAATCATTCTATCACGGTTATTTAAATAAGGAATCTCTACTCGGGATATAAACCCTTCATGAAGTTGAGGTAGGTCTTCAGGCATAGCAGGGAAGAAATTGAAATACTCCTCCAGGTTAATAGATTCGGCATTGAATATTATTTTATTAATATACCTGAGCCCAATTTTCTTGAATCCTCGGGGGTTAGCTACACCTGTATATGCTTGAAAATTCCCTAAAATTAAAGGTTTAAATACGTCCCACGTTGGATATGGCTTTACGTGATTTACAACAAATAGATCCGGACCGACTTGAATTAAGGCTGTTTTATCTTTCCTATAAAATTGGACACGTGGTGGAGCAGGTTCCACTCTATGTTCAAGACCCTTTTCTGTCGGTCGAAATTGGACACCCACTCCAATTTGTTGCTTTTTATCTGGAAATTGATCCTTCACCCTTTCATATACCAATCCCGGCAAAGTCAAATCCCATGGTTGACTGGGAACAAGCTGTATTTCACAAAGAGCTTCAATAATTGGTGAGTTTTTATATTTTTTCCCCATTTTACCTTCCGTAATGGTTACATTTAGGTTAGATCTTAAGAATGCTTACCTCTCTTCTATTATTCTGACATTTTCTCTACTAATCGTAAATTTGCCCACCCATGGGAATCCAATGGTCTTACACACGTAAATATTATCACCTTCAGCACCGATTACTTCCACAATTTGATCGCGCATGGATAATTCCTGGATTCCTCCGTCCTCTTTTTCGATACGAACTCGGCCTTCGTATGTTACCACTGCTCCCATTCCAGACTCCTCAATTGAATTACCGGTCGTGAATCCTTTACTCAACTCGGGAACCAACCAGAAGTTTATTAAATCAGAAACAGAGTGTCAATAGGGATTTCAAAAGAGCTGTTTGTTAATTTTAACATTTTCATTGGGAATAGAGAAGAAGAGAGCTATTGACACTATCCATACACTATCCGTAAAGAATCCTCTTGAAATTTCCTTTGAAGAGTATTGACGGGACGTTGGTGCAAAGAGAAATAATGATTGATAGGATATGAGATTAGGGACACTTCCCAATTTTGGTGGAGGGTTATTTGACTTTCGAGGGAGCGACTCTTTGGATTTCCGGGAGGAGATCGAAGTGATGGGGGACGGGCATAGATCAAAATCAAAAAGTAGCCCTGGTTTTCTCTTGGTCGATTTTTTCGTGAAGCCACATGGACATGAGCTGGGTAAAAGGGACCCCTTTGTTACGGGCAATGCGTTTTAACATTGCAAGATCAAAAGGATCCAATCGGACTGAAACGGGTTGTCGAGGAGGCCGGTGGGCAATGAAAGGTTCTGCCTTTTCAAGCAGCCCGGATACCTCTTCGGGTCTCTCTTTCGAAATGAAAGAATCCCATGCCTGGGCTTCCTTTTTTAGCTTCATTTTGATTCTTTTTGGGAGCTTGCTCATTTTTTGATTCTCCTTAAATATGTTTTCTGTGTTGAGGGCGACATTAAAATTAGGGACACTCCCAATTTTAAAAGGAGGGTTATGGTTTTGATTTTAGATTTTATAAATCTTCACCCACGGGGATTCCGGGGTCACATCTTCATATGTCATGAAATTTATTTTAAGGTGTCCTCCATAAAAAAGTTGGCCCGATCACTTAATCGCATGGAGCATAGCGCATAGCTCAGAGCTGAAAGCTCAAAGTAAAAAAAGTCATTGGGTTATTGAGTCACTTAATAAACCATAGCGTCATTGGGTCGTTGAGTCAGATAGCAGTGGAGAATGTCTGATTTTAATGCTTGACTGTAAGAATGCTTTATGTCATTCTTAACCACACAAAGTCAGGGGTGTATTGAGTATGTCTCCTCAGAAGAGTGGCTTAACCAAAGAAGATCTAAAAACCTTTAAAGAAGAGATTATTCATCAGTTTCATGTTGTCTCTGAAGGCGTTATAGACCAGGTCAAACTGGTTGCTGAAGGGGTTGCGACTGTCAATGAAAAGTTGGATAAAATTCATCAAGAATTAAAAACGGAAATCCAAGAAACAAGGCAAGAAGTTCTGGCAGCCGTTAAATTTTCTTATGCAGAACTGGACAAATGACTAACCACCCTCGAGAAAGAATTTCTTGAACTTAAACTCCGCGTTGAAAAAATAGAAATCCGCTCTATTTCTTAAGTTTTCCTCTTTTAAGTGTTAAAAAGCTGTAAATTCCGGTTTCACCCATAAAAAAGTTGGCCCATTCAAATGCAGATTGCAGAATTCGGAATGCGGAGTGCGGAATCAATAAAAAAACGGTAAATGAGCTATTGGGCAAATCCTTAAATCGTAGAGTCATTGGATCGCTGAGTTACACCTGACTGAATTTTTCAGTCAACTTTTGAGAAACAGGTCTTGTCAAATCTTCAAATGCCAAACGAAGGGATTGCAATGGGACAGGAAAATAGGACACATCCCTTTTTAGGCTCAGGTGTCCTTCCTAAAGGCAATCGGAATCTCCGGCAAAAGGTTGGAATATAGACAAACAGAGGCCTATTTTAAGCAATGGCTTAAAGAAAGAAGTATTATGAAAATTCAAGGGAGAGGCATTAAAAAGAAAAAATCATAAGATCTCCGTTGAAATCCCGAGACGGGGGCGTTCGTGAGATTTAAATTTACTGGAATCCACATGAAGGCCGGTTGATCTAACCATTTGAATATTCAAGAAAGAGTGGCCCGTCTCCCCACACATGACCGGATGTTTGGGGAATTTGACAATAAGGTAAAAATGGATTAATATTTCAATTATTTTAGTTTGGAGGCGTCTGATGTATGCAGTGTTGAAAATGGGTGGCAAGGAATATCGAATCTCAAAAGGGGACATCATCCGCGTGGAGAAGTTGGATGGAAAAGTTGGCGATCAGGTGGCGCTGAAAGATGTCCTGATGGTATCTCAGGAAGGTCAGGTTCAGTTCGGAACTCCCCACTTGACGAATGCGGTGGTGACGGGTGAGATCATTCAGCAGATGAAGGGGAGAAAGGTTCTTACCTATAAGATGAAGAAGAGGAAAAATTACCGGCGCCTCAAAGGGCAACGTCAAACCTATACTTATCTGAAGGTGAATGATATTCAACTTTCCTAATAAAAAATAAATAATCCCCCCTGAAGCTGTGAAAAAATTAGGGGACGGTAGCCCAGACGGGGGAATATTTCAAAAAATGTAGAATGCGGGTATTTAATTTAATGGTCCTGAACGCTTTTAAGTTATCTATTTTACATGGTCTTTCCGTCTTTGTGAATAAAACTGGAAAAGGTAACCGCTCTACATTTTTTCCAATATCCCCCCGTCCTGGCTTTGAGTCTTGGATTTTTTCACACCTTTCCTTTAACAAAGGGGGGTGGGGGGATTTGGTAGTCGTTAGGAGGCAGTTATGGCACATAAGAAAGCAGGGGGAAGTTCTCGGAATGGCAGAGACAGTGCGGGACAGCGCTTGGGCGTTAAACGATTCAGCGGGCAACAGGTCCAGGCGGGGAGCATCTTGGTCCGTCAACATGGGACCAGGATCCATCCCGGAGAGAATGTCGGTTTGGGAAAGGATTATACCCTCTTTGCCAGAATCGATGGGATCGTCAAATATGAGAAGAAGGGAAGAGAAAAGAAGCAGGTGAGTGTCTACGCCCAGACTCTTTAACCCTGCACCACAACCGGTGCAGGACAAAAGCCCTGAGCCCTACGGGGTTCGGCGGCCTCCCTCCATTTGCCCTGTGATCAGTAAACCCCGTTAGAAATGGCGTGGCTTTAAACCATGCCCTTTCTGAAAGGTATTTAAATTCTGAATAAGGTTCATCCTCACTTTTATCCCGCAAGGCGGGACTAACGGGGTAAAGATGAAATTTGTGGATGAAGTGAGAATCCAGGTGAAAGCGGGCGATGGTGGAAATGGGTGTGTCAGTTTTCGGAGAGAGCGTTCTATCCCCAGAGGAGGTCCAAACGGTGGTGATGGAGGAAAAGGTGGGGATGTGATCCTTCAGGCAGATGCTCAACTTGCAACCCTTCTCGACTTATCCTATCCACAACAATTTCGTGCCCAAAAAGGGACCCACGGTAAAGGTAAAGACCAGACCGGAAGGAACGGAGAAGATTTGATCATTCGAGTTCCAGTCGGAACTCTTGTTCGAGATGATCAGAGCGGAGAGGTGTTGCAAGACCTCCTCTTTGATGGCCAGCGGTTCATTGCTGCAGAAGGGGGTCGGCGCGGTCGAGGGAATGCACGGTTTGCAACGGCCACCCTGCGGGCCCCTCGCCATGCTGAGAAGGGTGAAAAAGGGCAGCAGCGTTGGCTTCGGCTCGAACTGAAACTCCTCGCCGATGTCGGCCTCCTCGGTTATCCCAATGTTGGAAAATCCACCCTTCTTTCCAAAATATCATCTGCCAGGCCAAAGATTGCGGACTATCCCTTCACCACATTGGTTCCCAATTTGGGAGTGGTGATCAAAGAAGGCCGCCGCCCCTTTGTGGTGGCCGATATTCCAGGATTGATCGAGGGCGCTTCCCAGGGAGCAGGACTCGGGTTAACCTTTCTCCGCCATGTGGAACGCACACGGCTCCTCATCCACCTCTTAGATATTTCCGAAGGGCCTTCAACCCATCCCGTCAAAAACTTCCATGCCCTCAACCATGAATTGAATGCCTACGACTCTTCATTACAGGAGAAAATTCAGATCGTTGCACTCAATAAGATAGACCTTCCATCGATGCGGAAGAGGGCAAAAGATTTTCAGAAACAATTCGAAAAGATGGGATATCACCTTTATCTGATCTCTGGGAGGACGGGAGAGGGGTTAGAAGAGTTAATGGAGACAGTGTCTCAAAAATTGGAATCGATTTCGGGTCGGGTCAATGGGTAATAAAAGTATCCGGAGAGAGAGACTCGGGAAGGTCAGACGGATCGTAGTCAAAGTGGGCTTCAGTATTTTGGCCTCTGTGGAGAAAGGACTCCACTATGAGGTCTTCTCTTATCTGATCAAAGAGATTTCGGAGCTGAAACGCCAAGGCTATGAGATCATCATGGTCTCCTCAGGGGCGATTGCTGCGGGAATGGAGAAATTGGGTTATAAGACCCGTCCCCAATCGATCACCCAGAAACAGGCCACAGCAGCCGTAGGGCAGGGACGGCTGATGAACATCTATGAAAACTATTTCTCACGCCATCAGCAGATGGTTGACCAGATCCTTCTCACCCATGATGATCTGAGCCACCGCCGGAGGTTCCTCAATGCCCGGAACACGTTATTGACACTCCTCGAATTGGGGATTATCCCGATCATCAATGAAAACGATACCGTTGTCGTGGATGAGATCAAATTCGGTGATAATGATAACCTTTCTGCCCTGATCACCAATCTCATTGAGGCTGACCACCGCCAAATTTATTGTCTATGGAGAGGGACAAATACGAAAATAAGATTGCAGATAGCAGATCGCAGATTGCAGATTGAAAAATGTGAAATCTAAAATCTGAAATTTGAAATCAAAATAATTTGATGAACGAGGAGGATTCAGCGATAAACAAAGAGACGACTGATAGAAGAATTGGGTTATTCGGAGGGACCTTCAATCCCATCCATCTGGGTCACCTCCGGGGCGCGGAAGAAATTCGGGAGACCTTCGGCCTCCAGGAAGTGGTCTTCATCCCCGCAGCCATCCCACCCCATAAAGTGGCAGAGGGGGTCGTCGAAGCAAGGCATAGACTGGAAATGGTGAGGTTGGGTACCGCTACAAACCCCGGTTTCTCCACCACCGACATTGAACTCACAAGACCTGGAAAATCTTACTCCATCGATACGATCCGGTATTTCCGGGAGAGGCACCCCAATGCCCTTTTCTTCATCTTAGGAAGGGATGCGTTTGTGGAGATCGAGACCTGGAAGGAATTTCAACAACTTTTCTCTCTTTGCAACTTCATTGTGATGACCCGGCCTGGATTTCAGAAAACCCCTTCCAACGCTCAGCTCCCAGGGTCTCTGGTCCGTGTCTTCCGCTATGATGAGGAAATCAAGGGTTGGATTCATACTTCGGGTCACACCCTCCATTTTAAAGAAATCACGTATCTGGATATCTCCTCCACAAAGGTTCGAGAGTTAATCGAAACAGGGGAGTCTATAAGGTATCTGATCCCTGCCGAGGTGGAGACATATATCCGACAACAAGGACTTTATCGGAAGAGCCGATGATCCGACGGATGAGACATTTCATCATTTTTTTGTTGTCATCCCCATTTTTTCTGGTATAATGCTAAACTCAAAATTGTTCTTCAGGAGGATATGGCCACCGATTCGAAAATAAAGTCGCTGCTCTGTTTAAAGGCAGCCATTGAAAAGAAGGCCCAGGATCCGGTCCTTCTGGAGTTGAAAGGGATCACTTCCTTCACCGATTACTTTCTCCTCTGCACTGGCAAGTCAGATCGCCAAGTTCAGGCGATTGCTCAAGCGATTGAGGAGACACTCAGAAAAAAAGGGATTCGGCCTCTCGGTGAAGAGGGAACGCGCGAGGGAAAGTGGATCCTGCTCGATTACGCGGATGTGGTGGTTCATGTCTTTCTGGAACCGGTCAGAAGGTTTTATGACTTGGAGGGACTCTGGATCGACGCCCCACGGATCGATCTTCAAAAAGGAGTAATCATTGAAGAAAGGACATTTCGATCTGAAAAAAGGAGTGGATAAAAAGACACTTGCTCGATTCAGAAAGATTCTCCTCAAAGAGCGGGAGCAGATCATCGGAGAGGTCAAACAGATCTACGAATCTTCAAAGGAGATGGGGCAAGATGGGATTCAGGACATTGGGGATGAGGCGGCCAATATTTATAACAAACAGATCCTGCTCAGCCTGAATGAAAATGAACGGATGAGGCTTCAAGAGGTGGATGAAGCCCTGGATCGTATCGAGAATGGAACGTATGGTATCTGTGAGGAGTGCGGGGGGCCCATCAGCCTGAAACGGCTCGAGGTCCGGCCGGTGGCAAAATATTGTGTTCCTTGTTTAACAAAGCTGGAGAAAGGGAAGTTATAGACGATGTTGATTCGGTTGTTGTTGATCATTATTCTGATCGTGATCTCTCTCTTCTGCTGGATCTCTTTAGAAAACCCTCTCGATATTGAATTTCACTTCTTTGGGGAGATCCTTTCCACGAGCGTTTCAGCCCTCATGATCACGTCCTTTGTGTTGGGTGCCTTGCTGGTCTTCATCAGCACTTTGGCCCGAGATGCCAAACGGGCCATCGAAGGCTATCAGAAATCTCGACAAAAGAAGAAAGGGGAGTCCCTCAAGGAGGACTTGAATAGAGGGATGGATGACTTTCTACGAGGAAATCTGGCCAAGGCCAAAGCCCACTTCGTTGAGGTTTTGAAAAGAGATCCTTCGCAGATCGATCTCTATTTCAGGCTCTCGGAGATCGCCCTCAAAGAGGGCAATGAGGAAGAAGCTCTCCATTGGCTGGAGAGGGCGCGGCTGATCGATATGAGAAACCTGGACATTCTCCTCCGTGAGGCAGAACTGTACCAGCGGATGAAGCGATTCGATGAGGCCATCCGGACTCTGAACCGTGCCATCGGCATGGATGACACGAACCTGAAAGCCTTGAGAAGTTTACGAGAGATCTATCTGGACAGCCGAAGGTGGGAGGAGGCAATCAGGGCCCAAAAGTCGATTCTCAAATTCATCAAGGGAAAACAGGCAGAGGAAGAGGAGACTCTTTTCTACTTGGGATTGAAGTATGAACGTGCCAGGGACCTCTTAAACCAAGGGGGCGAAGAGAATTTGGAGAGTGCCCTGAAAGAGGCAAAAGAGATCCTTCGAGAGCGAAAGAGCTTCCAGCCCGGATTCGTGTTGCTGGGCGATATCTACCTCCGAATGGGAAGATGGGCCTCTGCGGGGAAGGTTTGGGGAAAGAGCTTTACCCGATTCAAATCGGTCATTTTCATCCTTCGATTGGAAGAGCTCTATCTCAGCCGTGAGGACCCGAGCACCCTCCTTCGTATCTATCAGAGGGCACTGGCGAAGAATCCAGAGGATTGGGTGATTGGGTTCTTCTACGCTAAACTCTGTTTGAGGTTGGAGATGTTGGATGAAGCCCTTGAGGAGATCGATGAGATCAGTTTAAGGCAAAAGGACTTTCCGGCCCTGCATCGGCTTCTGGCGGAGATCTACCTCCATAAGAAAGACTTCGGTCGGGCGGCCCAGGAGTTTGAGAAGACTTTCGAATTAAGCAGGACTTCCTACCTCCCCTTCCGATGCACCACTTGTGAACGGGAATCGAGAGAATGGATTGCTTACTGTCCTCAATGTCGTCAGTGGAGTACATACACGATCAAGGAGGACGAGAAAACCACCGCCCTTCCTTATCCTTCTCTTGCTGAACGGGCTCACTTACCTTTGTAATTCTCATGATAGATCCATCACCCACACATCACAAAATTCGATCGCCTCTCCTGCTTACATGGAGAAGGGGAAGGTTGCCTTTTAGGTTATGAATGCGTTTCTTGGCTGAAAGACTCTTTCAGTTTTTGTTGCCCCCCCAATGCCACTGTTGTGAAAAAATTTTAGAGGAAGGACAACAGGGGATCTGCTCAAATTGTCTTTCAGAGATCCACTGGATCGAACCTCCATTCTGTTTAGTTTGTGGAACCCCTTTCGTCTCCAAGGAAGTCGTAAGCCATACCTGTGGTGTTTGTTTGAGCAAGAGGAAATATTTTACAATGGCGAGGGCTTTGGGATCGTATGACGGGTCTCTCCAGGAGGCGATCCATCGATGGAAATATGGGGGAAAGACCTCCTTCAACCCTTTTTTTGGGAAATGGATGACCGAGAGGTTAACCCGTTATTGGAACCCCAACCTTTTCGACCTTCTGATCCCTGTCCCCCTACACTCCCACCGTTTAAGAGAAAGGGGATTCAATCAAGCCGTCCTCCTCGTGAGGGAGTTAAGCCTTCGAACAGGGATCCCCTACCGGAAGAAGATTCTTCAAAAGAGGAAACCCACTCTTCCTCAGGTGAGTCTCAGCGGTGCAGAGAGGGAGAAGGGGGTGAGAGGATCCTTCCATGTTGTTGGGAGGGAAGAGCTTGAAGGGAAGTCGGTCCTTTTGGTGGACGATGTTTATACGACCGGTGCAACGGTCAATGAATGCTCAAAGGTATTGCTGGCCGGGGGGGCAAAAAGGGTGGATGTCCTCACGTTGGCCCATACCCTGAGATTGTAAATTCGAAGCACGAAAGTCAACTTTACAGTTGCAAACACGGACATGGGTAAACCGCTCTTCAAGGCTTCGGACGGCGGTTGATTGGATGTCTTAAGGGAATGGGAGGACTCCACCTGAGGTGAACTCCGGCAGGTGTCGGAGATGAGGGTGCTCATTGGATGAAAGGTTCGCCCCGAAGTCCCGCCCTTGGCGGGATTCACCCATGTCCGTATGGTGAAATTTTTTGCAACATTAAGGTCAAGTATTCACTGTTTCGAACATTCAAAGATTCGAATTTGGGATTTGTTTAGTCCCGCTCTGGCGGGATTCGATATTCGGATTTTTGATTTTTACCTTCGAAATGGCATGAAATAAGGTTAAGAGAAGCTGATGAGCCGTCGCAGAAAGTGGTCCTTTCTCTGGATCCTGATTCCGATCATTTCAGTAGGAATCTTTTTTCTTCTATCTATCCATTACCTCATCGACCCCAACCTCTATCGGAATATCATTCAAAAATCGTTGACCCTCAACCTCGGCAGAGAAGTCACCATAGGGAAAGCTAAAATAACCTTGACCGGTGGAGTAGGGGTCGCCTTTGAAGACTTCCGAGTAAAGGATCGCTCACTGTCATTCGATCTCCTTCAGTCCAGAAGGCTGATCTTGAACGCCAAGATACTTCCTCTTTTCAAGAAGGAAGTCAAATGGAAGCACATCATTCTCGAACGGCCCATTCTTCAGCTCCACAGGGATAAAAATGGGCGAATCAATATTTTCGATGGTCTTTTGACCCCGGAAGGCCTGAGGGCCTCGCAGCAGAGGATGGTTCAAACCCTCTCTACTCTCTTCGGAGGTTCCTTAACCCTCCGAGAAGGAAAGATCTCTTTCTCAGACGAAAGCCTTGGCGATTCACCTTTGATCACGGAAATTCGGTCTTTCAATCTTCAACTCTCAGAGGTCTCTTATCGAAAACCCTTTCCATTTCGCCTCAGCGGGAAAACCGGCCATTCCCCAGAAGAGGGCCAATTTTTCATCAATGGAACGATTCAGAATATTACCGAGGACATGGATTTCTCAAAAGGAAAAGTAGAAGCGCAGTTGGATGTCAAAGGGATCGAAATCCTTCATTTCTGGCCCTATCTTAAAACATTGCTTCCTATGAAGACAATTTCAGGGACCCTGGACCTGAATGCCCGTTATCGAGGAGACTTTTCAGGAGCCTTCAAGACCTCTGCTAAGATCAAGTTTAGAAATGTGGTCTATGACCACCCACAGGTCTTTTCATATATTTTAGACCCGAGGTGGGTAAACCTCGACCTCGATGTGGAATATGATTTGAAAGATATTCGGGTCTCTCGGTTCTCCATTGAACTTCCAGAGATATGGGTGAAGGCGAAGGGAAGGATTTATGCGATCGGATCAAAGGAGATGGGCATGGAGGCAGAGGCTCAGAGCGGTCCCTTTGACCTCTCCCACGGGAAGAAGCTCATCCCTTATCGGATCATCACCAAGGATGTGTCTGATCACCTTTTCCGTTCAGAGGGAAGTGGCCCTGTCCAGATCCTCTCTGCCAAGCTTTCTGGAAAGATGCCCGAGATCGACCACTGCGATCAACTTCAAAATGCCCATACCCTATCCGTTGAGATGAAGGTGGACAAGGCCCGATTGAAACTCCCCTGGAATCTTCCTCCTCTGGAAGATTTCAAAGGCCATCTTCTCTTTAAAGAGGGCCATCTGAATGTAAAAGGAATGGGGGGAAGGTTTCTCCATTCCACGATTGATCAGGCCGACGGAACCTTCTACCAACTCCTCCTTGTTCCAACCCTCCAGATGCATGGCGAAGGCAGATTCGATTTGATGGACCTTTCCTCCTTGATGAAGATGGGAGCCTCCTCCAGTGATTTTTCAGAGGCCCTATCACCCATCACCTCCCTTTCGGGTCGGGTGAATTACCGAATCTCGGCCAAAGGCGAGTTGAAGCCTCCGCTCCATTTCCAGCATCAGGGGGTTTACCATCTCTCTAAAGTTCGTTTTACTCATCCGCAAATCCCATTCCCTGTCCTCATCGGAGAGGGGAAGATAGACCTCTCGAACGAACATCTCCAATGGTCGGGAGCTACGGTAACGTTTGGTAACTCCTCTTTGCTCATCAATGGCTCATGGAGGCGTGGTGAGAAGTCGGGATCTTTCGAGATGGCAACCAAAGGCAGAGTTGATCTAAGAAATCTTTTCAGCCTTTCTCAATCCCCACTTTTTCCGGAAGAGATTCGGTTGAAGGCAAGAGGGATCGAAAGCCTATCAGGAACAGGCCAATTTTCATTCAAAGGGCGGAGAATCACCGCTCATCACTCTTTTTCCTATGAGGGAGAATTGATGCCGAAGGAGGTCCAACTTCTTCCAAAGGGAGTCTCCACGCCACTTATCTTTAGAGAAGGAGCTCTCTCATTTTCTAACCTTGGAGTAAGTTTTTCGAAAGTAAAAGTCCGATCTGGAAATTCCATTCTGACCGTGGAGGGTTCTGTGAAACAAGAAGATTTAAACCTCTCCACATGGGGTACGATCGATTTAAAGCAATTGCACGCCCTGCTCCCCTCCCCCCTCTTCTCAGATCAGATTCGATCACAGATGGATGGGATTCAAGAAATCAACGGGGAGGCCGAGGTTCGTTTGAGATGGCTCGGGAAGGCGGGAGAATGGACCAATGCTTTAAAGGAGGGGGAGATCCGACTGAAGGGAATCTCTATTCAACATCAAAAGATTCCTGTGCCTCTCTCCCATATTGAAGGTTCTCTTTTTCTCTCACCCAAACAGATTCGATTCGATGGTTTGCAGGGGAAGTTAGGCGATTCCCCCCTCAGTCTATCCGGGGCACTTTCCCGGATCTCACCTTCCTATCCTTCCGGCGCCCCCTCGAAGGTCGGAACAGTCGGGCATCCAGCGGGATCAGGCAGGTGGCTCTCCCTTCAAATCTCCTCCTCTCAATTGGACCTCGACCCGATCTTCCCCAAGAGAAAAGAAACCTCCCCCACTTCTTTTGAAAAGGTCAGGGATTGGCTTTCAAATTGGTCTATAGAATGCAAAGTGGATGTAGACCAGGGGAGGTATCGCGGCTTCCGTTATCGAGACCTCAAAGTGGGGATGAAGTCAATCGATGGAAAATTGCTGTTCCATCCCTTTCAATTCAAAGGGGATGGAGGGGACCTCTGGGGGGAGGGATGGATACAGCCCGCAGAAAGAGGAATAAAATTTGAGATCAAACCCCGTCTCTCCAATATGGAAGCCAAGGGTTTTCTCCGGACCGTTTTCCAGAAGAGTGAGGAGGAGAAGGTGGCGGTGACTGGCAGAGTCCATATCGATAAGGTGGAGTTGAGAGGAGAAGGAGAAGATTTCCAAAGGGTAAAGGAATCTCTCAACGGGAGACTCAGGTTTGAATTGGAGAGCGGAGTAATCGAAAGATTCAATATCCTTGCCAAAATCTTCTCTGTTCTGAATGTCTCCCAGTTGTTCCGGGGGAGGCTGCCAGATTTGGCGACCAAGGGGCTTCCTTATCATCAGATCTTGGCGAACATTCATATCAAAGACGGCGTCGCTTCCACAGACGATTTCGTGGTCGATAGCGATGCCATGAAGATCACCATCTTCGGAAACGTCGATTTGGGCAAGAATTTAATCGATGCAAGGATAGGAATTCATCCTTTGGTCACTCTCGATACTGTATTGAGCAATGTCCCTATCGCTGGCTATATCCTAACGGGCGACAACAAGGCCTTCCTCTCCTATATCTATGAGGTAAAGGGAAATTTGGATGATCCAAAGATTGAGGCCATTCCCATTAAGAGCATGGGAGAGGGTTTCTTTGGAATCATCAAACGTCTCCTGGAAACTCCTTTAAGACCTTTCCAAAAGGCCCCTCAAGCCAAATAAGGAAGGAAATAGTCAAGCGTTAGGAGTTCGGAGTTATTAATTCAGGACAAATGATTTTTTTCACAAACTCAATTTTTTCCTTGACACCAACAATATGTTGTTGTAATCATGATAAATCATACTAAATATGGCCCTTCTCAAAGGCCTGCCAAAAGTTTACCGCAATATATAGGTGAGATAAAATGCAAACTGTGATTGAGATGAAGGGGGATCGTCAGGAATTTAAGGAAGAGGTTGAGACCACGGACATGGCCCTCTTTGTCCGCACCTCTGATGAATCAATGCATGACTGGGATCGTCAGAGAATCGTGGATGCCCTCCTTCGAGAGACCTATGTCGATCTTGATACAGCAAAGGAGATCGCTCGGGAGGTAGAGGATTTAATTGCCACCTCCAAAATCAAAATGGTGACTGCCCCTCTTATCCGGGAACTGGTTGACACCAAACTGATTGAAAAGGGCCTTGAACAGGCCCGGAAGATGCACACCCGTTTAGGAATGCCTCTCTACGACGTGGACCAGCTCATCCTCCACCCGAATAAGGAGAATGCCAACGTTCCTCACGGGCCTGAGGCCACCAACCTCACCTTGGCCGAGAGGATCAAAAAAGAATATGCCCTGCTCTCCGTCTTTTCTCAGGAGATCGCCGATGCCCATATGCGTGGGGACATACACCTCCACGATCTGGGATTTGTGGATCGACCTTACTGTAGCGGGCAATCCCTCGAATACATCAAACGCTTCGGCCTGAGTCTTCCGAACTCCATCGCCATGGCCAAGCCTGCCAAACATCCGGAGGTGCTATTGGCTCACATGGTTAAGTTTGCCGCAGCCCTCCAGAGCCACTTTGCCGGGGCAATTGGTTGGGACTCCGTAAATCTCTTTTTCGCACCCTACATCGTGGGGATGTCGGATCAGGAACTGGAGCAACTGGCTCAGATGATGATCTTCGAGTTCTCCCAACAGGCTGTCGCCAGAGGGGGGCAGGCGATCTTTACCGACCTCAATCTCTATTGGGAGGTTCCCAAACACTTTGAGGATGTCCCTGCAATCGGACCGGGTGGGGAGTTGACGGGAAAAACTTACAGTGACTATATCAAGGAAGCACAACGCTTTGCCTGGGCTCTCTTCGACGTTTACCAGGAAGGGGATGGATCTGGAAGGCCCTTCTTCTTCCCAAAACCGATGGTCCATATTACGGAGAAATTCTTTAGCACCGCGGGTCATATGGATTTTCTCCATCACATCTGTGATGTCGCATCTGAGAAGGGAAACACCTATTTTGTCTTCGATCGTGGGGAGACGGCCAAAATCTCTGAATGCTGCCGTCTCAGTTTCAAACTCGACCAAACCGACTTAGAAGATGCCAGACAACCCTGGAAGATGCGGTACTGTGCCCTCCAGAATGTGACGCTCAACCTGCCAAGAATCGCCTACCTTTCGAAAGGAGACGATACCCAGCTCTTTTCAAAGATTAGCGAGTTCGTCGAGATGGCCGTGAAGGCCCATTTGGAAAAGAAACGCTTCATTGAAAGGCTTCTCTCCCTTGGAGAAAAGGGGCCTCTGGCGCTGCTTGTGATGGATCGGGATGGATCTCCCTACCTGAGGATGCATCGCGCTAGTTTTCTCGTCGGCATGGTGGGGCTTAATGAGCTTGTCCAGATTCATACCGGGCAAGAGATGCATCAATCAAAGCAGGCCTTCAAGTTCGGGCTGAAGGTGATCGCCCATATGAAACTCCTGGTGGATAAATTCAGCCAGCGCTATGGGATGCATTTCGTTCTGGAACAGACACCGGCGGAATCGACGGCCTATCGTTTTGCCAAATTGGATCTCAAATATCACTCACCAAAATCGGGTCACATCGTCAAAGGAGATATCTCGAGAGGCGAAGTCTATTATACGAACTCGACCTACTTGAACAATTCTGCGGTGCTGAACCCCATTGAACGGGTGAGACAGGAAGGACTTTTCCACCCCCTGATCGAGGCAGGGGCGTTGACCCATGTCTGGTTGGGTGAGGCGCGACCTTCCAAGGCTTCACTGGCCAACTTCGTCATCAAGACTTTTCAACGGACTCAGAATGACCAGATCGCCTTCTCCCCGGAGTTCACCACCTGTAACCTCTGCCATCGAACAAGCCGGGGCCTTCGATCATCTTGTGCTTACTGCGGCTCTGAAGATGTGGATGGTATCACCCGGATCACCGGCTATTTCACTAAAATCTCCAGTTGGAATAAGGGGAAGCTCGGAGAACTGCGCGATCGGTATCGCAACCAGGCCTTCCTGACGGAGAAGGAAGAAGGAATCGTGTTGAATTACTAATCAATGAGCAATGGTCAATTATCAATGATCATTGACCAATGGTCATTGGCCATTGACCATTGATTCTTTTGTAAGGAGGAGGAATGGGGTTAATAAAAATCTTTACCAAAGCGAAATGCCCAAAATGTCCTGCAGTGAAGGAGATTGGGACGGAGTTAAAGAAGGAGGGAGTGCCGGTTTTTAACTATGATTTGGACACCATTGATGGTCTGGCCGAGGCCTCCTTTTACAGCGTCCTTTCTACCCCTTCCATCATCATCGAGGATGAAGAGGAGAGGGAGTTGATTAGTTGGAGAGGGGTGGTTCCGACCCTCCAGGAGGTGAAACAGTATCTGTTCAGAGATATTTCCTAAGACGAATTATATCTCCTATTCGATTCATGTTGACGATGACTGAGATCAAAGGTTTCTTAGAAACTTCCTTCGTGGATTGGCCAGGGAAAATCTGCTCTGTTCTCTTCCTCCCCTACTGCAATTTCCGCTGTCCTTACTGCCATAACCATCCCCTCGTTTTTCACCCAGAGCGGTATTCTTCGATTCCATTTGATGACATTCTGACCCGCCTCCTCTCCTTTCAGGATTGGATTGATGGGGTTTGCCTTACGGGTGGAGAGCCCACCCTGCATGTTGATCTTCCATTCTTGATTCGAAAGATAAAGGAACGCGGATTTTTGGTGAAACTGGATACGAATGGCTCAAATCCTCAGATGTTAGAAAACCTCATCGAGGCGGGGCAGATTGAATTTGTCTCCATGGATGTGAAGGCTCCATTAGATCCCTTTAGCTACCGACGTTCGACGGGCATTCCGATTGACCTCAACCTCATTTTGAAGTCGATCGAGATCCTAAAGAAGGAAAAGGTGGAGTACGAATTCAGGATGACCGTCGTTCCAGGCCTTCATAGAAAAGAAGACATCAAGAACCTGGGCTCCCAGTTGAGAGCTGGACAAAGGTTTGTTCTCCAAAACTTCAATCCAGAGAATCCATTGGATCCTTCATTGAAAGACACCCTCCCTTATGATCCAAAAGTATTGAAGGAGAACGAAAGAGAAGTTCAGGGGATGATATAAATTGCAGATCGCAAATGGCAGATTGCAAATTGGAATCCCGCCACTGGCGGGACTGAAATTTGAAATTGGCATTTGTTTATGAAATCCCCCTCCCTCAAAGAAGTCAGGAGAAAGGTGGAAGCGCTGGAAAAAGAGATCCATCTTCAGAGGTCAATCCTTGAGGTGATCGAGGAACCTTTCTTCATCCTCGATCGAAAAGGAGAATTCCTGAAGGCCAACCCGAAAGGGATGGAAATGCTGGATTACCCTTGGGATGAGCTACGAAAAAAGGCTTTTATCGATGTGGTGGCTCTCGAAGACCTCAGTCGGATCGGAGAACGATTCGAGGAGATAGGACAAGGCAAACAGGTGCGTTTCACGACCCACGTCGTGACTCGGCGTAAAGAATGGATCCCTGTCGAGTTCACCGGGATCATGAAGGGGGAGACCTTTTTCATTACATTGCGGGACTTGAGGGAAAGGATACAGGTGGAAGAGGAGTGGGAGAGGACGAAGAAGGAGCTCGTTGAAAGGATTCGAGAAAGAGATCAATATGCCCGGGAACTGCAGATGTTTAGGGATCTCTATGAGGAGAAGCTGAAGGAGATCGAGAAGTTGAGGGAGGAGGCCATTCTTCTCTCTTATACCGACGATTTGACCAATATTTATAACCACCGTTTTTTTATCCAACAACTGACCATGGAAGTGGAGCGTCAAAAGCGCTATCCTTCCCCCCTCTCCCTTCTTATGATCGATATCGACTATTTTAAACATTACAACGACACCAATGGGCATCTGGCCGGAGATGAAGTACTGAAGGCCGTTTCCATGCTCATCCAGGAGGGGGTTCGACATACCGATATTGTCGCTCGATATGGAGGAGAGGAATTCTCTGCGATCTTGATGAATTCTGGAAAGGATTACGCCAGGGAGATTGCGGAAAGGGTGAGGAGAAATGTGGCCGAGGCCCGTCTCCACAACGAGACTGCTCAACCCAATGGAGATTTGACCGTGAGCATCGGAGTGGCGACATTCTCGCCTCCCGCCATTTCCACCCTCACGGACCTGATCCGTGAGGCGGACAAGGCCCTCTACCGGGCCAAGGAGGCAGGCCGTAATCGGGTAGAGGTATAAGTCGATGAGACCCGACCACGGGATGAAGACCATCCTCGTCTCAGCGGCGGTAATTATTGAACAGAGAAAAGTCCTCGTCACCCAGAGAAAGGCGGATTCACCCCATGGGCTGCTCTGGGAATTTCCGGGAGGGAAAGTGAAGGAGGGGGAAGAGCCAAGGGAGGCCTTGCAAAGAGAGTTGAAAGAGGAATTGGACATCGAGGCCGAGGTAGGACCGATTTTTGACGCGGTCTTCCATATCTATCCAGAGCATCCCATTCTTCTCCTGACTTATCATTGCCGGGTCAAGAAAGGCATTCTAAAACCCATTGGATGCCATGACCTCCGATGGGTTAACCCCCGTGAGTTACAAAGACTGGTCATGCCACCAGCGGATGACCCCATTCGCAAACATCTATGTTCCTCCAATATAGTAAACCCCGTTAGAAACGCGGGGCTTTGACCCCGCCTTTACAAAAAGCTGATGCTTTCTATTTGTAACATCCCCGACATAAATGCCGGGGCTTTCTAACGGGGTAAAGTCGTCTCGTAGTTTCATCCGCCTACGCAGGAGACCACGGCCTTGGCCGTGGAGGAATGCGTAACTCCAGATAGGAACCCTTTCAGCGACGGATCTGCCATGCTTCGGCGGATTTCGCTCACCGGCGGATGACCCATCGAAGCCTTGGCGTAGGTGGGTATGGTTTTTGGGGACCATGGGCTTGCCCGTGGGGCTCCATAGTCCGATAGTCTTATAGTCTTTCCTGCCTGCCGCAGGCAGGGACTATCCGACTAATAGACTCATCGACTATGCGACTAATGATTCCGAACGCCGAACTTAAAACTTTTAATTTCACATTCCCTTTTCGACCTTACTCCCACATAACTGCCCCATTAAGGGCGAGAAATCCCTCAGTTACGGGTTTTTTGGAGATCCGGCAGGGGTACTGGAAAAGCTTTATAGCGGTTACCTCATGGTGCACTCTACATGAGATGAATGGCTTCTAAAAGGCTGACTTAGGCGATAAGGAACGTTGCCCATAAGGTCTTCAACGATCCGCTTCATAAAGCTTTGGAAGTATTCCTGTCGGATCGACCACTTGCTCCCATAACTGAGGCATTACAAGGGCGACTAATTTCATATTGGAGAAAAATGGGAATTGGGGTAGAATGGGATTGGGGATGAACCATGGAGAAAGACCGGGTCCAAAGGTATACACGGAGCTTAGAGAGAACCATTGAGAATAACCATCATTACTTGAAGGAGGCGATCGAGGACTTTCGAGGACTGTGTCTTTTGGTCACTCCTGAGAGAAATGTTCCCCCGGAGATCATCATCGATATCCGTGAGATTTATAAGGAGATTCGGAATCGACTCACAGAGATTAAGGCCATCCAACAGGTCATCCAAGGAAAATACCGACAGTATTATCACCGGGATCCTCTCCGCGACAAGGAGATCATGGAATTTGGATTCATCGCTAAGAATTGCTACTCCAAATTTGAATACACCCTGATGCAGAAGCATGCGCAAGAGAAGGCCAAGGCAATGGAGAGGGAACGGATTCCCAGGATCGACCAAAGGGGTGTGCCATGCCAATGGTTTCGTTCCAAAGAGAATCAAGTCAGTTTTGTGAGAAATTTACGAATTTTAAGGGAATTGGATTACGAATCTCCGCCCGAACAAGTGGGGGAAGATAGACGAGAGGTCATTCAAAACCTCAGAAGCCTCACCCTCTTCGTCTTCTCAGGGGATGAAAGACTCATCGATGACCTTCAATCCCAATTCCGATCGCGGGAACATGACATCATAGAACGATATGGTAAAAATGAGCTTCATGGTATTCTAACTCACTTGAGGGAGGTCAGTCCTTTAGAAATGGAGAAGATGTTTCAACATTTCATGGAGAGCAGGGGATTTTCGAAACTCAAATGTTTGCTCCTGCCGATTCGTTTTCAAAAAGAGCTTGAGGGCGATATCCTGGGTTTGATAAAAAGGGCCTTGCAAGAGATGAAGGAAGGGGAGGTGAAAACAATTTCGGTTTGACAACCGCACCCCTCACCCTTCCCCCATCCCCAGGAGACTGTGTCGTTATCATGATGGAGAGTGGATTCCGACGGAATCCCGCCGTGGCGGGATCAGATTCTTCAGCTTTAGAATGCGGTCGTTTAAAGTTATGGGTAATCGGCCTTCTTAGAAACGGGTTTCTTTTCATGGGCTTGGCACCCCAACGCTGAGCAATAAAAGGTTTCCGCCCTGCCTTCGCCGAAGCGGCTACGCGCAGGCAGGTCTAAAGCTTCTCACCCGCCTGTCTGTTCCGTGGCGAACCTAAATGGTTCTACTTTGAATTACGACACAGCATCCAGAGGGGAGAGGGATGGGGTGAGGGGGCATCGAGCATGATGTTCCAAATATTTAGTAACGTTCAAAAGGTGAGGCATAAATGTTTTCCAATACATCCTTCAAGATGAGTAAAGACATCCAGCAAATCTCCCCTCCACCGGTGGGAGGGGATTCACCCTGTTAGATAGGAGATCTCTTGAATAACAGGGCTGAATAGACAACCTTATCTAACAGGGTGAAGGCGAGGGGGAAATGATTTAAGTACTTTGAAATTCATAGCTTTTCCACCCCCACCCTCTCCCTCCCCCATCAAAGGGGGAGGGGGACATACTGTGGGTTTCAGATTACTTGAACCGGTTTTTTAATTCGTGCCTCACCTTTTGAACGTTATCAAATATTTATAGGGCTCTATAAATTGCTCCATAAATGTTACAAGAAAATTTTTGCCTTGAAAATGTGAGAATTTAATACTAACCAAAGATATTTGAAATTTCCCCTCACCCCCTCCCTCTCCCCAACGGGGAGAGGGGAAGGGTGAGGGGGCCAAAATGTTAGAAAGAAATTCTCAGACTTAAATATGTAAGAATCTAAAAAACAATTTACAATTTACTTTTTTCATTTTACATTGGAACAGGATTCGCTGTGGATCAAAACCTCAAAGATTTTTATTTCTTCAGTGATTTTTTGAATCGGAAGGTCTATCAATCTTCTACCCAGAGAGTGGGCAAGATTGTGGATCTCGTTGCCGAGAGGGCAGAACCTTATCCGATGATCATCGGCATCATGGTCCAGACAAAAGGGAAGAGGTTTTACCTTCCCTGGGAGAAGATTGTTCGAATCGAGCCCCAGATCACCCTTTCAGAAAAAGAACCCCTTGTTCTCAAATCATCCCTTCCTGAGAAAGATATCGTCCTTCTCCGTGAGGAAGTGATGGACAAACAGATTGTTGATACCTTTGGGGCAAAGGTAGTGAGGGTTAACGATCTCCATTTTCTTCGAGTAGATTCCCGGCTGCGGCTGGTTCACGTCGATGTGGGATTTCGAGGATTGATGAGAAGGGTGGGGTGGGAAAAGATGGTGGATCAGGCTCTCCGCTGGCTTTTTTCCTATGACCTTCCAAATCAATTCATCTCCTGGAAATACGTCCAAGTTCTTTCCGGTTCAGATCTCCTCCAGCTCAGCGTGTCTCAAAAAAAACTTTCTCACCTACATCCTGCAGATTTGGCCGATATCATCGAGGATCTAAGTGGCCGTGAACGATCTGCTATCTTTCATGCATTGGATGCGGAAACAGCTGCCGAGGCGTTGGAGGAGATTGACCCGAAGATTCAGAAAGCCTTGATCGAAACCATCCCGGTGGAGAAGGCTTCTGATATCGTCGAGGAGATGTCCCCCAGTGATGCAGTTGACCTTCTGGCCGATCTCACTGAGGAGAGGGCCGAGGAAATCCTCGAAGGGATGGAGCAAGAAAAAGCAGAAGATTTGAGAGAACTCCTTGTCCATCCCGATGAGACAGCGGGTGGGCTGATGACCACTGCCTACCTCAGCCTTACACCTGAGGTAACTGTAGAGACAGCGATTTCCCGATTGAGGCAAGAGGCTCCGAATTTAGACATCATCGACTACATCTATGTAGTGGATGTAGAAGAAGTGCTGCAGGGTGTGATAAGCATTCGCGATCTACTCACAGCCCAATCCCATCAAACCTTGTCCGAACTACAGCCCCCAAGAGTGGTGAGCGTTAAACTGGATGAAGACCAGAATGAGGTGGTGGAGGCATTTGCGAAGTATGGATTTCGAGCCCTTCCTGTCGTGGACGAAGAAAACCATCTCAGGGGAATCATCGGTTTCCGGAGCGTCCTTGATGTGTTAGCACCCGATGCAGGGTAAATAAAATGCCAATAACCAAATCCCAAATAATTTTACATGGAGACTTTATCACCCACAAACGATGAAAATTGAAAAGTTTCCCCTCCCACCAGGGGAGGGAGTTTTTTCTATGTATTTCTAATATCCAATTATTCAATCATCAAACAATAGGATCTGCTTGGAATTTTAATAGTCGGTAGAGAAACGATGATGGCAGATTATGGAAAATGGGTTTCAAGTTCGAGGCACTCCCTCTGGAGGACAGTCGGACTCTTCTTCATGCTGATGGGACCCGGCATCATCACTTCCAATGTCGATAACGATGCGGGAGGTATCACCACCTACTCCTTGGCCGGTGCACAATTCGGACTGAAACTTATCTGGTCTCTCATCCCGATTATGATTGCCCTGATCGTGATCCAGGAGATGTGCGCTCGGATGGGCGTGGTGACCGGCAAAGGACTCTCAGACCTGATCCGTGAGAAATTCGGTGCCAAAATTACCTTTTATCTAATGATCGGCCTCTTCTTGACGAATATGGGCAACGCCCTCTCCAATTTTGCAGGGGTTGCGGCAGGGATGGAGATTTTCGGGGTCGACAAATTCATCTCCGTCCCTCTGAGCGCCTTTCTTGTCTGGTGGATGGTCGTGAAAGGGACCTACCGTTTCGTTGAAAAAGCATTCCTTGTCGCATGTGTGTTTTATATCTCTTACATCATTACCGGTATTATTGTGAAACCGGATTGGGGGCATGTCTTTGAACAATTTACGCATCCCCAATTGAGTTTTCAGCCTTCAGAAATGACCATGCTCATCGGCCTGGTGGGAACCACGATTGCTCCCTGGATGCAATTTTATCTCCAGGCATCAATCGTGGAGAAGGGAATCAAAATCGAGGAGTACAAATTTGCCCGGTTCGATGTCGTCATGGGATCTGTCATCGTCCATATCGTTGCGTTCTTCATTATTCTCGTTTGCGCCGAAACTCTCTTCAAACACGGAGTTCGGATCGAGACAGCCAAAGATGCGGCACTTTCTCTCGCTCCCTTAGCTGGTAAATACTGCACCTACCTCTTCGCCTTTGGATTGGTCAATGCCTCCCTCTTCGCGGCTTCTATCCTCCCTTTATCGACAACCTACCTTATATGTGAAGGGTTGGGGTGGGAGGCCGGGCTTGACAAGAAGTTTGCAGAAGCTCCTCAGTTCTATGGATTCTATTCTTTGATGATCTTTTTAGGAGCAGGGATCATCCTTTATCCTAATTTCCCTCTGATTCCGATCATGTATTTTTCACAGGTGATCAATGGAATGGTCCTCCCCTTTGTCCTCATCTTTATGCTTCTACTCATCAATGACAAAAAGTTGATGATGGGATATACGAATGGTCCCATCTTCAACACCATTGCCCTGCTGACCACGATTGTGATGATCGGCTTCACCCTCCTCCTTCTGGTTAGAATGATTTAAATTTTAAGCATTGAATATAGTCTTTGGGTTAGGGTTATGAAGTTGGTTTGGTAATGAGTCAAAGGGTTAAGGCTAAGAGATTCTAAAAACTGACCACATAGCCCTTTAGCGAAATGGGTATCTTAACCTTTACCATTTGACAAGATTATTTTTTGAGATGGGGGATCAACAACGAGCCTTTCTGAGGAGGCGCTCCCAGGTATCATCCACCCTCTTCTGAGTCTCCTCGACATCCTTCTCGGTGAGGTGGCTGAAACGGCCCTGAAGTTTTAGATAATCTTTCACGGGAACAACGTGGGATTCTTCTTGAAGGGTGTAGGTATTTCCATTCTCAATCTCATAAAGAGGAAAGACCCTTGATCGGACGGCAAGTCTCGAAATCTTGACGGAGAGTTCTGAAGGAATTCTCCAACCCGGAGGACAGGGAGAGAGAAGATGAATGAATCGGGTTCCCCGTGTCTTCTTTGCTTTTTCCATCTTTCTGATGAGGTCTTCTGGATAGGCAATCGTGGCCGTTGCCGCATAGGGGATTTGGTGATCGGCCATGATCGCCATAATATCTTTCTTGGGATTCTCTTTGGGCTGCATGACTGGGGTGGTCGTTGTCCACGCGAACAGCGGTGTGGCTGAACTCCTTTGTGTCCCTGTATTCATATAACCTTCATTGTCGTTGCAGATGTAAATGAAATCTTCATTTCTCTCTGCAGCACCAGAGAGGGATTGGAGCCCGATGTCAAAGGTTCCGCCGTCTCCAGCCCATACCGCCACCAAGGTCTCACGATCACCTCGTATATCTAAAGCTGCTCGAACCCCTGACGCGGTCGCCCCGCCTGTCACAAAGCCAGCATGGATGGCTGTAATCCGGAAACTCGAATAGGGCCAGGAACCCGGTATAATGGACCAGCAAGAGGCAGGAAAGACCATGACAATCTTCTCTCCAAGGGCTTTTAGAGTTAGTCGCATGGCAATGGCTGCTCCACATCCTGCACAGGCGAGATGGCCATGTCCCAGATTTTCTGAAAGAGGTATCTCCATTCTTTTCATCTAAAGTCCCACCCTCATCATACTGTTTTTTTAATCACTGCCCACTGCTTACTGCTGACTGTTCACTATTTATTTTTTAAGCCCCAGCCACAAAATCTCCTCTTCGGGTCGAGGATGTTCTACTGTATAATGAATGGCTTCTTCGATGAGATCCGGTGTAATGTCCCTTCCACCCAATCCCGAGATGAATCCAAAGACCTGAGGTCTCTCCTCTCTGGAGTAAAGGGAGGCCCTTAATTCCTGGGCAAAGATTCCCCCCACTCCAGCAGAGAGGTTTCTATCGATGACGGCTAACTTCTTTGCTCCTTTGATCGCTTCATAAATCTCTTCGGACGGGAAGGGTCGAAATCTCTTGATCTTTATTCCGGCAACGCTGTATCCCTTCTGCACCAGTTTCTGGATGACGGTCCTTGAGGTACTGGTCACGGTTCCTGAGGTCATCAGAAGAACCTCGGCTCCCTCTTTCCCATATCTTTCAATGGCTCCATAACCGCGACCAAACCTGGATCTGAATTCATCATCCACTTTATTTGCGATCCCAGGGACCTGTTCCATGGCCTTTTGAACCTTATATCGGAATTCAAAAAAGTGTTCAGGAGTTGTGATCACTGAAAAGGTTACGGGTTCCTGGGTGTCGATCGTATACTCCAGAAAGAAAGGCGGCAAGAATTTATCAACTTCCTCCATCGTAGGAATTTCTACAACCTCAGAGGTATGGGAGAGGACAAAAGCATCGAGGACCACCATCACAGGAAGCTTTACCGTTTCTGCAATGCGATAAGCCTGAAGGATCGTGTCGAGGACTTCCTGGTTATTTTCGCAATAGAGTTGAATCCAGCCCGTATCACGTTGAGAGAGCGAATCACTCTGATCGCTCCAAATGTTCCACGGCGCGCCGAGGGCCCGATTGACATTGACCATCACAATAGGAAGCCTGGCTCCGGAGGCCCAGTGGAGCATCTCATGCATATAAGCTAATCCATGAGAGGACGTGGCGGTAAAGCATCTCACCCCCCCAGTGGAGGCTCCAATCAGGGCAGCCATGGCAGAATGTTCTGATTCCACTTTTAAAAATCTCGTGTTCAAGCGGCCGCTTGCAATGAGTTCTGAAAGCTCTTCCACAATCGTTGTCTGTGGAGTGATGGGGTAGGCAGAGATGACGTCTACACGGCTCAATATCACTCCGTAGGCCACCGCTTGATTTCCCGTGATCACCTTCTTCATCGTGCCTCCTCTTCCAAGGAAATGGCCCTGCGAGGACATTCAACGAAGCAGATCCCACAGCCCTTACAAAAATCGTAATCCACTTGCTGGGAAATCTTTTCTCCCTTCTTTAATATGGAAGCATCGGGACAGAAGATATAACAGTTCTCGCATTCATTACAGGTTCCACAACTGAAACATCGGGAAGCCTCTTCCAGCGCTGCACTCTCTGTGAGGGTGGAGGTTACCTCTGTAAATCTTTTAATCCGCTCTTTAAGCCGGCGTTTGGATTCCCTCTCTCTCCTTGCAGGTTCGAAATAGTCCATATTTAGCTCTTCATAGTTGACCACATGGGGATTTCGGGGTCTCTCCCCGGGATGGAGATATCTGAAAATCGAAATAGAAGGACCGTTTCCAACAAGAATTTTGCGGATCGCATCCTCAGAATCATTGCCTTTTAAGTAACAGTCGATCGCCATGGCCGCCTTCTTACCCGAACCAATGGCATGGGCCACCGTGCGCTGATTTGATGTAAGATCTCCTCCTGCAAAGATCCCTTCTATGCCTGTCCTTCCGTCATTCTGTGTGAGAACGATCCCCTCCCTCTTCCCAATCCTTTTTGGAAGAAAGGAGGTTTCGATCTCCTCCCCCGCCGCGACGACCACGCTATCTGCTTTGATGAAAAAATTGGAGTTCGGAATGGGAACAGGCTTTCTCCGGCCACTCTCATCTTTCTCCCCTAACTTCATCCGGAGGCATTCCAACCGTCTTAAGCTCTCTTTTTGTTGAATACGAATGGGGTTGACTAAATATCTTATTTCCACTCCCTCTTCGAGGGCTTCCGCGATCTCTTCCTTAAAAGCGGGCATCTCCTCCTTTGAACGACGATAAAGAATGGTTGCCTTCTTCCCCAGCCTGATCACAGATCGGGCCACATCGATGGCTGTATTTCCTCCGCCGATGATCGCAACCCTTTCACCTATCTTCACCTTTCCATCAAGATTGATCCTCCCGAGAAGATCAAGACCGCTAAAGAGACCCCTCCCTTTTTCTCCGGAAATCTTAACCCCTCTACTTCGATGAGCACCTGTAGCGATGAAGATGGCTTGATAATCCTTCAACTTCTCTATCTTTATCTCTTCGCCAATAAGAACCCCGGTGCGAATCTCTACCCCTAACGCCTCAATGTTTGAAATCTCTCTGTCTAAGACGTCCCTGGGCAATCGATAGGAGGGAATTCCCATCCATAACATACCGCCTGCCAAGGAAAGGGATTCAAAGACCGTGACGTTATAATGAAGCTTTGCCAGATGGTAGGCACAACTCATTCCGGCTGGTCCAGATCCAATAATAGCGATCTTTTCCTCCTTCTTCGCTGAAAATTTTTCTTTCTTTTCAGGCAGCGTAGAAGCAAGGTCAGCGACGAACCGTTCCAAAGCATGGATAGCGACCGGTTCATCAAACGATCCACGATTGCACTTTGACTCGCAGGGATGAAAACAGATTCGACCACAAATCCCAGGAAAAGGATTCTCCTCCGTGATCAAATTCCAGGCCCCTTCAAAATCCCCTTGGGCTATCTTTTGGATGAAACCAACGATATCACTTCCAACCGGGCAGGCTGCATTACAAGGCGCTGTTTTATCCTCATAAAAAGGCCTCTGCGTCCTCCAGGCACCCGTCTTATTCCAGTCCATATGCCCACGGGAAATAGAGATCTCGGGCATTTCAGATGCACTTTTGAAAGTAAACTGTTTTGTCATTTCATCTGTCCTACCCCCTCACCCCCTCCCTCTCCCCTGGGGGGAGAGGGGAAGGGTGAGGGGATTAAAATTTCACCTCCTGATAAGCCTCTCTTGCCGCCTGGGCGTTCTCTCCTTTTTTCGAAGGAACCTCCTCTCGGATGGAGAGGGCGATGGAGTCTATCTTTACAAGGCTGGTCACCTTCGAAAAGGCACCCAAGATGGCCGTATTGACGATCGGGTTCGTCCGAGAACCTAAGCCATTTCTTATCGCTATGGAGGTGGCATCGACGGTGGCGATGCGAAATTTTTTTAATTGATCAAAGTCTTCAGGGGAATGGCTTGAATTGATCAGAATCCACCCGTTCGGTTTCAGGCCCGAAGTCACATCGATGGCTCCAATCAGTGTCGGATCCAGAACGACGATATGATCGGGTGTGTAGATATTTACCCTCAACTGGATGGGTTGTTGATCAACCCTCAGAAAGGCCATTACCGGTGCTCCCCGCCTCTCCACCCCGAAGGCAGGAAAAGACTGGACATAAAACCCCTCATGGAAAAAGGCGACGGCCAGCACTTTGGATGCCACCTGAGCTCCTTGTCCACCCCTTCCATGAAATCGTACTTCAATCATCACTGGCCTCAACCCTTTAAACTAGACGCCGGAAGAAAGCTGTCATTGCGAGGAGCAAAGCGACGCGGCAATCTCATTAGATTGCTTCACTTCGTTCGCAATGACACTGTGGTAATTTTTTCGGAGACCTCATCTTGTGGGATAAACCACCGTTAATGCCCTTGCGTTCTTCCTTTCCAAAGCTCTGTATGCATGAGGGATAGAGGATTCAAAGTAAAGGGAATCCCCTGGATAAAGGACGTACTGCTGGTCCTCTGTCCTGAACTCTAAAACCCCTTCCAAAAGATAGATGAACTCTTCTCCATCATGGCTGAAATAGGATAACTTCTCCGCCCTTTTTCTCTTAAACTCCACCAGGAATGGTTCCATATATTTTTTCGATTTCTTATAGGCCAGGGCTTCATAATAATAGCCGCTCTCCTCCCTTCCAAAATATCGTGAGTCGATCACCTTGCTTTCGTTGCTTCGGACAAGGATCACCCTTTTCTCAGAATCATCGTTCTGAAAGAAAAAGCTGATATTCACGCCTAATGCCTTTGAGATCTTTAATAGAGTGGCAATGGGAGGGGAGACTACCTCTTTCTCAATTTGGGAGAGAAGAGATTTGGAGAGACCCGTTCGGTTCGAAAGATCTTGAAGGACGAAACCCGCCTTTTTCCGGAGATCCCGAATCTTCCTCCCGATATGAAGTTTCTTTACCTCATGTTTGATGTCATCGGGGACCACAATTATTTTATAAAACCTTTTAAAAATCGTGTCAATATTTTTTTATTAATGAAAAAATTTACAGAAAAAAATATTTTTGATAATTCTAATAGAGACTGTTCCGAAAAAAACTGAAAATAGTATATTGAGAAATCAAAAGAAATCGGAATCCTTAATATTTACAGGCCCAAAAATATTCGCTGGTCGATGATTGTATGCCTTATTATGGGAATCTTATCTCCTGTTGGATTGATCAAAATTTCATCATTTTTCTTTGTTTTTTAGGGTATTTATGGGTTTTTTCGGAACAGTCTCTAATACTAAAAATTTTAGGTCAAATTATCTAAAGAAGAACCTCCTTTGGGAAAATGCTTGAATAAAATTGCTAAGTAAGGATAAGGTCAAAAAGGTTTGACAATTCTTAGAAAAGTTTGTAGCATTAGGACAAAATTTCGAGAAAGGAGGTGATTCAAATTTGGTAAAGCTATGAATCGAGAAGGAGGCCGAATTTTAGAGAGGAGGTAAAGTCGATGAAAACAAAGATTCTTTTGATTACGTTAGTTCTTATTCTGATGATCGTGCCTTTGTTTGTTGTCAACGCCCAGAGAGCCAAACCCACAGGGGAACCTATTAAGATTGGAGTTCTTCTTCCTTACACCGGTCCTGTATCCTGGGTTGTTGGTTGTGTATCTGCTGTGGATTTAGCTTTAAAGGAGATTAACGAGGCTGGTGGGGTCCATGGTCGTCCGGTAGTTAAAGTTGAAGTGGATGATGAGGCTAAAGCCGATGCGGCTGTAGCAGGGGCAAGGAAATTGATGGACGTTGATAAAGTGTTGGCAATAATCGGTCCCACTTCGATAACGATACGTTCTGTAATTCCCTTAGGGGTAGAAAGAAGAATTCTGATCATTTCTCCAACGGCGGGCACAACGGCACTGGATAAAGATCCTCAAGGTGGCAAGATTGTGTACCGCACTGTGTCGTCTGATACGGTGATGGGCTCGGGAATGGTATATAAGGCATTAGAGCTGGGAACCAAGAAAGTTGCCTTGTTCTTTGAGGATACGGAGAGCGCCGCCAGTATCAAGGGCGTTGTCAAACCGGCTTGCCAGGCTAAGGGGCTTCCAATTGTGGGGGAAGTCGTCATCACTCCAGGAGCTCCGTCCTATCGTTCAGAGCTCTTAAGGATAACAAAAGATAATCCTGATGTTATCTTGTATGAACTTTCACCGCCAGAGGGAGCAATCGTGTTTAAGGAATGGACTGAGTTAGGACTTAAGGGTCAATGGATTGGTACTGACTTTGTCAATGATAAGTTTGCCCAGGTTACTTGGCCAGCTTCCAAAGGTGTGATTGGCGTCAATCCAGGTGCTCTCATATCGCCTCGTTATGAGGCCTGGGTCAAAGATTTGGAGGCGCTCACTGGTAAGCCTGGAGTACCTCAGTTCGCTGATAACGCCTATGATGCCATGAACATTATTGCTTTGGCCTTGGAGGCCTCCAAAGAAGTGAATCGGGAGGTAATCCTAAATAATATTCGTAGGGTTTCTTCCCCACCTGGAAAGAAGGTGAATAACTTCGCTGAGGGGGCTAAGCTACTTCGTCAAGGCCAAAAAATAGATTATGATGGCATAGCCGGCAGTCAAGATTTTGATGAGTATGGCAATGCCATTACCTATCTAAAAGTAGTGGTCATTGAGGAAGGCAAGCTTAAGAGGATAGGTACCTTGAGTGACAAAGAGGTTAGCCCAATTGTGGCCGAAGTGCTCAAGTTGAGGAAGTAATCAATACTGAGCCCCAGGTGCTTGGATAATTCGCCCCGCCTGGGGCTCGTTCAAAAGAGACTAAAAAATCTTATGATATATTTAGGATTTGGTATTATTGCGGGTGCAATCTTAGCCCTTCCGTCTGTGGCTTTATCTTTACTCTGCAGAAATTGCAAATTTTTTAATTTAGCTTATGGGGATCAAATGGGACTGACAGCATACCTGGTGCTCCTTTTCAATGTCTCCATGGGTCTAAATTTCCCTGCCTCTGTGGTGCTTTCTTTAATTATCTCCGCAATCTTAGGGGTGATTTTCTACTGGGTCATCTTTAAACCACTGCGAAGGCATGGACCTTTAGTATTACTCATTGCCTCACTTGGTTTGGCTTTCGTCATCCATAATACCGAGTTAGCGATTTGGGGACCGAATCCGCAAAAATATAATATTCCTTTTGAAACCGGACTAAGATTGGGTCCTTTTATCATCACCCCTATACAGTTAGCTGTGATCGGACTATCCTTTGCTCTGACGGGTGGTATCTTTGCTATGCTTCGGTATACTGGCATAGGAAGGGCGATGCGGGCAACCGCTGATAACTTAGAATTAGCGACGATCAGAGGTGTAGATACAGAGCGGGCATTCATTTGGACTTGGATCATTTGCTCCGCAACAGCTGGATTAGGGGGTGTATTTTTGGCTTTAATCACCACGCTCACACCTTGGACCGGTTTTATCACGCTATTGTTCCTTTTTTCTGCTCTTATCCTGGGAGGTGTAGGCAATCTCGTCGGAGCCTTGGTTGGGGCAATGATCATTGGTATCGTTTCAGAATGCGCTGGTATCCTTTCAGCTTTAGCCCCTTACAAGATAGCCATCGCCTTTGCCATTATGTTCTTATGTCTTTTGATAAGGCCGAGTGGAATTCTGGGGAAGGAAAGAGGTTTTTAGCTATGACTTCTTTTATCATTGGGATAATAACCATTGTTGCCATATATTGTATTCTTGTCTTAGCGCTCAACATACGTTGGGGCTATTGTGGGCTTCTTGATTTTGGAGTAGCTGGTTTCTTCTTAATAGGGGCATATACCTCTGCGATATTGATCTCAGCCCCCAGCGAATCTTACCTCTTTGGGGTGCGATATACTGTTGGCTATGGCCTTTCCTGGCCAATAGGGCTTATTGCTGCGGCAGTAACATCCGGTTTCTTAGCCTTCATCATAGGAATCCCTACCCTTAGGCTGAGAGGTGATTACTTGGCTATAGTAACGATTGGCGTGGCAGAAATTTTAAGGTATGTCGCCATCAATGAGAAGTGGCTGACCCGAGGGGTGCAGGGAATAAGGAATATAGCAAGACCATTCGAGTCTTCCTTTCCAGCGGCGAGCTTAGCCAGCGATATTATTTTGCTTGTACTTACTCTATCTATACTGGCATTGTTTTTTATCATAGCAAGCCGCTTGTATATCTCTCCATTTGGCAGAGTCTTGAGGGCAATCAGGGAAGATGAAGTAGTGACTTCCTTCTTAGGAAAGCCTGTGCTTAGCTTCAAGATGCTTACCTTTATTTTGGGTGGTATTTATATGGGGGTTGCTGGCGCACTTTTCGCTATGTACGTAACGGCAATCGAGCCCTACCAGTTTATTCCAACCTATACATTCCTGATGTGGGGTTGTCTAATTGTTGGTGGCAGTGGGAATAATTGGGGGGCAATTTTAGGCGGTGCTCTCATTATGGGGCTTTTTGTTCAGGGAACCCGTTTCCTCCCTTCGGTAGCCGGGCAGGCCCAGCTCATCCCGGCGCTGAGATATATTGCCGTTGGGATATTGTTAATTGTGGTTTTGCGTCTCAGACCGCGGGGATTGTTACCGGAGAAAGCGATAAAGACGGAAGAGACACAATAATGCTAAAAGCTGAGGGAATTGTAAAGGACTTTGGTGGCTTAAGAGCAATAAATCACTGCTCTATAGAAGTGGAGAAGGGGTCAATTGTGGGTTTAATTGGTCCGAATGGTGCCGGTAAGACTACCTTATTCAATGTCATCACTGGGATGTACAAACCTGATGCCGGGCGGGTTTTTTTTAAAGGGGAAGATATCACTGGTTTACGGCCAGACCAAATATGTCAAAAAGGTATCACTAGAACTTTTCAGATAAGTCGCGAGTTAAAAATCATGACCCTCCTTGAGAACATCATGTTGGGATTTAAGGATCAGAGGGGTGAAAAAATAATTAGAGGCATATTAAATCCCGCAAGCGTGAAAGAACAAGAAAGAAGAAATTTAGAGAGGTCATTAGAAATATTGGAGGCGATGAAGCTTTATGAGTTAAGAAACGAACCTGCGGCTATTCTAAGCGGTGGGCAAAGAAAAATGCTTGAACTGGGACAAGCTTTGGCAACAGGACCCGAGATGCTCCTCCTGGATGAACCAACAGCAGGGGCAACAGCCGCTGAGACAGCGATGGTGGTGGGCTTTATCCGGAGGATGAGGGAGGAACAAGGGCTTACTATTTTAATCGTAGAGCATAAGATGGAAGTCATTATGGGCATATGTGATAAGATTATTGTTATGAGTTATGGGGAGAAGCTGATGGAGGGTAGCGCCGAAGAGGTGCGGCAGAATGAGCAAGTTAGGGAAGCTTATTTAGGGAGAGGAGCTTGAGATGGAATTATTCAAGCTCCACAATGTTACTGCTGGTTATGGGAAGGCAGTTGTCCTGAAGGATGTTAGCCTTAAGGTAGATGAAGGGAGAATCACTGTAGTCATTGGTCCTAACGGTGCTGGCAAAACTACTCTATTAAGGACAATTTATAGGCTGACCACCCTCTACAAGGGAGAAATGGTATACAAAAGTAAAAATATTACCAAATGGGAACCAAAGAGATTAGCTATAGAAGGGATATCCTATGTTCCCCAAGAAAGTAATGTCTTCCCTTCCCTTAACATTAGTGAGAATTTGAAGTTAGCCTCGGCGAAGAAGTCTTCAATTTATAAAGAAAGGCTGAACAGTGTTTTTACTTTGTTCCCGGCGCTAAAGAAACGGCAAAATCAAAGGGCAGAGACATTGAGCGGTGGAGAGTCAAAAATGCTTGCTGTGGGATGTGGCCTAATGGAAGTTCCTGAGCTCCTTCTCCTCGATGAACCCAGTGGTGGCTTGGCACCGATTTTAGTTGATAGTCTCTTTGATGCCTTTAAGGAGATTCATCACACCGGGACTTCAATTTTGCTGGTTGAGCAAAATGCCAAAAAAGCCTTTGAATTGGCCGACTACGGATATATCATCGAAAGTGGAAAGATAAAATATGAGGGTAAAGCAGAGGAGCTGATGGACAACGAGGAGGTAATCAAATCTTACTTCGGCGTCTGATCGGGTCGCCGATTTGGCCAATATACTATTCAGATCCTCTTTCAAGGTCTTTCCAACAATTCCTGAAATCTTCTAATCTAATGACTCACATATCTTCACCTATTCCTTATTTTAGATAGAGGGATTAGTTTTTATTTTTGATAAAGGGAGACCAGGTGTGGTTCGAAAAAATGATCTTATCCTCCTTTTAGTGATTTTTTGTTCGATGGGGGCTGGCATAGGATTTCCAAATTTGGGAAAGGTTTTTCTCCCTTATCCTCTTTATCTGATGATGTTTTTACTATTTCTCAGTTTTTTAAAGATTGAGTTTGTCGAGGTTCTGCAAAATATAAAAAAAACGACTTCTATTATTTTAGTACTATGCTTGTTAAAACTATTGATTATTCCAACAGGTCTTTTTTTTCTTACCCAAGCCATTCGGCCAGAATATGCTCTTCCTGTCTTACTTCTATCCGGAATCTCTACCGGTGTGGTAGCGCCTTTTATCTCTGGTCTTTTGAATGCTACCACTTTGCTGGTGTTGATGATGGTGGTCATTTCCTCTCTTTTAGTTCCCTTTACACTTCCAGCCTTGGTCGAGCTCCTGATGGGGGAGACCATTGAGGTTTCCTTTTTGTCCATGGTGAAGATTTTAACCATGGTGGTGTTTGTACCTGCAATTGGGGTAATGTTTCTGCGTCATTTGGTTCCTTCATTTTTAAAAAAATTGGAGGGAGTCCAATTCCCATTATCGTTGATTATCTTTACCTGCATCAACCTGGGTGTGTTCGCAAAGTATTCATCCTTTTTCATGGAAAGACTTAATAAGCTGGCAGAGATCATCCTTGTAGCCTTTATCCTATCGGCTATCTATCATATTGTTGGGTTTTTAGTGACCTGGGGTAGAAAAAAAGAGGATCGGTTAGCTGGGGCTATATCCTTTGCCTATATAAATAATGTATTGATTATTGTCTTCTCATCACAGTTTTTTGGACCTCTTTCACCTACCCTTGCGGCTATGTATATGTTGCCCTTTTTTACAATGATTCTTCCGGCAAGGATAATGGGAAACTTTTTAAAATAAGGGCCTCCCATGGCCATTGATAATTCCATGGGAATGGGATAGATAGAAATTACAGGCAAAACCCTAATCTAATAAGGATGTCCAGCCGAGGAGATTTCATATGCTTTTAAAGTCGTTAGCCGATGAGTTCCGCTCCATTGTGGGAAACGAATGGTTCCTTGATACACCTGAGGATCTTGCGACATATTCTTATGATGGCTTCCTACCCGAATTTAGACCAGATGCTGTAATCATTCCGGGAAGTACGGATGAGATTTCAAAGATCATGCGGTTAGCGAACCGAGAAGGGATAAACATCACTCCACGGGGAGCCGGAACCAATATCTGCGGTGGCTCGGTGGCGAAAAAAGGCGGTATTATTATAGCCTTCCACCGGATGAATAAAATCCTGGAGGTCGATCCTGAGAACAGGTGCGCAGTTGTTCAACCTGGTGTAGTGAATGCCGATTTACAAAAAGAGGTAGCTCGATATGGTCTTATGTATCCGCCAGACCCGGCCAGTATGTTCGTCTCCACCATAGGCGGTAATGTAGCCTTAAACGCAGGGGGCCCAAGAGGGGTAAAATATGGGGTGACAAGAGACTACCTCTTGGGCCTCGAAGTCGTATTGCCTTCCGGAGATGTGATTAAGACAGGTGGTAAGACTTTAAAAAATGTAAGTGGGTACGACCTTACCCGACTCATGTGTGGCTCTGAAGGGACTCTGGGTATCTTCACTGAGATAACAGTTAGATTGATCCCAATGCCTCCAGCAAAGGCCACCCTTCAAGCCATATTTTCGGATCTTGATGATGCCGCAAAAACAGTCTCTGCTATCATCGGTTCCGGGATCGTTCCAACTACTCTGGAACTAATGGATAGGGTTGTCCTTGACGCAATTGGAGATTATGGCGGGGCACAATTTTCCAAAGAAGCCCAGGCATTGTTGTTGATAGAGGTAGATGGTGAAGAGCTGTTGATTGACGCACAAGGGAGAAGAATTGAGAAATTTTGCAAAGAGAGAGGAGCTATCGAAGTACAAAGGGCGAGCAGCCCTGAGGATGCAGAGAAATTGTGGCAGGCCAGAAGGACCGCCTTTGGCGCTGTTGCAAGGCTTAGACCCAATTGTATTGTAGAGGATGCCACTGTACCTGTAAAGAGGCTTCCCGAAATCATAAGGAAAATCGTGGAGCTTACAGATAAATATCAATTAAAGATTGCCATACTGGCGCATGCCGGCGACGGAAATCTCCATCCCCTCATCATGACCGACCTTCGGGACGGGGAGGAGATGGCTCGAATCGAGAAGGCTTTAGAAGAAATGTATGAATCGGCCCTTTCAATGGGTGGAACACTTTCCGGAGAACATGGGATTGGCATTGCTAAAAAGAGATTCATGGCAATGGAGTTCAGCCAGAGTGCCATAGAGATTATGAGGGGAATCAAGAAAGTCTTTGATCCAAACAATATCCTCAATCCAGGAAGTTTTCTTTGACCAAGGAAGAATTGGGGAAAATGATTCCGAAAAAGATTGCCGAAGAGTTTGAAAAGTGTATTAAATGTGGACTTTGTTCGGCAACCTGTCCTATTAGTAAAGAGCTTCTCCTTGAGAAGTACACACCAAGAGGTAAGATTCAATTGTCCAGGTACTATAGCCAAGGAGAGTTGGATTTGACCACCCGCTATCAAGATATCTTCGCAAAATGCCTCCTCTGTGGGGCATGTGTGACGACTTGTCCAAGCGGGGTGGAACTCAACAAAGTCTTTATTAGTATGCGGGAGGAAGTCGCCAAGAAGAAGGGAGTCCACCACAAAATGGAGGACCTGGTGAGATCCCTTATTGTTAACTATAACATTTCCGGTGAGGATAACTCGAAGCGCGGAGAGTGGAGAGATTTTCTAAAAGACCTTCCAAGCCATATGTACCAAAAGGGCAAAGCAGAGGTGGTCTACTTTGTGGGTTGTGTTGCTTCCTTCTTTCCCATGGTTCAACGAATCCCCAGAAACTTGGTTCACATCTTAGACTCTGCTCATATAGACTTCACTGTTCTGGGAGGGGAGGAATGGTGCTGCGGCTTCCCGTTGATCGGGGCTGGCGTTCCAGAAAAGGCCCGCGAAATGATGAAACACAATCTTGAGAAAGTAAATGAGTTAAGGGCCAAAAGGGTGGTTTTCTCCTGCCCTTCCTGTTACCGAACATGGCAGGAATATTATAATACGGACATAGAGCTTCTCCATTCCACCCAACTTATTGAGAAGCTAATCAATGAAGGAACAATACGTTTGGGAGCGGTGAATACCACGGTTACCTACCACGATCCTTGCGATTTGGGTAGAAATGGAGGTATCTACGATGCGCCGAGGCAGATATTAAAGTCCATCCCTGGCCTCAACCTTGTGGAATTGGAAAACAGACTTGCCCAAAGTGTCTGCTGTGGTGGAGGTGGTAATTTGGAGATGGCTGATCCAGTTCTTTCAGGAACCTTGGCCCAGAAAAAACTCGATGAGATCAAGCAAACGGGTGCTAAAACCGTTGTGAGCTCCTGTCAGCAGTGTGTCCGAACCATCAAATCCAGGGCGAGAAGGCAGAAGATCAATCTTGATGTAAGAGATATTACAGAATTAGTGCTCAAGGCAATGTCTAATGATTGATTTTTTTATGCATTTATCGTAGAGAATTTTAAGTATGAAAACCGTCATCATAGGTGCGGGTGCTATGGGAAGTCTTTTTGGAGGACTCCTCACCCTTTCTGGAGAGGAGGTCTGGCTCACCGACATCTGGAAGGATCACATTGATACCATTCGCTCAAAAGGTCTTACCATGGAAGAGAGGGGAAAGGCGCAAACTATCCATGTGAATGCTACTACGGATGCGGCCTCCCTTGGAAAAGCAGACCTCGTCCTCATCTTTGTTAAGACTTACCATACGGAAAAGGCTGTTTCAGATGCCCTTGTTCTGCAAGATGAAAATACGGTCTTTCTCACTTTACAGAACGGCCTTGGAAATGAGGAGGCCATTTGTAAGCAGGTAGGACGAAAAAAGGTTGTACTTGGTGTCACGGGGCAGGGGGCCACATTATTGGGACCAGGTCATATTCGTCATGCTGGATGGGGTAAGACCTATCTGGGTGAACTGGATGGCAGGATGACAGATCGAGTCAATCAAATCGCCCGGATATTTCAAAAAGCCGGAATCGAAACCGGGGTCTCTTCCCATATCCATGACCTCGTCTGGGAGAAACTCTTCGTCAATGCGGGACTCAATGCCCTGGCCGCCATCACCGGATTAAAGAATGGTGAGATTTTAGATCATCCCGAAACGCTGAGATTGTTGGAGGCGCTTGTCTCCGAGACAGTGGAGGTTGCGAAGAGGAAGGGAATTCAGATCGAGACCAGCCCCATGGAGAGAGTCAAAGCGGTCATCGAGGCAACCAGAGAAAACCGCTGTTCCATGGGCCAGGATCTTGACCGCAGACGGAGAACCGAGATCGATGCGATTAATGGCGCGGTCGTGAGAGAGGCAGAGCGTTTAGGAATTTCTGTTCCCTATAATCAGATGATCAACAATCTGATCAAAGTGATTGAAAAAAGATTTTAGATCAATCCCCCTCACCCGCACCCTCTCCCACCAGAGGCTGTGTCGTAATCATGATGGAGAGTGGATTCCAACGGAACAGGCAGTCAGGTTCTTCAGCTTTAGAATGCGGTCGTTTAAAGTTATGGGTAATCGGTCTTGTTGGAAACGGGTTTCTTTTCATGGGCTTGACACCCCAACGCTGAGCAATGAAAGGTTTCCGCTCTAAAGCTTCATCACCCGACCGCCTGTTCCGTGTTGAAGCAGAAGTAGGCTCTCGTTGATTGCGACACAGTCTCCCAAGGGAGAGGGAATTTTCTTTTCCCCTCCTTTGACGGGAGGGGATGGAGGGGAGGGTGAGGAGAACAGATGACGAAAGGAGAAAAAGATGGAACGTAAGAAGATTACTCCCGTAGATATTCAGGCAATGAAGAATGAAGGGAAAAAGATCAGCATGCTCACTGCTTATGACTATCCCATGGCTCTGCTCGAAGACCGGGCCGGGATCGAGATCATTCTGGTAGGTGATTCCCTGGGGATGACGGTTCTGGGTTATGAGAATACCATTCCTGTGACCATGGATGAAATGATCCATCATACAAAAGCAGTCACTCGGGGAGCTAAGTTTGCTCTGATTATCGGAGATATGCCCTTCATGTCTTATAACACTTCTGAAAGGGATGCCATTTTCAATGCCGGCCGATTTATGAAAGAAGGAGGGACCGATGCAGTGAAGTTGGAAGGAGGCGCCAGTGTGAAGGATATTGTTCGGGCAATCGTCAAAGCTGGTATACCGGTGATGGGACATATTGGGCTGACCCCTCAGACCATCTCAATGCTTGGGGGATTTAAGGTGCAGGGTAAAGATGCCCAGGCCGCACAGAAGATCATTGACGACGCAGTCCTGCTGGAAGATGCAGGAGCTTTCTCCGTTCTGCTCGAAGCGATTCCTGCCCCCATTGCAAAGAGGATCACAGAACGTTTGAAGGTCCCGACGGTTGGCATCGGAGCTGGAATTCACTGCGATGCACAGGTATTGGTCGTCCACGATATGCTGGGACTCTTCGATCGCTTCACGCCAAAGTTTGCAAAGCGATATGTTAATCTAAGCGAACTGATGCTCAAGGCCTTTCAAGAATACAGAGAAGAGGTGTTGAAAGGAACGTTCCCAACAGACCAGCACAGTTTCCATATCGATGAAAAAGAAATGAATAAGATTAAAGGTTAAGGCTAAGTAGTCCATTTCGTAAATATGGTAACGTATAAAATAACCCCGTTAAATCCCTCCCAACCTCCCTTTACAAAAGGGAGGAGAATAATTTCCCCCCTTTATCAAAGGGGGGCGAGGGGGGATTTTTCCGGCAAAGGACCTTTCAATACAGTTCAAAATACGTGACCAAATTTATGAAACACAGTACTAAGGTTCAGGCTAAGGATGATTTCAAAATTCTTATAAGGAGGGAAAAATGATGAGACGGACATTCTTATTAAACGTTGCACTGTTGACCATTTTCATTCTAACCGCGGCCGGGATTGATTCGGGTACATGTCAGGAAAAGACAGTGAGCCTGAAGCTCGGCCATGCCGTAGCTCCCGAACATCCCTATCATCTCGGTGCCGTAAAATTCGCAGAGCTTGTAGCTCAGAGGACAGGAAATAAAGTAAAGATCGATGTCTACCCTTCCACGCAACTTGGTAACGAGCGAGATATGGTTGAAGGACTCCAACTCGGAACTATGGACTTGGTCGTTACCTCCACAGGTCCATTAGGAGGGTTTGTCCCAAAAATGTTCGTTGTAGACCTGCCCTTTCTCTTCCGGGACCGGGAACATGCTTATAAAGTGCTTGATGGCCCAATCGGCAAAGATCTCTTTGAGGCATTTGCTCCCAAGGGTATTAAGGGACTTGCTTTCTGGGAAAACGGGTTTCGTCAGATCACCAACAATGTGCGACCTATTGAGAAGCCTGAGGATCTAAAAGGGATCAAAATCCGGACGATGGAGAACAAGGTCCATCTTGCCTCCTTCCGGGCCTTCGGAGCAAGCCCTACCCCTATGGCATGGAGTGAGGTCTACACAGCGCTTCAGCAGAAGACGATCGATGCTCAGGAGAACCCCATCGCCATCATCTACCACCAAAAAATCGCTGAAGTTCAGAAATACCTCTCACTGACCGGCCACTTCTATTCTCCCACTCCTCTTCTGATGAGTTTAAAGGCCTATAATGCACTTCCAAAAGATATACAGAAGATCATGGATGATACAGCCATTGAATGTGCCACTTATGAACGAAACTTGCTTCGTGATTCTGAAGCGAAGCAAATCGCTGAGCTCAAGGCGAAAGGAATGCAGGTGACCACGCCAAACAAGAAGTCGTTCCAGGATGCGGCCGCTTCTGTTTATAAGGAGTTCGAGGCTCAGTTCGGGAAGGACACGATCGATAAGATCATCACCACCAAATAGATACCGCGCTTAGGGATTGGGGATTAGGGGTTTGCAAAACCCTAACCCCTAACCCCTAAACCCTGATCCCAAAATGATATTTCCATCAAAAGATACGAATCCATTCATACGTGCCCTGACAAGGTTCGATCATATCCTGGCCAAAGGAGAGGCTGCGGCCCTGATCGCACTCGTCGTGGTCATGACCGTGGTCGTCTTTCTTCAGGTGGTTTATCGCTATGTTTTAACTCAACCCCTTCACTGGTCCGAAGAACTGGCTCGCTACCTCTTTGTCTGGCTCTCAATTCTCGGGGCCACCCTTGGTCTTCAAAAACGAGGCCATTTCGGGCTCGACATTATCTTCCGGATGCTTCCGAAGCAGGCCAAGCGATACATGGAGTTTTTGGTTCATCTTCTGATGGGGGCCGCCGTCCTTGTCATCCTTATCCAGGGGATCACCCTGGTGCAGAAGACAGTCCTCCAGGAATCCCCTGCAATGGGAATTTCTATGAGTTGGGCCTATGCCTGTCTCCCTGTTGGAGCAGCGCTCATGGCCATCCACCTCATGGTGATCATTATTAAAGATGCGGCAAATAAATAAGTCCAAATTTCAAATTTCAAATGAATGTCAAATTCCAAGATTATGTAACTCAGCCCTTTCAGGATTAATTATGATCAAGACCGAAGTCTTGAGTTAAGACATTTTGGCTTTGGATTTAATTTGACATTTGGGTTTTGTCATTTGACATTATGGTTTTAATTACATGGGTCTCATTCTCAGTATCGCCTTCATTGCTTTTGTGGCCATCAACGTACCCATCGCTTTCAGTATGGGGCTTGCCTCCATTCTTGGCCTCCTGATGAAGGGAAACATCCCTCTCGTCATCGTGCCGCAGAAGATCTTCACAGGCTCCGACTCCTTCCCCCTTCTTGCCGTTCCTTTTTTCATTCTGGCAGGAGCATTGATGGATACAGGCGGGATCTCACTCCGGCTCGTCAATCTGGCGCGTGCTCTGGTTGGCCATTTCAGAAACGGTCTTGGGGTGGTTTCCATCGTTTCGGAGATCTTCTTTTCAGGAATATCGGGCTCCACAGCGGCGGATACAGCGGCCATCGGTTCTATCATGATACCAGCCATGAACCAGGCAGGTTATACCCCGGCCCGGGCAACGGCCATTGTCTGCGCCGCCTGTGGCATGGGCATTCTGGTGCCCCCCTGTATTGCCATGGTGGTTTACGGAGGCGTTGCGAATGTTTCTATCGGAGCACTCTTTGCCGGGGGGTTCCTTCCGGCCTTTGTCATGGCGGCCGCTCTGATGATCCAGCTGAATATTCAGGCACGTCGGGCTGGCGTGGCGCCGGGCCAGTGGCCAGGGGTAAAACCGCTTGCCCAGGCCTTCAAGGAATCCCTTCTGGCCCTCCTCATGCCCATCATTATCTTTGGCGGCATTCTTGGCGGGATCTGCACGCCCACGGAGGCCGCTGTCTTAGCCGTCGCCTACGGCCTTGTGATCAGTATGTTCGTCTACCGGGAGATTACCATTTCAAAACTCTTGGAGATCCTTTTAGAAACAGGGATCGTCACCGGAAAAGTGATGATCATGGTGGGGATGGCCTCCGTCTTTGCCTGGATTCTTACTCGGGAGCAGGTTCCCCAGGCCCTCGCCAATTTAATCCACTCTCTGGGAGGAGGAAGGATTCTCTTCCTCTTAATCATCAACATGGCCTTTCTCCTCCTGGGCGCAGTGTTAGAGGGGGTCCCGGCACTCATCATGACTGTGCCCATCCTCCTTCCGATTGCAACCCAGTTTGGAATTGATCCGGTCCATTTTGGGATCATCCTGATCGCCAATATGGGGATTGGCCTCTTCTTGCCGCCTGTTGGCCTTGGAGTCTTCATTGGCTGCAGCATCGGGAAGGTGACTATTTCGGAGGTGGCGAAACCCCTCCTTCCCTACCTCTGTGTTAACTTCGCCACCGTTCTCCTCATCACCTATTGGCCCTGGCTGACGCTGGTGATCCCAAAACTCTTATTCAAATAATAAATTTGCAGACGAATTCCTGTTTTGAGTTACAAGATGACAAAAGAAAGGATGAACGACCATGCTGACCGTTAAAGATGCGATAGAACAAAGACGAAGCATACGAAGTTTCAAACCCGATCCAATTCCCGACGAATATATCACCGCACTCTTAGATGCTGCCCGACTGTCCCCTTCCGGTTCAAATGCCCAACCCTGGCGATTCAAAATTGTTAAGGATCAAGAAACAAAGGAAAAATTAGCACAGGCTGCCTACGACCAATCCTTTATCGCTAAAGCACCTGTCGTCATCGTTTGTTGTGCAGACATAAAAGGATACCTGGATGGAACCGTTTCAGGCATTCAGGATCTCGGACGGATCAAAGCCGTTGAAGACAGAATTGTAAAGATCATCCTCGATCGAGTTCACCAGATGAAATCGATGACCCTTGAACAGATGACTTCAAAAATTGGTTTTAATGTTGCCATTGCTATTGAACATGTTGTTTTAAGAGCATTAGATTTTGGTATGGGAACCTGTTGGGTAAGATTAATTGACGAAAAGAATATTAGAGACCTATTCCGCTGGGATGAGAACATTCACGTCGTTGGTTTATTACCGATCGGATATCCGGATGAGTCTCCTCCACCAAGAAAAAGGCTTACGCTTGAGGAGATATTGATCGATTGAAGCGGCAGCATCCTTTAAAAACCAATAGAGGGGGAGCATCTTACCGGGTATACTTTACACTGTTGGCTAAAATTTAAAACTGGACACCTTCTAATATCCTCTCCCCGTTGGGGAGAGGACAAAGGTGAGGGGGATTTCATGGATTCCACCCTCACCCCAACCCTCTCCCGCCAGCGGGAGAGGGGGATCTATTAATCTTGATCATCTGATTCTCATATCGGGCTTAATCAGTGGGCAATGCTTGTTACAAGGGGATTAGGTGTCCACTTTTAATTTTTAAATGACACGGGCATACTTTACACTTGAAATTGAGAGAGGTTTGAGATAATTTATCATTATAAAGGAGGTGATCCCATGCCGATTTCTGCTTATGTCTTTATCGAGTGCACGGCAGGAGCCGCCAGAGATGTGGCGAAAGAGGCGGCAAAGATACAGGGGGTGAAACGGGCCAATGCGACGACTGGCCCTTATGATGTGATCGTTCTGGTGGAGGCTCCGGACATCAATATTCTTGGCGACTTCATCGTCACCAAAATTCAAGGACTCTCCGGTGTACTGAGAACCCAGACCAATGTGATTGTTGATTAAGAGACATATCGGATCAACCCTAAAGGGTTGAGTTACAGAACCATGTAAGGACTGTAACTCAAGGCTTCAGCCTTGATGATTGAAACCGAAAAGGGGAGGAGATTATGGGAAGCGTGGTCAAGAAACGACGGAAGAAGATGAGAAAGCACAAACACAAAAAACAATTGGATCGGGATCGTCATAAGAAAAAGAAATAACAATCTTCCATGCGACGAAATATCATCCATATCGTTCTCTTCATTTTAACGGTGGCCTCTACGTTGGTCGTTGGAGGCCCTGCTTATTCCATCACGATTATGCTCATCCTTCTGGGACATGAAATGGGCCACTATTTCATGTCCCAAAGGTATGGGATCAGGGCGACATTGCCTTTTTTTTTGCCTTTCCCCTTTTCACCTTTTGGGACATTGGGCGCCGTAATTCGTATGGAGAGCACCGTCTCGTCACGTAAGACCCTTTTCGACACAGGTGTGGCAGGGCCTTTGACCAGCCTTATCCTCAGCATCCCTGCCATTGTGATTGGCTTAAGGCTTTCCGAGGTGATTCCTACCTCACACCTTAAAGAAGGGACGATCCGTCTAGGAGATCCTCTCCTCTTCTTTTTCATCCAGCGTTTGGTCATGGGTGAGGTTCCTGAAAATTACGATGTGATCCTTCATCCCATTGGATATGCAGGATGGGTTGGCCTATTTGTCACTGCCCTCAACCTTCTACCCGTGGGACAGTTAGATGGAGGCCACATTGCCTATGCCCTCTTTGGGAGGAAGAGTCGGGCTATTTTCCTCCTCGCCATCGCTCTCATGGCCTTCATCACCATCTTCTATAACCCAGGATGGCTTCTCCTGCTCATCCTCATCATCCTCTTCGGCTTCCGACACCCAGCTCCATTGGATGACCAAACGCCGCTCGATTGGAAGAGGAAATTTGTGGGAGGAATGGCTTTTCTGGCATTTATCCTCTCCTTCACTCCTGCTCCATTTCCCCAATTCGTTGACGAGATCAGACAAACCTTCCATTGGTTTTAAACAAAACCTAAGTTCTATTTGACTTTTTTATGTAAAATTGGTAGGTTTTTATCAATATTAGACACATACCTTCCAGGCGATAAATCAAAGACAAAACAACCTCAACCTTTTGGAGTTAGAAATGAAGTGGGAAATCCAGAAGGGACCGATATGAAGCCTCCGAGGGGGCTTTTGTGCCTTCGTAGAGGCTTCTAAACCATTCCAAAGTCAAGATTTGTTAAAAAATGTTATCTTTTCTTCCACTCCTAAAGTTTTAAGGAGGGAATTCTTGAAAAAATGGAAGAGTCACAACTCCATAAGGGGGAGGAGTGTATAGTGAAGGGGATGAAGATATTACGTGAGCTGAAAATAGAACCATATTCAACTCGAGGTTATCTCTACCTCGGTGAGCTTTATCCCAACGCGGGCCAGTAGGAAAAAGCCCTGGAAACCTTAAAAAGGCAGAGGCGATGTTCCAAGAAATGGGAATGGATTACTACTTGGCCAGGACAAGAAAGCTCCTGGAAACATTGTGAATATGACGAAACAATTCAATTTTCCTCTGTCCCCCTAACATTTCCTCTCCCTTGACGGGAGAGGGTTAGGGTGAGGGTGAGGGAGGTCAAAAATGAGATGCCCAAAGTGCCAGAGTGAGAATCCAGAAACAAGGAAATTTTGTAGAGAGTGCGGAGCAAAACTTATATTGCTCTGTCCCAAGTGTCACTTTGAAAATTTTCCGGGAGATAAATTCTGCGGGGGATGCAGTCACGACTTAAGCCAACTCCCAGGGCCGATCCCCAGAGAACTTTCTTTTGATGAGAAACTGGCAAAAATCCAGCGCTACCTCCCCAAGGGATTAAGTGAAAAAATCTTAGCCCAAAGAGATAAGATCGAAGGTGAGCGCAAGCTAGTCACAGTGATGTTCTGCGATATGGAGGGGTTTACTGCACTTACCGAAAAACTCGGTTCTGAACAAATGTACTCAATAATGGACGAGGTTTATGAAATCCTCATTCATAAAGTCCACGATTATGAGGGGACAGTCAATGAACTGACCGGTGATGGGATTATGGCTCTTTTTGGGGCACCGATTGCATTGGAAGACGCTCCGCAGCGTGCTATCAGATCTGCTTTAGCTATCCATCGAGAAATAAATAAATTCAGTGATCGGATAAAACAAGAAAAAGGAATTCAAACTCTTAAGATGCGTATTGGAATCCATACGGGACCTGTGATTGTTGGCACCCTCGGTAATGATCTAAGGGTAGAGTTCAAGGCAGTAGGAGACACAGTAAATTTAGCCTCTCGGATGGAAGGTTTAGCAGAACCTGGCACAACCTTTGTGACAGAGGATACCTTCAAACTGACAGAAGGGTTCTTCCGATTTGAGGCTTTAGGTGAAAAGAAGATTAAGGGCAAGGAAGAGCCGGTTAAGGTTTACCAGGTAATTGCCCCCAGCACAAGGAGGACAAAATTTGATGTCAGTGCAGAGAGGGGTTTGACTCCTCTTGTTGGAAGGGAGCGTGAACTTGAGCTTCTATTGGATGGATTCCAGCGAGCCAAGTTAGGTAAGGGTCAGGCCTTTTCCATCATATCTGAAGCAGGGGTTGGCAAATCCAGGCTTTTATATGAGTTTAGAAAAGCTGTTGCTAACGAGGATGTTAACTTCTTAGAAGGGAAGTGCCTCTCTTACGGCAGGGGTGTAGCCTATCATCCGGTGATAGACATACTGAAGTCAAACTTCGATATACAGGAGGGGGGAGGGGACCAGGAAATCAGAGAAAAAGTAAAAATGGGATTGAAATTGATAGGAGCCGATGAAGCCTCAACGCTCCCATATCTTCTTGAGCTTCTCTCGGTCAAAGATAGTGGTATTGATCGGATCTCCATGAGTCCTGAAGCGAGGAAAGATAGAATTATTGAGGCATTAAAGCGGATCGTTATTAAAGGTTCTGAGATACGGCCCATTATCATAGCCTTTGAGGACTTACACTGGATAGATAAGAGTTCAGAGGATGTAGTAAGAAGTCATTTAGAGAGCATACCAGGGTCAAGGATTTTATTGATATTTACCTATCGGCCTGAGTTCGTTCATACCTGGGGTGCCAAGTCCTATCACAACCAGTTAACTTTGCATCGGCTCTCCAATAGGGAGAGTCTTGAGATGGTGACCCACATTTTAGGAACAAAAGAGATTGAAAAGACTCTTGAGGAGTTGATTCTTGAGAAAACAGAGGGTGTTCCATTTTTCATCGAGGAGTTTATAAAATCCCTTAGAGACCTAAAAATTATAGAGAGGAAAGAGAACACATATCAATTATCGAAAGATATCCAGAAACTCGCCATTCCTTCAACAATCCAGGATGTGATCATGGCAAGGGTTGATTCCCTGCCTGAAAGGGCGAAAGAAGTGCTTCAGACGGGGTCTGCTATTGAGAGAGAGTTTAGCTACCCATTGATCAATCGTGTAACGGGTCTTCCGGAAAAAGAGTTGCTCTCCTACCTCTCCGTTTTAAAGGATTCAGAGCTTCTCTATGAGAGAGGTATATACCCTCAGTCGAATTATATCTTTAAACACGCCCTGACCCGTGAAGTGGTTTATGACTCAATCTTGGCCAAAAGGAAGAAAAAACTCCATGAAGAGATTGGAAACGCTATCGAGGAATTATACAGAGATAATTTGAGTGAGCATTATGAAGTTTTGTCCGAGCACTATTTTTGGGGTGAGAGTTATTTGAAATCGGCTGAGTATTCAAGGTTGGCAGGCAGGAAGGCTGAAAAGGCAGCTTCGTTTAATGATGCGATTGCCCACGCAAAGAAAAGAGTAATATCTCTTGAGAAATTACCTCAGGTAGGTGATATCCAAAAGCAAATTATCGATGCAAGGGTGGTTCTGGGGCTCTACATTGCTCAAATGAACTATCTTTCTGAAGCAAAAGAAGCCATCGACCCGATTATTGATTTGGCCATTAAACGTGATTATAAAAGGAGGCTTTGTCAGATATATACCATCCTTGGCGCCTACTATTGGTTTGTAGAAGATAATTATCCTGAGATATCCAAAGCTTTAGAAGAAGCTCTGAAGATATCGGAAGAGGTAAAAGATATTGTGAGCTTTGTTTTGGCAAGTTACTGGTTTGGATGCGCTTTGGGTTGTAACTGCGAATTTGAAAGATCAGCAAACTATTTCCAAAAGGCTCTTGATATTAATTTGGCAGCAAAAAATCTTTGGGGCATTGCAATGACAAAGAGTAGTTTAGCCTACGGTTCTCATTGGTACCATGGAAAAATAGATCTGTCATTCAGGACTTCGAGCGAGGGTCTCCAAATTGCAGAGGAGAGCGGAGATATTTATCCAAAGCCAATGGCATACGTAAGTCACGGAATTTCCTGTTACGGGAAAGGGTTGCTTGAAGAAGCTGAAAAATACCTATTGAAGGGACTCGAATTTTGTGAAAGGATCAATTTCCCTCCCTGGGACGGTGCCGCACAATTTTTCCTTGGGGAGATCTACTTTGAAAGGGGAAATTATCAAAGATCTAAAGAACATTACGAAAGGGGGATTGGGGCTCTCGAACGCAATCGGTTATTTCCTTCTTGGGTAGGATATGGAAAAGTAGCTTTAACGAGGTCAAAAGTGATGAATAAAGAGAAAGACGTGAACTTAGAATCCTTGTACGTCCATTCCCGAAACAATAAAATAAAAGCAGCCGAAGGCTGGGTAGCAAGATGCATTGGGGAAATTCTATTGAATATAGATGATCAGCACATTTCTGAGGCAGAGCATTGGATTCAGAAAGCCATCGAAGCAGATCAAAGGAACCGTATGATGTTCCACCTGGGAAAGGATTATGCCGTCTATTCAGATCTATTCAAACGAAGGGACGATAGATCAAAAGCCCGGGAGAATCTCGGGAAAGCCATAGAAATCTTGAAAGAATGCGGCGCCGACGGTTGGGTCGAGAAATATGAAAAGGAGTTGGCTCGTCTTTAGAGAAATTAGGGATGGATTCACATTATTATGATTAATGTTCGAATCGTAAAGAGTCGTCATTCCCGTGAAAACGGGAATCCAGAGAAATCTAACTAAATGAAAATACTGGATTCCTGCTTGTGCAGGAATGACAAAAATCTCTTTTTCAGACTTTTTACGGGATCATCATTAATTGGGTTCAGGAGCATAGACTTAAGCTCCGGCTCGGATTTTCTCCTGCTCAACTTTTTCGTGCAGCCACATGGACATAAGCTGGGTGAAAGGGAGTCCTTTATTACGGGCAATCCGCTTTAATAATGCGAGGTCGAAAGGATCTAATCGCACTGAAACGGGTTGCCGAGGCGGCCGGTATGCGACAAATAAATCTGCTCTTTCGATCAGCCTAGACACCTCTTCGGGTTTCTCTTGCGAAATCGAAGAATCCCATGCTTTGGCTTCGTTTTTTAGCTTCTTTTTAAATTTTTTGGGGATTTTTTTCATATTTTGATTCTCCTTAAATATATTTTCTGTGTGGTTGGTGACATGGGAAATGCGGTGACACACCTCCAAAGCCCAAATTCAGGGTATGGGGCAACAATTGCTTCGATATACATTCCCGATGCATCGGTGCCCCATAACCGATAACGATACTCCGTAACTCGACCTTTTCTCTTTTTAGTTTTAAGAGCGAGAGTTGGAAAAGGCCCTTCATTATAATAGACTTCTTCAACCTGTACTGGTCGAAGACCATGTTCGGCAATGTGGTTAACATTGTCCTCATCCCAATCGGGTTCAAGAGAGGAGTCAGGCTTAATCACCCTGTCAAAATAACGTAATTTTTTGAATACGTCAAGAGAATCGATCCACCGGAAAGAAATTGGGGACGGGTTCAAATTTTCTCTTTTATTACCCGGAGCATATATTTGTTTGCACCCCCCCCTTTGCCAAAGGGGGATCGTTCATACTGAACTTAAAAATAGTTATTGAGAAATGCAAACAATATAATGCTCCCCCCCTTAATAACTTGACGGAAATAAATAATTGATTTATATTGTAGCTACGAATATAGCTACAAGGAGAAAACCATGAGATTTGCAAATGTCAGGGAACTCAAGAATAAAACCTCGGAGATTCTGAAAATAGCTGAAAAGGAGGAGGTTGTTGTAACTTCCAGAGGAAAGCCAACAGCCATCATCAAAGGGATTTCAGAGGAAGATTTTGAAGATTACCTGCTTGAAAACAATCCCAAGTTTCTGGCTGCCTTAGAAAAGGCGAGAGAGGAATGTTTGGAACTTGGAGGTATAGGGATCGATGAATATTTGAAGAACAGGAAGTCGAAGCATGGATAGGTTCAAAATCGAACTCTCACCTGCAGCTTCAAGGGACTTAGATGATTTAGAAATGGGAATCGTTACAAAGGTCCTTTCAGATTTAAAGATCCTTGAAGAGAACCCTTTCCCAAGGGGAAAATTGATCAAGAAGATTAAAGGTAAAAAAGCTACCTTTTACAGGCTGAGGATTGATAAGTTTCGAGTCTTCTTTGAAATTCGGCCTAAGAAAATCGTGATCCTCAGAGTTATCAGCAAGAAAGAAACAGATCGATTTTTGAAAAGAATTTAGCACCTCTGCCCTTCCATCCATTGAGTTTTACAGGGGGATTTCATGCCATCCCAAGACGTTAAACGAAAACTCACAGCTATTCTCAGTGCCGATGTCAAAGGTTATAGTCGTCTCATGGGCGAGGATGAGGTTGGAACCATACGCACCCTTAATGCTTACAAGGAAACGATGTCAAACCTTATCCAACAACCTCTTTGCTTCGCCCAAGGTGGCAAAGAGGCTTTTGTCGGGGCATGGAAACTTATTTCGCTTGAAAGTGTGCGTCCCAATGGTGAGGTTGTTGAAGGTTGGATGGGGCGAAACCCGGTGGGTCTGATCATATATGATTCAAAGGGATATATGTCTGTACAGCTCATACGAGATTCCCGACCGGCCATGACAGCTAACACCGTTAGTGAGCTTAATAAGGTTGCTCCAGAGGAACTGAAAGATGCCTACGTAGGTTATTACACCTACTTCGGAACTTATGAAGTCAATGAAAAGGAGGGATTTGTTATTCACCATGTGCAAGGCAGTCTGCGGCCGGCAGAAGTTGGTATAGAGCATAAACGATTTTTAAGATATCAGATAATCGTATAACCCTGTCAACACCGCCGATGCTATATTCTCTCATTGGCGAGCATAGAATTAGTCGATTAACTTCTGAACGTGCGAAATAGACCTATTTCATGCCGAGGGACTTTGCAGTTGCAACAGCCATCTGTGAAAGGGGTGCCATGAATACCGGAGACCCCGATTTCAAACATTTTGAAAAAATCGTAACAATCGATTGGTTCTAAGCATCTTTAGTTTAAGGTCGGGGTTATGACAATTTTCATGTCTAGTGGGTGGCTTCTAGTGTACTGTCTCAGAAAAGACTTTACACAGAACGTCATTCCGGACTTGATTAAGCCCGCCCCGTACCTGATACGGGGGAATCCAGTCTTTTCAGCTGGATTCCCGTTTTCACGGGAACGACAACCCTTATTATCATTGTAAAGAAGTTTTAGAGACACTACACTAGTTAATAGTTCGGAGTAATGAGTTCGGAGTATTTTTAAATAGATTCATGAAAACTTAGAACTAAGAAATGAAAGGAATGCTCCGAACTAAAGACTCCGAACTCCGAACTATATGACACGTTTCTTACTCCTCCTTGCTACAGGGTTTGGGGTCGGGTACGCTCCGGTTGCCCCTGGGACCATGGGGACCCTCTTAGCCATCCCCATCTACCTCTTTCTCTCTCGGATTCCTTTTCCCCTCTATGAATTGACTCTCGCCGCTTTTTTCTTCCTCTCGAGTTGGATTTCAGAAAATGCCCAGAAGTACTTCGGAAAACAGGATGATCAGAGGATCGTCATCGATGAGGTGATGGGCTTACTCGTCACCATGCTCTGGGTTCCTAAGACAATCCTCTTCGTCATCTTTGGTTTTTTTCTTTTTCGGTTTTTCGACATTCTCAAACCCTTTCCCATCCGTCATCTGGAGAGGAGGTGGGAGGGAGGTTATGGGGTCGTATTCGATGATGTGTTAGCAGGAATCTATGCCAATATCATTCTTCAGATCATTTCCTACTTTACCCTCTCCCCCCCTATCGGGAGAGGGGTAGGGTGAGGGTGGGGGTGAGTGTGATGCAAAAATCATTAGAAAAGGTGATCGGAGATCTTTTAAGAGAGAATAAATGGACGCTATCCATTGCAGAATCTTGTACCGGAGGATTGATTTGCGATCGCATCACCGATATCTCAGGGAGCTCAGACTATTTTATGGGGGGAATGGTTAATTACAGTAACGAATCGAAGGCAAAGCATTTAGGGATTCCATTGGATTATATAAACAGGTACGGTGCGGTGAGTCCACAGGTGGCGAGGAAGATGGCTCAAGGAGTCCGAAAAGCCTTTCATACAACATTCGGATTATCCACCACAGGTGTGGCAGGACCCACAGGCGGAACAAAGAGATCTCCCATCGGGAGAGTCTTCATCGGAATTTCTGATGGAATAAGAACGTGGGTGAAAAGAAATGATTTAAAAGGGAATCGAAGAGAGATCAAGGAAAAGGCTGCCGAGAAGAGCCTCCAATTTTTTTATGAAGTATTGGGTAAAAAGACTGCGTTTTGTACCAAAAGATAAGGGAAAATATGAATCGAAAAATTTCAAAGACAGATCTTTTCAAGCAATTGACATGGGACGATCTCGAACAGTGGGCCGGGAGCAGAGTTCTTTCACGAGGGCAAAGCTACCAGCGTAGCCACCGTGTGAAAGAATTGGTCCAAACGCAAACCGGGGCACTCATTGCCTGGGTTCATGGAGGGCAAAGATATGCCACAGAGGTTGATTTTGAACACGGTGAATTGATCTCAGTCTGTACCTGTCCTTATGGGAATAACTGCAAACATGCGGTGGCCGTAGTGTTGGAATATCTCGATTGTCTAAAGAAGAACCTTGAAATCCCTCAAATCACAGGACAGGACAAACGTATAGCATTATTGCAGGGGATGGATGAAGAGGATTGGGAAGACGAGGATGAGGAGGGAGAGTTAGATCCCGCTCACCTTGTTTCCAAAAAAGGTTGGAAATCAATCCCGATGGATTTGAAGGGTTTTTTGCAAGAACAAACCAAAGAGCAATTGATGGCGTTGATTAAGGATCTCTCAGAAAGACACCCGAGTGTCCGTGAAGATCTGGAGGACCGCCAAAATCTCTCAAAGGGATCGGTAAAAAGAGTAGTTGCTGCTGTGAGAAAAGAAATCCACGAGTTAAGTTCGGAACCAGCCTGGAGAAACCATTGGAATGATGAGGGCCATGTCCCTGACTACTCACGGGTAAAGAATCGTCTGGAATCTCTTTTGGCTAAAGGACACGCAGATGAAGTCGTTTCCTTGGGGAGAGAACTTTTCGAAGCCGGAATAAGGCAGGTGGAGATGAGCCATGACGAGGGAGAGACGGGCACGGAGATCTCTTCGTGTTTGGAAGTTGTTTTTTTGGCCATTCCTCAATCTTCTCTTTCTCCTGTTGAGCAGATGCTCTGGGTGATTGATGCAGAGCTCAAGGATGAATATGAGCTTTGCTACGGATCGGAATCCTTCTGGAAGAGAAAACATAAACCTTCTGATTGGAGCACTGTGGCGGATAGGCTTCTTGAACGATTAAATAATCTCCAGCTTGCGAAAAATAATGATAATTTTTCAGAAAGCTACCATCGAGACAGTTTGACCAACCGAATTATACAAGCCCTTGAAAATTCTGGTCGGCACGAGGAAATCATACCCTTATGTAAAGAGGAGGTGCTGAAGACGGGAAGCTATCGCCGCCTGGTCGATTTCCTCAGAAAAGCCAAGCGGCTTGAAGAGGCCGAGCAGTGGATTCATAAGGGGATTAAAGAGACGCAAAAAAAGTGGCCTGGTATTGCGAAAGATTTGCGAGATACGTTGCGGGAAATGAGGGAAAAGGATGGCAATTGGCTTCAGGTCGCCGCTTTCCGGATCGAAGATTTTATTCAGAGCCCATCCCTTCAGGGCTATAAGGAAATGAAGAAAGCATCAGAGCGGGCAAAAGTGTGGCCAGAAGTTCGGGCAGCCGCACTGACCTATTTAGAGACAGGGAAGCTTCCTCAGACAAATGCCTCATGGCAAATGCCGGATACAGGAGTGAAAGAAAGTATTGAAGTCAGAAAAGGTCAATTCCCAATGACCCATGAACTTATTGACATTGCCATTGAAGAGAAACGGCCTGAAGATGTTCTCAAATGGTACGACCATCAAAAATTAAAGAAACAAGACTATTGGGGATGGGATGGTTATCAAGAGGATCAAATTGCCGAAGCAGTGGCAGATGACTACCCTGATCGCGCCTTAGTCATATGGAAGAATGTTGCTGAAAAACAGATTGCCTTAACAAAGCCAAAGGCCTACGAAACTGCAGCAGTCTATTTAAGAAAAGTCCTTGGTCTCCTGAAAAAACTGAAAAGAGAGGAAGAGTGGGGAAATTATATCTCGAAACTTCGTCAGACCAACGCCCGGAAGACAAAGCTTATCGAAATTCTCGGCCGCCTCGAAGGTCGTCGTATCGTTCAGGTGACGTAATTTAAGACTCCGTCTTGCGTTATCGGTAGTGCAATCACTTCCTTTACCTTAACCTCCCGGCTTAGCAGAAAGGTCAGGCTGCGTCTGACCTTTTCATTTCAATTACCCTTCAACCCTGTTACCTGAACAGCGTCAATATTTTTTCTTGATCAACCAGAGGGAATTGATTATAGTCTTACCATAGATGAGTTTTGATCCTTAAGATTCTCCGCGTGGCAAAAAGGCAGGATATCTATCGTAACCTTTTCACTGATCCCGAAGAAGAGTTTCGTGAGGCGGATTTAACAGATCGGAGGCACCTATGATTAACCCGGTCTTTCTGAAACGGGTGGTTCTGAATAACTACAAAAGCATCAAGGAATGCTCGGTGCCCCTTGGTGCATTGGCTTTCCTTGTGGGGCAAAATGGGGCTGGTAAAAGTAACTTTCTCGATGCCCTTCGTTTGGTGACCGAGTCGCTCAACAGCTCCTTGGAGCATGCACTTAGGGAGAGGGGAGGAATCAACGAAGTCAGACGACGGTCATCCGGGCATCCCACCCATTTCGGAATCCGCCTTGAATGGCAGTTGCCTGATGGAACCCAGGGAGTCTATGCCTTTCGTGTGGGCGCACAGAAAAGGGGTGGATTTGAGGTTCAACAGGAAGAATGCAGAATTTTTGGTAACAGACTCTTGGAAAAAGATTTATACCGGGTAGAAGACGGCGTGCTCAAAAAGTCCAGTTTTCAGGTTGGACCACCCGCCTCCAGAGATCGCCTCTATCTTGTGGCCGCATCAGGTCTTGCCCCCTTCAGGCCGCTGTACGATGCGCTCTCACGTATGGGTTTCTACAACCTGAATCCGGATGAGATCAGGGAACTCCAACCGCCGGATGCGGGCGAAGTGCTGAAACGGGACGGGAGTAATCTGGCCAGCGTCTTAAACATGATGGAAAAGGAAAATAAGGAAGCGTTCGATCGGCTCGTTGCGTTTTTGTCAAAAGTGGTGCCGGGAATCCAAGGCATTAACGCTAAGCATGTGGGAAGGAAAGAGACATTAGAGTTTCGCCAGCTTGTGGGAAACAGTAAAGATGCGTGGCGTTTCATGGCGGAAAACATGTCTGACGGTACCCTACGGGCTCTGGGCGTCCTGACAGCCCTGTTTCAGTCATCGAACCAAGTGGCGAAGAGGGTTCTGTTCGTGGGAATTGAAGAGCCGGAGGTAGCTGTGCACCCCGGGGCGGCTGGAGTGCTCAGAGATGGACTTGTCACCGCGTCGAAGACGACACAGATCGCAGTGACCAGTCACAGTCCGGACCTGCTGGACGACAAAGATATTCCGGATGAAAGTATTCTGGCCGTAGTGAACAGGAACGGTGAATCGCTGATCGCCCCACCTGACGAGGCGGGCCGATCAGCGATTAGGGACCGCCTATACACAGCCGGCGAGCTGTTAAGGCTGGATCAGATAAAGCCGGACGAAACGGCGGTGGCGAAGATTCCTTCATATCAGCTTGAGCTTTTCGCAGACTACAAGCCATGACAGAAGTAAGAATTGCTGCAATCGTCGAGGGACACGGCGAATGTGAAGCCGTGCCCATTCTCATACGTAGAATTGCAGAGACGATTGATCCGGGATTTGTGCCAAGGGTCTTGCCGCCCCTTCGGGTTCCAGCTTCTCGACTGCTGAAGGAAGGTGAGATGGAACGGTCTGTCGATCTTGCTGCCCGAAAGCTGCAGGGGAGAGGTGGGATTGTCATTATCGTGGATTACGACCGGGAGAGCTGTTGTCCGGCTGAGGACGGTCCGGCGTTGCTGCAACGGGCAGTAGCGGTCCGTGGCGATATACCGATTGCGGTTGTTCTCGCGAAAAGGGAATTTGAGGCGTGGTTTTTGGCGGCAGCGGAATCTCTGCGGGGGCAGTATGGCCTCCCTAACAATCTCGAGCCGCCTCCGAACCCTGAGGCGATCCGCGGTGCGAAGGAATGGCTAAGCGATAGAATGCCGCCTGGCCGAAGCTACGCGGAGACGACAGATCAGCCAGCATTCGCCACTGTCTTTGACATGAATGCGGCGCGTCGTGCCGATTCTTTTGATAAGTGCTATCGTGATGTTAAAAGAATGTTGGAACAATTACATTATTCAGCGAATCTATAAAGGCAACCCATGTCGGAACCTGTTCTGATTCAGCCGGTCGAAAGTCCGGTCATCTGCAAACCCTATTATGAGCCGACGCATTACTGGGAATACGACCGGACCACCGGACGTGCCGTAAAGCAACCGGGACGCAGGCCTGCGACCTACTGGTACAAATTGAGCGAGGAAGAGATGCGACAGCGAAACTTGCCGCTCGATTTCCGCAGCAGGCGCGGAGACCAGATGCGTCTTGAGCTTGAGGAGGGCCGGCGTGACTTTGAGCTTGTTAACAAACTCAGAGGTGATGTAAAGAGGTGGCGTCAATCGAATTGGGAGGGCGCAACAAACGTCACGAAAGACCTTCTCCGTCACTGGTGGCGGAAAGATCAAGCCCGCCGGTTTTTCTTCTGCCAGCTTGAGGCCGCTGAAACGATGCTCTTTCTGAACGAGATTCGAGGCATCCGCAAGGATGGGAGCCGGGGTAAGCCGCGCTGGACGCCGGAATTCACCGACGCCGAATTCGATGTGCTTCTCGACCGGCCTTTCGATCCTGAATATTCTCCTTTACTGCGCATGGGCTGCAAGATGGCAACCGGCAGTGGAAAAACGGTTGTCATGGCGATGCTCATCACCTGGGCATTCTGCAACCGGGCGCGCGTGCCAAGCGACGAAAGGTTCCCTAACGCTGCCCTGGTGTGCTGTCCGAATCTGACTATCAAGGAACGTCTTCAGGTCCTGAGGACCGATAGCCGGGGTGATGATTACTACACACAATTTGACTTGGTTCCCCCACAATATCGCGATCTTTTGAGAACCGGCAAGGTGCTGGTCACAAACTGGCATTTCTTTGCGCCCGAATCGGAACACAGCGAAGGCGGCAAAAGCTTTGCCGTGGTTAAAAAAGGTGAGGAAACAGATAACGCTTTTGCGCGCAACCGTCTTGGAGAGCTTTTTGAGCGCGGCCCGGTGATGGTGCTGAATGACGAGGGCCATCATGCCTATCGTCCGGCTCCAATTTCAGAGAAAGAGGCAAAAAAAGTCGGCGTAGAGGAAAGGAAAGAACGCGAGGAAGCGACGGTCTGGGTTCAGGGGCTTGATCGGATCAATGGGGCCTGCGGGATCAGATTCTGCGTGGACCTTTCAGCGACCCCCTTCTATATCAAAGGAAGCGGTTATCCGGAGGGTGAACCGTTTCCCTGGATCGTCAGTGATTTTGGTCTTGTCGATGCCATCGAGAGCGGGATCACGAAGATTCCACGTCTGCCTGTGAGCGACACGACAGGCCAGCCGGATCCGAAGTATTTCCGTCTCTGGCGCAACATCACGAAGGACCTTGCACGGGAACAACGGTTATCAAACAACCGACCCAAGCCCGAAGTGGTCTGGGAGCGGGCGCAGGATGCGCTTGTCCAATTAGCCGGCGAATATAAGAAGACCTTCGAAGCGATTCAGCAAGCCAGCGATACCGCTTTGAAGGCCCCACCAGTCATGATTCTGGTCTGCGACAACACGGACATTGCACAGGTCTTCTTCGAGAATATTTCGGGACAAGCGGAGGTCGAGGACATCCCGGAGGATTCGGGCGACGATGAGGAAGAAGAGGCAACTTCACGCCGCAAGCGCTCCAGGAGACGCGATGCCGGAGCGAGCCGCTTACGAGAGCCGTTTCCCGAATGTCGAAGGCTATGTTTACGCCCTTCGCAAACCCTCGATCAAAGCGGACTTCGCACATCTTGAGCGCCTGGTGGTTGAACCGGAGAAAACGCCAACAGCGACGTTCCTGCGGATCATTACGGATCATCTTGAAGGTGGCACGCGAGGCGGCGGAATCGGTGAATTCATCGAACATAATCGCTCGGAATACTACGCAAGACACCACCTTCAGGAGATCGAGTTTGAGATCGCCAGGCAGATTGTTGCGGCACTGGTGGGCGAAGGATCTCAGGCTCCGGTCAAAGGGTCGGCCTGGATGCGTGGCCTCGCCCGTCATCAACTTTTCCCACAGGTTCTAAGGATCGTCCGAAAATACGTTAGCGAAAAGGTGGACTTTCGTGGCATGCACCCCTGTGAACTCGGACTTGAGAGATACGTCCGCCGCATTAAAGAAAGACTGCTGGACGCGATTGTGCCGGATGAGCAGGAGGGCGAAATGCCGATTCTGCCTATTCTAAACCGCTACAAGCCCATTGGCAGGACAGCGGATGTGGATTTCACGACCAAGCGGAATGTCCACAGCACACAGCGGTCACACGTCAATGCCGTTGTGCTCGATAGTTCCTGGGAACAGACCGCTGCCTTTTATCTGGAGCAACAGACAGATCACGTTTTCTGTTACGTGAGAAACGACCGGCCTTTCCTTCTGATTCCCTACGAGTATGAAGGGGTTCAACACCACTACGAGCCGGACTATCTTATCCGTCTTAAAAATGGAAAGATGCTGATCCTGGAGACGAAAGGAGAGGAAGACGACCAGGATCGGGCCAAATACCAGGCCGCAAGACGCTGGGTTACAGCGGTCAACAATTGGGGACGGCTGGGGGTATGGGACTTCTCCGTGTGCCGTGATCCGGCATTAATTCCAAGGCAAATCGGAGAAATGGCGGTTCCTAAAAAACCATTTTGTGAATAGTTTCTTCTTGAAATTTTACCTTTTTACCCATAATATAAAATATCTTTTCATAGGAAGGAGGAGGTTTTGATGAAACTTGAGAGGTTTGAGGGTTGTTGGACGGCAATGATTACACCTTTCGATCGAAAAGGAGAAATTGATTTTGAGGGTTTGGAGAAGAACGTCCAGTTCCAAATAGAGAATGGAGCAAACCTCGTTCCCACAGGGACGACGGGCGAATCTCCCACTTTGGATTGGAGGGAGCATGACCGGGTGATTACGAGAACGGTCAAGCGGGCGAAGGGCAAAGCCTTTGTGATGGCAGGGACTGGCTCAAACTCCACGAAGGAGGCGATCAGGGGCACGAAACATGCTATCGACGTCGGAGCCCAGGGTGCCTTGCTGGTAGATTGTTATTATAATGGGCCATCCTCCCTTGAACTGAGAACACAATATTACGAGGTCATTGCAAAGGCGTTCCGCAAGGCCTTCGTCATGCCCTATGTGATCCCAGGAAGAACAGGGACGAAATTGGAGGTGGAGGATCTGGCCATTCTCCATCGTAAGTATAAGAATTTGAGATCTGTGAAAGAGGCAACCGCGGATCTCCAGCGGATGGCCAAGACGAGAACCCTATGTGGAGAGGACTTCGATATTCTCTCTGGAGATGATGACAGAACCTTTGAGATGATGTCCCGGAATGACATTCGTGCCTCTGGGGTGGTCTCAGTGATGTCGAACATCGTTCCAGGTCCCGTTGGAGAGATGGTAAAAGCGATAAGGAGCGGAGACATGGAAAGGGCCAATCGCCTGAAGGATGTCCTGGATCCCTTCTTCAAGGTCGTGACGGTTAACACCATAGAGTCTTATGAAGGGTTTGAAGTCCCGAATAAATTCAGAAATCCACTTGCGATCAAGACGATGATGAAAGGTCTTGGGTTGCCATCCGGACCATGCCGTCCGCCCCTCGGGAGGATGACACCCAAAGGGGTGGAGGTAGTCCGAAATGCCCTCAAAGAAGTTTATCAAAAAGATAAAGAGGTATTCACGCCCCTCCAGGATTTTTATAAGATTAATGTCGAAGAACGGTTCTCCAACGACCGTTATTGGAAGTAAGAAGCCGAAATAACTGACAGAATAACCTCATTTTTTTATTTTTTTTCAAGAAACCTTGAGAAATAGAGGGGGTGCCCAAAGGTGAAAGAATCATTAAGGTATTTAAATAATGCGAAGGAGATACTTAAGGCTATCCCTGTTGAGGATAACACCTATACAGACATTAAACATGTTAGAGAGGCTTTCGCAATAGCTTATCTCGCTGTTTTAGAGGCAATTAATGAGTCTCTTATTAAAAAGGGTTTTACAAAGAAAGAGCTTCCTAAATCAGTGGATTCCTATAGAAAGGCATTACAAAAACACGTATCAGTCCATGACGGAAAGTCAATGAGGGAATTTGAAAAACTTTATGATGCCTTACACATAGCTGGATATTATCGAGGGCTTATTTATGATGTGGAAGCTGTTAATGCTTATTTAAAAGCAGCTAAGTCTTTTATCGAAAAGATTGAGTGAAGACGCCGAAGAGATTATCGCTATGTCCGCAAATGACAGTTGGGACATTCTAACCTCTTGTTATTAAAGCTGAATGTTTACAAAGACTTTCGCATATTATCAAGTATATGATCTTTTTTTTGGGGGGGGTAAGCTTGGATCAAGGCCAATAATTTGGGTTCTTTCGTAAAAAAGTTGAAATGGGTTAAGATGCAGACCTGAAAGAAAATACACATCGGATTTAGGCCTTTTCTGGTAGGATTTAGTTTGCGAACAAAAACTACCGGAGGCGAAAATCCGATGCACCTTGATACTATCACAGAACTTTTGAATATTCCAAACCATAAAGTGGCAGGAGTTATTAAAAGCGATCCAGAGCGTAGTTATATGATTCTGGAGAGGATAGAGGATACACCGCCAGTTTGTTCCGGATGTGGTCATGTTCACGGGACGTCTGTTCACAGCAGAGAGATAGTACTTGTTGAGGATCTGCGGATGAGCGGAAAGAGAATTTTCCTCTGTGTTCCGAAGAGGAAGATAAGATGTATTGAAGACGGCAGGATCAGGGTAGAAGAGATAAATTGGATCAAGGGCCGGTTCACCGATCGATTTGCCGAGCAGGTCTACAGGCTGACCTCCATTACCACTAATCAGGAAGCCGGGTGGTATCTGGGACTCGACGATGAGACGGTTTATAGGATAGATCGACGGATATTGGAGGGGCTTGCCTTGGAGAAACTGGATCCCATACCGGTTCCGACTTATATGAGTGTTGATGAAGTTGCCTGGCAGAAATGGCATAAATATGTCACCAATGTGGTGGATATTGAGAAGAAAAAAGTCATTTGGAATCATAATGGCCGCGGCAAAGAAACGTTAGACCGGTTTTATCACGCCTTAGGACCGGATCATTGTGAAAGGATCGAGGCGGTAGCCAGTGATGGGGCCAAAGGATACCTTTCCTCAACCCGAGAGCACGCCCCCAATGCCTTAATTGTTCTTGACCATTTCCATGTCAAGAAGTACCTGAACGATGCCGTAGACGCCGTACGCAAGGAGGAACTGAAGAAAGCCCGTCAAGAAAACGATGGGGAATTATCCCAGATCCTTCATTGCAACAAACGATTCATTCTCATGCAGAACAAGGTTACCCATAAGAAAAGGGACATCCTCGATAGACTTTCCAGACTTAACGAACGGGTATACCAGGCCATGCTTTTAAAAGAACAGTTTCTCTCCATCTATGGGGCAGGGGATTGGAAAACTGCCCAGATCAATCTCAAAGAATGGATAATCGCAGCTATCAAATCTAAAATCCCTGCCTTTGTGGACCTGGGATATAAGTTTTTCAGAAAGAGACATTATGTCCTGAACTATTTTATCTGCAAGATAACCTCTGCCATTTCCGAAGGGATTAACAACAAAATAAAACGCCTGAAGCGCATGGCTTACGGCTATCGGGATGTGAAATACTTCTTACTCAAGATCCATCAACATTGCGGATTGTTAAATCCAAGACTTTCAACTTAAATACGAAAGAAGGGAAATGATTGAGCAATTGGATAAGTATTGGGAGAAACTCTTCGCCGATCCTTTAGTGATAAACACAGCAGAGGGCCAAATCAGGATAGCGCCTCAGCGAACAAACAACCTGATGGAGAGATTTTTACGAGGTGAAAAAAGACGAAGCCGCAAAAAGAGCGGGACAGCATCATTGAGTAAGACCTTGAAAACCATTCTTGCAGACACTCCGTTGGTCAGAAATCTTGAGAAAGAGGAATACCGAAGGATTATTCTCAACGGGTGCTCCACTCTGGCGGAAAGGTTCTCACAAATTGACGAAAAGATGGTACGGAAACAATTGAGGCAGGCAGAATTAAATCAGGAAAGAATACCGCCTGCGATAAAAAAGATGATCAAACAACGGGATCTACCTCAGAAAATACTGACGCTCTACTTAGGGGCAAGCAACCAATATGCCAACTGTCATTTGCGCTCATAGAAAAATTCATTTGTTGAGGGGAACGTGGGTTCTAAGACAACTTGACAGTTGAAGGGGAAAGATGCGGGGTTACAAGTTTTTCGGCGAAGTTCCCCGTCCAGGATGAGGCCAGAGGATCACATCTTCATTTTTCAGCAAATCTTATCTTTTGCTATTTCTTAAGAATAACTACCCCCATTATCAACAGAATCGCGAACGAAAATCTCTTTTCTTTGATCTCATCAGGCAGCAACCCCCATCGATTCCAGAGATTCTCCAAAGCTCAACGCAGCTTTTTCCAAAATCATTAGAGGAAATTGTCTTTTTTTGGTATAATGAAAACGGGGCCAAGGGTTGGTATGGAGATAGTTCGGTCGAAAAGTGGGGTGCCGGTCAGATTAACGGAACAGAGGTGGCTTCATATCACCGAGGAACATTCAGAAATGGCTGGTTATTATTTCGAGGTCCTTGAAACCCTTGAAGAACCGGAGACAATTTATGAAGGGAAAGAAGGAGAGTTAGTTGCGGTCAAAGAAATTGAGCCAGAAAAATACTTGATAGTCATATATAAAGAGATAAGAAAAGAAGATGGATTTGTCATTACAGCCTTCTTGACCAGGAGAATCAAGCAAATCGAAAGGAGACCAAGGTTATGGCCACGATAGATGTGAAAGCAATTCAAAATCTTACTCCCCAACTGTTAAGTATGCCCTTTAAACGTATCTGGTCCAGTTATGATGAAGAGGCGGACGTTTTGTATTTGAACTTCAAGAAACCTAGTCATGCGGACGATAGCGAACTAAGTGACGACGATGTGATTATCAGGTATGAAAGGGGGGAAGTTGTCGGTGTTACTATCCTTCACGCAAGCAAAAGAAACCCCCCGATCTAAAGGATCTAAATCGTAATTTGGGATTTGGTCTCCATTCTTCACATACAATCTTACAGTTTTGGAAATAGTTCCAATCTTGGGTTTAGATGGTGAGAGTCCCAGCTTTAGATTGAAGTAAATCGGTGGACGATTAAGCAGGTTGAAGATGAAGGATGTTTTGGGCCTGCCCCACTTAGGGACAGGCCCTTTTTATTACCAGTTGGGAATGAAGAAGAGAAACGCCAGAGAGGTGATGATAAAGTAGACAAAGAAGACCATGAGCAGCCAGCCCATGATATCTCTGAAGTGTAATTTCGCTACAGCCAGCATAGCAATCGCCCAGAAGGGCTGGATCATATCGGTCATCATGTCGGACCAGGCAAAGGTAACAACGGTCGTTCCCATGCCAATGCCCAATTGTTTGGCCGCCGGGATAATATAGGGAGCCTCCACAGCAAACTGACCACCGCCGGAAGGGATGAGGTAGTTGAGAAGCCCCCCATACCAGTAGAGGGCGAGGGGAAAGGTTTGAGGCGTGGAGATTGCCACAAAGGCATTTGTGAAAACGGTGGAGAGCAGAGTGTATTTGAAGAGGCCGAGGATTCCTGCATAGAAGGGAAACTGGATCACGATTCCCCAGACCGCCTTTCCTGCATCCTCTGTCGCTTTCAGGAATGACCAGGGCCTCCAGTGGAAAAGGACACCCAGCGTCAACATGGCGAAATTGACGACATCGAGGGTGAGGGCCAGCCCCTTGTTGGAAAAGTACCAGATCAGCCAGACCAGACCGCCAATAAAGAGGATGATATTGAATCCGGGCCACCAGTTCATCCAGTCTGAAGGACTTTCGAATTTTGTGGGCTTTGGAGGAGCTTCGTAAAGTTTCAGTTGATCCATCAATTGAGGTGATACGGTGAAAGCCTTCTCCGGTCTTGGATGCATCAATGCCATCATGATCGTGACCACCACAACAATGATGAGTGTTAGAATGAGGTTAAAGGGATGTAAGATCGTCTGGGATATAGGGATGACCGCATCTAACAATTTCGCCTTGATGACGAAGTTATCCGGCGTCGCCACCAAGAGGGGGGATGATCCTGATAGACCGGCGTGCCAGGTGCAGCCGAGTCCTAAATAGGCGGCGGCAATGAGGAGACGATAATCGACTTTTGGATTTCTCTTAACAATGAAGAGAGCTAACATGGCACTGGCGATCAAACTGGTTCCCCAATTGAACCATGCCACAATCATTGAAAAGAGAGACATCGTGACAATAGCCTGCCACGGTTTTTCCGGATTGGACCAACCCGAGATTCCATTCATCAGTTTTCGAACAGGAGGGGAGCAAGCCAGGATGTACCCGGTCATCATGATGAGACACATCTGCATGGTAAAGGCGAGGAGTTCCCAGAACCCTTTTCCCCATGCCTGAATCGATTGGTAGGCTCGGGAACCGAGACCAATTTCTGACTTGAATCCCCAGATGAGGGCTAAGATATAAGCGACGATGCTTAAACCAATGACGATGACTAAGGCATCGGGGATCCAGCGCTCTGTCCAGCGGGTGAGGGCATCACCCCAATCCTTAAGGAACTCAAAAGTTCCTTTCACCTCTTCCTTCTTTTTCTCGTTCATAGTAAGCCACCTCCTTTTAAGTTAAGATGGTTGGAAAAGAATGGAACTTTAAATCAGTAAATTGGAGAATAGTCGGAGGCTGCGAGCGTATCACCTCCTTTCTCAATGTATTGAGAATTTTTAGGAAAGTTAATATTGAAGAATAGAAAGTAGCCCCTTCCCGATTTTTTCATATCTAAAAAGAGCCCTCTTGTCAAGAAAAATCTCACATTTTGAGAGTAATTACAAAGGTTTTTCTCATTGACTTTTTTTGTAGTTATGTTAACATCAAAATACAATAATCCCTCCTTGAAACCCCCTTCCTGCCTACCGCAGGCAGGTATTAAAGGGGGATTGAGGGGATTATGAAGGGGTTTTTGATTGATCCGATCCTTTCTGGCAATTGAACTTCCAAGGACGATCCAAAAGAAGATCGAGGAGATCCAAGGAGACTTGAAATTATCCCACGCAGATGTGCGATGGGGGAGTCCTGAAAAGATCCACCTCACTCTAAAATTTTTCGGAAATATTGAGGAGTTGAAGATCGAACCCATCGTCAAATCGATTGAGGGGCCAATCCAAACCACCGCCCCCTTTCCTCTCAGGGTGAGAGGGATGGGTGCTTTTCCCCATTTGAAAAACCCAAGGGTGATCTGGATGGGGTTGACGAACGGAAAGGAGAATGTCATTTCCCTACAGCAACGGTTAGAGGTTCTATTGGAGAAGATGGGATTTCAGGCCGAAGATCGTCCCTTCCACCCTCACTTAACCTTAGGAAGGGTGAAATCGAACCGAGGGAGGGAAGAACTGGTTGGGAGGATGGAGAAATATAGAGAGGAGGAGTTTGGAGATTTTCAGGTTGAAACGGTCATCTTTTTTAAGAGCGATTTGAGGCCTTCGGGTCCGATCTACACACCCTTAAGGGAGATCAAATTAGGAGGCTCATGAATTGCTGATTGCAGATCGCAGATTTCAGATTGTAGGTTGAAAAAATCTGAAATTTGAAATTAATCTATTTCCCCGACAGAGTCGGGGGTTTGGGGGGAGGGAAGGATGAAGACCGATTCAAATAGAGAGAAGGCAGTGGATCTGGCCATCACCCAGATCGAGAGGCAATACGGGAAAGGCGCCATTATGAAAATGGGTGCAGAGGCAATGCTCGGAGAGGTTCCCACGATCTCCACCGGTATTCTTTCCCTCGATCTTGCCCTGGGGGTGGGAGGATTGCCGAAGGGCCGGGTGGTGGAGATTTATGGACCTGAGTCATCGGGAAAGACAACGCTTGCCCTTCATGCCGTAGCAGAGGCACAGAAGAAGGGAGGCATTGCGGTCTTTATCGATGCGGAACATGCCCTGGATATTCACTATGCAAAGAAGCTGGGTGTTAAGATCGATGATCTTCTCATCTCACAACCCGATACAGGGGAGCAGGCCCTGGAGATCACAGAGACCATGGTCCGGAGCGGAGGCGTGGACGTGGTCGTCATCGATTCCGTAGCCGCCCTGGTTCCCAAAGCCGAGATTGAAGGAGAGATGGGCGATGCCCATATGGGGCTTCAGGCCAGGCTGATGTCCCAGGCATTGAGAAAACTGAGCGCTACGATCAGCAAATCCCATACGATCGTAATCTTCATCAATCAGATCCGGATGAAGATCGGAGTGTTTTTTGGAAATCCGGAGACGACCTCCGGAGGCCTTGCCCTCAAATTCTACTCCTCTGTCCGGCTTGATGTCCGGCGAATTGCCTCCATCAAACAGGGACAGGAGGTGATCGGTTCCCGGACAAAGGTCCGCGTCGTGAAGAACAAGGTAGCCCCTCCATTCAAAGAAGTAGAATTCGACCTTATTCTTGGGGAGGGAATTTCGAGGGAGGGAGATGTCCTTGATCTGGCAGTGGAAAAGAATATCGTGGAGAAGAGCGGGACGTGGTATGCCTATGGAGGACAGCGCATCGGCCAAGGTAGGGAGAATGCCAAACAGTTTTTAAAGGAGAATTCGAAGATCTTGGAGCAGATGGAGAAAGAGATCCTTGAAAACTTCCGTATCTCCAAAGCTGGACCATTGTGATCAATAGGAGAAGAAGATGGACTTGAATCAGATCTTGATGGAGGCCTTGTCCCAGGAAGCCTCTGATGTTCACATCAAAGAGGGGGCTCCCCCGATCTTCAGGGTCAATGGGGAGTTGAAACCCTGGGATAAGTTAAAACCCTTTGATCATAATGACTTGTCAAAAATGGCCTTCGGTCTGATGAACGACTGGCAGAAGGAGCGATTCATCAAGAATCGAGAGGTAGACATGGGTTATGAAGTCTATGGCATGGGACGGTTTCGGGTCAATGTCTTCCAGCAGAGAGGAAAACTGAGGATCGCCCTCCGGATCGTGCCTTATCAGCTCAAGACCTTGGAGGAACTCCACCTGCCTTCTGCGATTAGGAATATTTCCTTGGAGCAAAGGGGCCTCATCCTCGTTACCGGGACCACCGGAAGTGGCAAGTCCACCACATTGGCCTCGATGATCGATATCATCAACAATCACCGGAATTGCCATATCATCACCATCGAGGATCCCATCGAATTTGTCCACGAAGACAAGAAATCGATCGTGGATCAAAGGGAGATCGGCTCCGACACCAACACCTTTTCCGGTGCACTACGGGTGGCCCTCCGGCAGGATCCGGATGTGATCTTGGTGGGTGAGATGAGGGATTTCGAGACGATCGAGACCGCTCTGACAGCTGCCGAGACCGGGCATTTGGTCCTGTCTACGCTCCACACGTTGAATGCCACCGAGACGATCACTCGAATCATCTCTGTCTTTCCTCCCTACCATCAAAAACAGGTTCGGCTCCAACTGTCGGGTGTGTTAAAAGGCGTGATCTCCCAGAGATTGGTGGTGAGGGCGGATGGGAAGGGAAGGGTGCCGGCGGTCGAGGTTCTGGTCTCCACCGCAAGGGTGAGGGAGTGCATCGTCGAAAAGGATAAGACCAATGAGATCAATGATGCGATGGCCAGAGGGGTCACCAGTTACGGGATGCAGACATTCGATCAATCACTGATGTTCCTGATGCAAGAAAAGGTGATCACCTATGAAGAAGCCCTCAAACACTGCAACAATCCGGATGACTTCGCTCTGAGGGTGAAGGGAATTCTTGCCACGAGCGACACCACCTGGGGTGACTTTGAGCGCTTCGAGAAGGAGAGAGAGGAGAAAAAAGAGGAGGAAAGAGAGGAAGAAAAGAAGTTGAAATTTGGGAGGCCTCTGGACTCCAAAATGCGGGAAGGAGGGGGGCCGGGTATAAAACAATGACCTCGAATGAGATTCGAAAGGCATTTCTAAGTTACTTCGAGGAGAGGGAACACCGGGTTGTTAGAAGCTCCTCACTGGTCCCCAAAAACGATCCTACCCTTCTATTCACCAATGCCGGGATGGTTCAATTCAAAGGGGTCTTTTTAGCCGAAGAGACTCGCGACTATCAACGAGCCGTCTCCTCACAAAAGTGCGTCCGTGCCGGAGGGAAGCATAACGATCTGGAGATTGTGGGAAAGACCGCTCGGCACCATACCTTCTTTGAGATGTTGGGAAACTTCTCCTTTGGGAACTATTTTAAGAAAGAGGCCATTGAAATGGGGTGGGATCTCCTCATCCACCAATGGGGGTTGCCCAAGGAGAAGATGTGGATCACCATCTATCTCGAAGACAATGAGGCCTTCGATCTCTGGAGAAAGATTGGTATTCCAGAAGATCGGATTGTCCGGATGGGGGAAAAAGATAACTTCTGGGCCATGGGGGAGACCGGTCCTTGCGGTCCTTGCTCAGAGATCGTGATCGATCAAGGAGCAGAGGTGGGTTGCGGTCGTGCCGATTGCCAGGTGGGCTGTGAGTGTGACCGTTTTTTAGAACTCTGGAACCTCGTCTTCATGCAATTCAATCGAGATACTGAGGGAAAACTTCATCCTTTGGCCAAACCGTGTATTGATACGGGCTTGGGTCTGGAACGGATTTCAGCCATCCTTCAGGGTGTCCAGAGTAATTATGAGACCGACCTCTTCAGGCCCATTTTTCAAGAGATTGAAAAGATCTCCCATGTTCCCTACGGGAAAGATCCAAGATCAGATATTTCCATCCGGGTCATCGCTGATCACAGCCGGGCCTCTTCCTTCCTGATCAACGACGGAGTCCTTCCTTCCAATGAAGGAAGAGGATATGTCCTTCGTCGGATTATGAGAAGGGCAATGCGGCATGGAAAGCTTCTGGGGATTGAAGAGCCTTTTCTTCATCGAACCTCCTCCAGAGTGGTGGATCTGATGAAAGACGCTTATCCAGAGCTGAGGGAGTCAGAAGCCTTTGTGTCAAGAGTCATTCGGAATGAAGAGGAACGTTTCTCTGAGACCCTTGATTCAGGACTGAAGATCCTCAGAGAGGAGTTGGAACAGCTTCAGAGGAAAGGCAAGAAGATACTTCCTGGAGAGGTGGCCTTCCGTCTTTATGACACCTTTGGATTTCCACTCGATCTGACCACAGAGATCCTTCAAGAGGAAGGAATGGCTTTCGATGAAGCGGAATTTAGAGCCCAGATGGAGGAACAGAGACAGAAGAGCAAACAGGCATGGCAAGGGCTCGGAGAGGGAAAGGCGAAGGAGGTTTACCGGCGGTTAGCAAATGAGGGAATTAAGACAACCTTCACAGGTTATGAGGAGATTGAATCCGAATCCAGGATTCTGAAATTGATCAAAGACGATGAAATCGTGTCTGCTGCTGGAGAAGGAGATGAAGTCGAAGTTGTTACGGAGAGGACACCTTTTTATGGAGAGGCAGGTGGCCAGGTTGGCGATCGCGGGGTTATTTTCCAAGAGAGCTTCTCCTTGGAGGTGGAGGACACCCTCAAGCCTGTGGAGGAATTGATGGTCCATCAGGTGAGGGTGAAAAGGGGAGTGGTGAAGGAAGGGATGGAGGCAAGTCTCCGGGTGGATCAGGGACGACGAAGGGCAACAGCCCTCAACCACACCGCCACCCATCTGCTTCAGGCCATTTTGAGAGAAGTTTTGGGAGATCATGTCCATCAGGCAGGTTCCTTGGTCTCACCCGAACGGCTAAGGTTTGACTTCACCCATTTCGCCCCGATTGAAAGAGAGGATCTTGAACGCATTGAGGCCCTGGTGAATGAGAAGGTCCGAGAGAATCTGAAGGTGGAGACGAAAATCATGCAGGTGGAGGAAGCCCTCCAGACAGGGGCGATGGCCCTCTTTGGAGAAAAGTATGGTGAGAGGGTCAGGGTGGTGATGGTCTCCGACTTCAGCATCGAACTCTGTGGAGGAACCCACACTTCGCGAACCGGGGATATTGGTCTTTTTAAAATTTTGAATGAGACAGGAGTGGCTGCGGGTGTGAGAAGAATTGAGGCCCTTACCGGGGAAGGCGCCTATCGGTTTGTCAAAGAGGAGGAACGAGAACTTTGGGAGATCGCTTCTTCTCTTAAATCGATTCCTGGAGAGCTCTCCTTAAAGATGGAACGCTGGCTTCAAAGACAGAGGGAGTTGGAGAGAGAGATTCTATCCCTTCAGGACAAGTTGTCACATCAAGAGATCTCAGATCTCCTCTCTCTCATTCGGGAAGTTAAAGGGGTAAAAGTCCTATCGGCCAAGGTAGACGGGAAGGATCCAAAGCGAATGAGGGAGTTTGTTGACCAGATGAAGGTAAAGATCGGTTCGGGGATCATCCTCTTGGGAGGTCGAAGCCAAGACAAGGTCACCTTGATTATGGGGGTGACCGCTGATCTCACCAACCGGTTCAGTGCCAACGATTTGATTAAAAAAATCGCCCTCCATGTTCAAGGAACTGGAGGAGGTCGTCCTGATTTTGCCCAGGCTGGGGGGACCAAAACTGAGAAACTGGACGAGGCGCTCAAGGCGATTGACAATCTTATTTAAGTTCTTAATTGAGAAATGTGATCCCCCCCACCCCCTTTAGTAAAGGGGGGCGAGGGGGGATTTTTTTATTCGTTCCATGATGGAGGCTTAAAGTCATGATGATCAAGGTGAGGACTCGATTCGCACCCAGCCCGACTGGCGACTTGCATATTGGAGGGGCACGAACCGCTCTGTTCAATTGGCTATTGGCGCGCCATAACCAAGGGGTCTTAATCCTCCGCATCGAAGATACAGATGTGACTCGATCCACTCAGGAGTCGATCCAGGTGATCCTGGATGCGATGATCTGGTTGGGCATGGATTGGGACGAGGGCCCTCTTTACCAGAGCCAACGGATTCCCCTCTACAAAGAGGTTGCGGAGCGGCTTCTGAAGGAAGGGAAGGCTTACCGATGTTACTGTACTCCAGAAGAGTTAGAAGTAAAGCGGGAAGCAGCGCTCAGGGCCGGGCTCAAGCCCAAATACGATCGAACCTGCCTTCACCAAGGGGTTTCCTATCCGGATAGGCCTTACGCGATTCGTTTCCTCTCCCCAGATGAAGGGGAGACAGTGGTGGATGACCTTATTCAGGGTCGGGTTGAATTTGACAATGCCGAATTGGATGATCTCATCATTCTGAGGAGTGATGGGCTGCCCACTTATAACTTTTCCGTGGTGGTGGATGATATGACCATGGAAATTACTCACGTCATTCGAGGAAACGACCATCTGAACAACACGCCCCGACAAATTCAGATTTATCAAGCCTTAGGATACCCCCTACCGAAATTTGGTCATGTCCCAATGATTCTGGGCCCGGACAAGAAAAAACTTTCGAAACGCCATGGGGCTCAATCGGTCATGGAATATAAGAAGATGGGTTATCTTCCTCAGGCCGTGGTCAATTATCTCGTCCGTTTAGGATGGTCCCATGGTGATCAGGAAGAGTTCACCCGGGAAGAATTGATTGAAAAATTCAGCCTGGAGGCAGTGGGAAGATCTGCGGCTGCGATCAATCCTGGAAAACTGGATTGGCTCAATGCCCGGTATATTAAGAAAATAGAATTAGAGGAGTTGGTTCAGAGGGCTCGGCCCTTCATAGAAGCCAAAGGGTATTTGATCACCGATCCCGATCGCCTCAGAAAGGCTCTCTCCTCTTTCCGGGAAAGGGTCAAGACATTGGTGGAGATGGCTGACCTTTCTGAATTTTACTTCTGTGAGGAGATCGCATATGATGAGAAAGCTGCTGGGAAATTTTTAAACAAAGAGGCCATGCCGATGTTAGAACAGGTCATCACTTCTCTGTCGAAGGAATCGATTCTGCAAAAAGAGAATGTTCATCGACTGATCCAACAATTGGCCGAAACACGAGGAGAGCCCTTGGTGAAGATTGCCCAACCTATCCGGGTGGCTCTGACCGGTAAGACCGTCAGCCCTCCCATCAACGAGGTGATGGAGGCTTTGGGTAAAACAGAGGTGATCAAACGACTCCAAAGGGCTATCAAATATATTGAGAGGTCGAAATGATTTAAGAGGGAATAATCAAATTCCAAGCACCAATCATCAAATAATGACAAAATCTCAATGATCGAAATTCAACTCCCCTCACCCCACCCTCTCCCCATGGGGGAGAGGGAAAGGGTGAGGGGAGTTTTGGTCATTTGAATATTGGGAAATTGGAATTTGGGATTTGGTTATTGGAATCTGACTTAATGCGGTATGATTAGTTCATTGTGTAATCGAGGATGATTCCATGAAGCTGAAATCTTTAGAGGTGATCGGATTCAAATCCTTTGTGGATCGCCTCCATCTCTCTTTTCCGGAGGGGATCACGACGATTGTGGGTCCCAACGGTTGTGGGAAGTCAAATATCGTGGATGCCGTACTCTGGGTCATTGGCGAACGGAGTGCCAAACACTTACGGGGAAAGTTGATGGAGGATGTTATCTTCAATGGGACAGACGGCAGGAAACCCTTAGGAATGGCAGAGGTGAGCCTAACTTTCTCCAATGAGGACGGATCGGTTCCCGAAGCCTATGAGCAGTACAGTGAAATTACTGTCACCCGAAGACTCTATCGATCCGGAGAAAGTGAATACTTGATTAATAAAGTGCCTTGCCGATTACGGGACATCACCGATCTTTTGTTGGATACTGGGATTGGGGTAAATGGTTACTCAATTGTAGAGCAAGGACGTGTGGAACATCTTATCGACGCCAATCCACAGGATCGGCGTTTTTTAGTTGAAGAGGCTGCGGGCATCGCCAAATACAAAGAGAGGAAGAGGCTTGCCTTGATGAAGATGGAGGCCACGCAGCAAAATCTTCTCCGAATTCAGGACATCATCGCCGAGGTGAAACGACAGATCGTTTCTCTTGAACGTCAGGTGAAACGGGCAGAAGAGTATAAAGCCATCCGGAAGGAGGTCAAAGAGATCGAAATCCGTTTTGCTCTCCAGGAATACGCTGAACTTTCAGAGAAGGGGGAAGCGGCAAGAGGTTATCTCAAAGCCCTTCGAGAACGAGAGCTGGAGATTTCTTCTCAGGCGGCACAGAGGGAGGCCTTGATCGAAAGCATGAGGCTGAGTGGAATGGAGGGAGAAGAGAAACTCCGTAGCCTTCAACAGGAGGTCTTCGAACTGGGCCGAAAAATTCAAAGGATGGAAAACGAAATCGAATTTTTCCGAAGAGAAGAGGAAGGCCTTCAAAAACAGGAGAATCAATCCATTGAAGAGGTCAGAGAATCCCTCCTCGCCTGGCGAGGGACTCGAAGAGAGCGAAGGAGAACGGAACAGGTCAGGCAGGGATTTGAAGAGGAGCGCTGCGAGAATGAAGAAATACTGAAAGAGTGGGAGACCATTTTCAAGGATTACAGGACAACCTACCAAGAACTTTCAGAAGAGTTGGAAGCTGAGAAGGTTAAATTGATCGAAATACTGACCCAGTTGACCTCTTTCAAGAATCGCCAATCCCACCTTGAAGAGAGAAAAGAAGATCTTCAGAAGCGGATTCGCTCCAATGGTGAAGAGTCTGAAGAGGTGAGCGTGAAGCTTAAACAATTGGAAGATGCCAACTTTGAGAAGATGAAAGAGAAGGAACTCAGCCTTTCCATCCAGTCGATCTTCCAGGAAGAGAAAGTTCGGTTGGAAGGAGAGATCGAGGGGATAAAAGAGGTCTTGCGTCAGAAACAAACAGAGCGTTCATCGTTGGAGGAGACCTTGAGGCAGGACCGCTCTCGCTACCTCTCCCTCAAAGAGCTTCAAGAGAATTATGAGGGATATGAAAAAGGAGTGAGATCTATTCTCCTGCGAAAGAGGGAGGAGCAGGAGACGTGGAAGGGAATTTCAGGGGCGGTGGCGGATATCTTAGAACCAGATCCAAAATATGAGATTCCTCTCGAAGCCGTTTTAGGACAGCGATTGCAATATTTGATTGTGGAGGGAGAGAAGGAAGGCATGGAGGCAATAGCCTTTCTAAAAAAAGAATCACTCGGCCGGGGAAGTTTCATTCCTAAAGGGATTCAAGAGAGGGAATCGGGAAATCAAGTCTCTCATGAGGAAGGGAAACCCAGTCCTCTTACTCGTTTCGTGAAGGTGAAGGAAGGGTTTGCCCCGATTGCAAAATTCTTAATTGGGGATGTTGGAGTAGTTGAAAGCTGGGAAGAAGCACACCATTGGATGAAGGAAGATGGAGGGTTTGGAACGCTCGTCACCTTGGAAGGGGATGTCTTGAAGCGTTCTGGAGTGATGTCCGGAGGTAGCCGAGATCAAGGGCTTGGCCTTTTAGAAAGGCGAAGGGAGATCAGAGATTTAGAACGAAGAGTGAAAGAAGCAGAGGAAGAATGCCGAAAAGCCTATGATGAAGAGGAATGCCTCCAAAAGGAGATCAGCGAGAAGGAAAGTCTTTTGGAGGAGAGAAGGAAGGAGATTCAGGGAAAAGAGATCGAAATTCTCCATCAAGAAAGAGATTTGGAAGGATTGAAAAAGGAGATCTCCCAATTTCAGCAGAGAATGGAAGTTCTCCAGTTTGAAGGCCAAGAACTTGAAGAGGAGAAGCAGGATATTGCAGAGGAAATGGGAACTGTCTCGGCCCAAATGGAGGAAGAAGAGGCTATCAAGCAGGAGAAGGAGAAAGAACTTCAGTCATCGAAAAAGAAAGTGGAAGAGGTTAGGGAAGGGACAGAGGAACTGGGAGGAAAGATCACGGAAAAGAAAGTTTATCTCGCCTCTCTCGAGGAGAAACAGAAGGGGCTGGAAGGTCAGATCCAAAATCTCTCCGAAGGCCAGAGGAGCCTGAAGGGCCAGGTTCTAAAAAAGGTGAAGGGGATCAGGGGATGCCGGGGAGAAGCAGCTTCCCTTCGTGAGAAAATCCAACAATGGGAAAAGGAGTTAGAAGACAGCCTTAAAGAATACCGCCTAAAAGAAGAAGCCCTTTCGACTCAGAAAGAGAAGGTGGAAACTCTCTCTAATGAGTGGAAAGAAGTAGAGGCGTCCTCCAGATACATGCGTCGAGAGTTGGAGGATGTAAGGCAGAAAGTCCACGAGGAAGAGATCTTGACCTCAGAGGTTCAATTGAAACTCTCTCACCTTCAGGATTCGATGAAAGAACGATATGGCGCCACGCTTTCCAGCTCGATCGGAGCTTCCCCTGTAGAATTCCCGAAAGAGGAGATGTCAGAACGGTTAGCAGAGCTAAAAAGTGCTTTGGAGGGATTTGGAGAGGTCAACCTGATGGCCATTGAGGAATATCAAGAGTTGAAACAGCGACACGATTTTCTGACAGAGCAACAGACCGATCTTCATCAAGCCCTCGATACCCTGAGAAAGGCGATCCTCCGGATCAATCGGACAACGATGAAGCGATTTTTAGAGACCTTTCATCTGGTCAACGAGAAGTTTAAAGAGGTTTTTGGAAGGCTTTTCAAGGGTGGGCAGGCGAGCCTTCTCCTCTTGGACGAACAGGATCCCTCCACCACTGGGATCGATATCATTGCCCAACCTCCCGGAAAGAAGCTCCAGAATATTGACCTCCTCTCCGGAGGTGAGAAGGCATTAGTTGCCACGGCTTTACTCTTTGGGCTCTTCATGATCAAGCCCACGCCGTTCTGTTTGCTCGATGAGGTCGATGCACCCTTAGATGATGCGAACATCAATCGATTCATCGAATTGATCAAAGAGTTTTCGAAAAAATCTCAATTTCTCATCATCACTCATAATAAAAATACCATGGAAGCTGCCAAAACACTCTACGGGATCACCATGGAGACCCCTGGAGTTTCGAAGGTCGTCTCGGTCAGATTGAATTAAGTTGAACTAATTTTTAATGTTGGAATTTTTTACCCCGTTAGAAATAATGCCCCGCTGCTCTGCAGCGGGGTTAGATTTTAGAATAATTGCGGCGGGGTTTAATGCCCCGCTGGAATTTCTAACGGGGTTTACTTGCAAAATTTTTTTGGAAGAAAAAAATGCCTTCAGCACTCTTTCATTTTCTCTATCGAAACTTCAAAGGGTTCGAAGGTTGAACAACCAGTAAAATCAGGCAGATATATTGTGTGAAATTTTTTACTTGCAATTATTTTTAAGATATGTAGAATAAACTCTGTCGGGGGGCTCTCCTTTTAAATGTCCACCTGTAGGGTATATCATCTGTTGATTTCAGAAACATATCCATAGAGGCACTAAAGTTAAAGCTTTCATGAAAGGAGGTGCGGCGTCAGGAATCTAAACAAGAGATAGCAAGAGGTGGTAGGAGTATTTAAAAAAAGAGTTTTTAGTGTATGGGTGGAAAACCCAAGATATTAAATAGAGTCTGTTTATAAATGCACCTTTTCCGTCATGCCGGACCTGATCCGGCATCCAGAAGGTTTTGAAAAGACTGGATTCCGGCTTTCGCCGGAATGACGACCTTTTAGGAAACCGTTAATTTATGCACAGACACTAAAAAAAGAAGATCAGGAGGGGAATGTTATGAAAAAGTTATTTATTTTTGCAGTTATTTTAGGGGTGATTTGTATTGGCTTGGTGGGGAGTGGTGGGGCTCAACCTATTAGAGTGGGATCCGTCATCAATCTCACCGGTCCGTCCTCTTCCTGGGGCCAATACCATGCCAAAGGTGAGCAAGACTACTTTAAATATGTCAATGAGGTGAAGGGGGGAATTGCCGGTAGAAAAATCGATGTAACCATCGTCGATCATGCCTACAAAGTCCCTGAGGCAGTTAAATTTACCAAAAAGTTTTGTGAAGAGAAGATGGATATCATCTCCAACTGGGATGCAGGGTCAGGTATCCAGACAAAGCCAATTCTCCAGGAATACAAAATACCTGGCCTCAATTATTCTACCTTTCAAGCGATTCTCAATCCTCCGATCGATTATGTCTATCTGCCGTTTGGTAGCTATATTTTGGACTCCCAGGCTGTCCTGGAGTATATCAAGGCCATCCATAAGGGGAAAGATGCACCCAAGGTCGGTCTGTTGACCTTTAATAATGCCTATGGGAAGTCGATCCATGAACCGAGCAAAGCATATGCCGCAAAAAACAATGTCAACCTCGTAACTATAGAAGAGTTCCCTATGGGGACAGTTGATCTGAGCACTGAGGCGCTTCGTCTTAAAGGTAAGGGGGCGGAGTATGTCTTCATGCAGTGCCTTCCAGATGCTATTATGACGGCCCTAAAATCTGCTGATCGTGTCAATTTCAACGTGCCTTTCTTTGGAACATGGACCTCCACAGACCCAGATGTCTGGGGGCTTGGAAAAGGTGTGATCCGAGACCGACTCTTCATGCAATTCTGTGGGGTACTCCCTCAGGATAAGACACCTGGAATCGAGATCATGCAGAAATTGTGGGATAGGTATAAGACGGTGAGTAAGTTTGATGCCTCTTACTGGGAAGGTGTTGTCGTTGCCATGATTATGGAAAGGGCCTTCCATCGGGCAAGTGGATTATTCGGGAAGGTTAATGCAGAGACGATCAATAAGGCTTTGGAGACATTCCAGAATGAGGATTTTGGAGGGCTTGTCCCTTATGTGACTTATACCAAAGATAATCATGAAGGCTCATTTAAGGCAAGGATTGTTAAGATTAACGAGGACGCTACTTATGCACCCATGTCGAATTTCTTCGTTCCTGGAAAAGGAGAGGTTAAGGTTTTAAAGGCTCCCGAAATAAAGAAATAAAATTGCTTTAGTTTTGAAGGGGAAATAGATGAAGGCATTTCGAGGTCAACCAAGTATCTACACATCCGCTCAGCTAAGGGACCAGCGGGCTGAGTTGGATGTAAAGAAAGTTTATCTGAACTTTGGGGGTGTGATGGCACTCCATGATGTTGATCTCACTGTTCACACGGGAGAATTGGTCAGCGTCATTGGCCCCAATGGTGCAGGGAAGACGAGTCTCATGAACTGTATTACGGGTTTTTACCACCCGCAAAAGGGGCAGATCCTATTCAATGGAGAAGAAGTCACAGGCCTACACCCCCATGAGATCACAAAGAAAGGGATTGGAAGGACATATCAGAACATTGAACTTTTTCCGGGAATAACCGTTTTAGCCAATATGCTTTTGGCGCGACACCTTTACTGTGACTATGGTATTGGCAAGGCTGCCCTTTTCTCTTCATCGGTTCGAAAGAAGGAGGTTTATCACCGTCAGGTCTTGGAGGAGCTCATCGATTTTCTGGAGATGCAACCGATCCGTAAGAAACCGGTTGGGTCCTTACCTTACGGGTTGCGGAAGAGGGTTGAGCTGGGCCGCGCCTTAGCCTTGGAACCAAAACTTTTAGTGCTCGATGAGCCCTTTGCCGGGATGACGCTTGAGGAAAAGGAAGATATGGTCCGTTTTTTACTTGAGTTAAACTCGGCATGGGGCCAAACCATGATTCTGGTTGAACATGATATGTCTGTGGTCATGAGTATCTCGCAGCGAATTATGGTCTTGAATTTCGGAGAAAAGATAGCAGAAGGCACTCCTGAGGTGATTCAAAATCACCCAGAGGTGATCAAAGCCTATCTGGGTGAAACAACCAAATTCTAATCCCCCTCTCTACCCCTCTCCCCTCGGGGGAGAGGGGTAGAGAGGGGAGGAGTTGAGACATGGAGTTTAGAAAAATAGAACGTTTCGACCAAGAGACCGTTTCATCCTTAACCCAATATACACTTCCTCAGATATTATTCAAACAGGCAGAAAAATTGGGGGCAGAGAAGATTGCCATTCGGGAAAAGATGTATGGGATATGGCTGGCCTATACCTGGCAGGATTATTTCCGTTATACAAAGAATGTGGCATTAGGTTTTTTAGCCCTTGGTCTCAAGCGGGGTGAAAATATTGGGATCATCACCGACAATCATCCAGAATGGCTCTTCAGTGAATTGGGGGCTCAGGCAATTGGTTCCATTACAGTGAATTTATTTACCTCCTCGGTTGCCAAAGAGCTGGCAACGATGATGAATCGCTTTCAAGCAACCTTTGTGGTCGTTCAGGATCAGGAACAGGTCGATAAGCTCTTAGAAGTCAAGGAGCAACTTCCTCATGTTCGGAAGGTCATCTATATTGATCCCACGGGGATGAGAACGTATATCAACAACCCATGGTTGATGAGTTTTCAGGAACTCCTAAAAATAGGTGAGAATCTTGATAAAGAGCAGCCTCATCGCTTTGAAGAGGAGTTATGGCAAGGAAAGCCGAATGAGGTTGCCTTAATGATCATGACTTCTGGGACAACAGGGATACCCAAGCTGGCAATGATCTCCCATCAAAGTTTCACTGAGATTGCTAAAAAATGGGTTGAGACTGCCCCCATTGGCGTAGGTGATAATTGGATTTCGATTACTCCCACGGCGTGGATTGTAGACCAGATGTGGGGGGTGGGAGTGTCACCCCTAACAGGGATGGCTATGAACTTTCCTGAAACATTGGAAACCCAGGCGGAGGATTTCCGGGAGATTGGGCCAGTTGTCATCATCACCTCTTCACGATTCTGGGAAGACCTCGCCTCTAAAATTAGAGTGAAGATCGCCGATGCGGGTTGGGTGAAGCGTAAACTTTTTGCCTTGGGCGAAAAGTTTGGAGGGGTTCTGGTCGATCACGAGTCTAAAAAGGAACCCGTCCCGACCACCTTACAAGTACTTCATAAAATATTCGCAAGAGTCGTCTATCGTCCCCTCTTGGATCGAGTGGGCTGCTCACAAATTCGTGCTGCGATTACAGGAGGACATCCCATCAGCCCAGATGTCATACGGTTCTTCCGGGCAAAAGGGTTAAACCTCAAACATGCTTATGGCCTCACCGAGGGCGGTGGAGTGTTTCAGGTACAGCCCGATCACGAGGTGAAGCCAGAGACCGTTGGCAAGCCCTTGCCAAGGACAGAGATCAAGATTGCTGAAGATCAGGAAGTGCTTGTAAGAACACCTTCCTGCTTCGTCGGTTATTACCAAGATCCAGAGGCAACCCAGAAAGCCCTTCGCGATGGCTGGCTTTATACAGGTGATGCAGGTTATATCGATGACGATGGTCACCTCCTGATCATCGGCCGTAAAGAAGAGATCATGCGCACCAAAGGGGGCGAAGCGATTTCCTCGGACTTTATCGAAACGAGGCTAAAATTCAGCCCCTATATCAAAGAAGCAGTGGTCTGGGGTGAAGGCCGTGACTATATTACAGGCTTTATCAATATTGATCTTGGGAATGTGGGCAATTGGGCAGAGGATCGAATGATTCCTTACACCACGTACACGGACCTTTCTCAGCAGCCTTCTGTTGAAGAATTGATTCTTGGTGAAGTCCGCCTTGTGAATACGCAATTGCCTAAGCCAATGAGGCTTCGGAATATTATTTTATTGTACAAACTTCTCGACGCCGATGATGAAGAACTGACGCGAACCGGAAAGGTGCGAAGGAAGTTCGTTTATGAACAGTACATCAAATTGATTGAGGCGATGTACAGTGATCAGAAAGAATTAGAGGTGACAGGTAAAGTGCGCTACCGGGACGGGCAAGTAGGCACCATTGAGACGAAAGTGAAGATCCTGACAGTTGAGTAAGGCACCCCCACCCTCACCCTCCCCCATTGAGGGGGAGGGAAGGGAGGGGGGTGAAGGAGGTTTTTTATTATGGAATTTTTTCTTCAACTTTTATTTCAGGGTATATCCATTGGATTTCTCTATGCACTTGCAGCCTTGGGCTTTGTCATGATTTTCAAATCCTCGAGCGTCCTAAATTTCGCCCATGGCGAATTATTGGCAATCGGGGCCTTTATTTTCCTTGTCTTAGCTGCTTGGGCCAAGTTGCCCATCCCTGTCGCCTTTTTCCTTACACTGATAGGAAGCTTCGCGATGGGGTTTGTTGTGGAACGCCTCTTCCTTCGTCCTCTGATCGGGGAAGCCCTCATCGAGGTCATCATGCTGACGGTTGGATTGGCCGCTATGTTCAAGGGATTGATGCTCTTCATCTTCGGTGGAAATTTACACAGCTATCCAGAATTCCTTCCCAAAAATCTTACAATCCAGTTGGGTACTATCAATATTCCACCGGTCTATGTGGCCACGTTTATTATCGGTCTGATTTTCCTTGTGATCTTTGGATTGTTCTTCAAATACTCCTCTCAGGGAATTTATATGAGGTCCGTGGCCGATAACCAGCCTGCTGCTCTCTCCTTAGGGGTTCACGTGAGAAGGGTCTTTGCCCTTTCTTGGGCCATTGCAGCCCTGGTTTGTGGGATGAGCGGGATTATTCTGGGTATTATTAACGGAATCAATGTCCACAACCTTAGTCACATAGGTCTCAAGGTCTTTCCAGTTGTTATTTTAGGAGGGCTGGAGAGCATTGGTGGAGCCATTATCGGTGGAATCATCATCGGAATGCTTGAAACCTTTACGGGTGGATATGTCTCCACTTCACTTCGGGAAGTAGTCCCTTATATTGTCCTTGTTCTCATCCTATTAGTGAAACCATATGGGCTATTTGGCTTGGTGGAAATTGAGCGAGTGTAACCCCCACCCTTTCCCTCCCCCTTTCAAAGGGGGAGGGAAGGAGGGGGTGATAGGGCGATGGGGAGAAGGGGAGATAGGGAGATGAAAGAACGATGAACGTTAGACGATGAACCATAAACAAACCGTTCAATGTTCAACGTTCATGGTTCATAGTTATAGTAAAGCGATTGGAGGTAGAATGCGAAAGGTGAAATTACATCCCTGTGGAAAATTTAATGAACGGTATGACGAAGAATTGACCATCTTTGGGACAGATTTTGGTAGGCTATGGATGTGGATCGGACTTTTCCTCCTTTTTGTAATTATCCCCCTCATTAGCAGTCATTATGTCCTGTATGTGGTCAACCACATCGGAATCGCGGCGATTGCTGCCATTGGGCTCAATATTCTCATTGGATTTACCGGTCAGATCTCTCTGGGACATGGTGCTTTTTTCGGAGTAGGGGCCTATTCCGCTGCCATTCTTGCAACCGCTGTAGGGTTTCCTTTTTGGCTTTCCGTTCTTTCAGCAGGCCTGATTACCGCCCTAGTGGGAATGATTTTCGGAATTCCCTCAGTCCGCCTCAAACATCTTTATCTCACCATTGCCACGCTGGCAGGTCAGTTCATTATTCAATACCTCTTGGTGACTTGGGTGAGCCTTACCAAGGGAGCTGAAGGCATCTTCCTTCCTCGTGCGACCCTCTTTGGACTCAATCTTAAGACCGATCGCGCTTTCTTCTATGTGATCTTTATCTGTTTCGTCGTCATGACCTGGATGGCTGTTAACCTAATTCGAACACGGTATGGCCGTGCGTTTATTGCTATCCGCGATAATGACCGGGCAGCAGAGGGCATGGGCATTCCTATTTTTAAATACAAACTCCTCTCTTTTGCCATCAGTTCTTTCTATGCCGGGTTTGCTGGAGGCCTGGCGGCTTATTATATCGGCAGTATCACCCCAGAGCCATATACCCTCTTCCTCTCTGTAGAATATATTGCGATGATCATCATCGGAGGCCTGGGGAGTATCCCTGGCGCTGTGTTCGGTGCTATATTCATAACTGTTTTAAATGAAGTATTAAGTGGAGCAACGGAATTCTTTATGAATATCGGTGCACTCAGCAAGATTGCCCTCCAGATTGCACCTCTTCGTGAGTTCATCTTTGGATTGGCTATTGTGCTCTTCATTATTTTTGAGCCCAAGGGACTGGCAGAGGTGTGGCGCATCATCCGGTCCGGCTTTAGACTTTGGCCATTCTCTTATTAAGAATGATTACACAGAGCCCCCTCACCCTCCCCTCTCCCCCGGAAGCGGGGGAGAGGGATGGGGTGAGGGGGTGCCGAGGCAGGTATGGAAGACAATATTTTACTTCAAGTCAATAATATCAGTGTCGTTTACTCGGATGTCATCCAAGTACTCAAGGGAGTCTCTCTCCTCGTTAAGAAACAACAGATTGTCTCGCTACTCGGTAGCAATGGGGCAGGGAAGACGACCACTTTGAAGGCCATTTCAGGATTGCTCAAACCGGAGAACGGTAAGGTGACGGAAGGCTCCATTGAATATGAAGGCAAGGGAATTCATAATTCATCCCCGGAAACCATTACCCGCCTTGGCATCATTCAGGTCCTGGAAGGTCGTCAGCCCTTTAAATATCTGACCGTAGAAGAAAACCTCAGGGTGGGGACAGCTACCCGTTGGGGCAAGCCTTACAAGAAGGATCTCGAACTGGTCTATAATTACTTTCAACCTTTGTTAGCCCGAAAGAATCGATTGGCTGGATATTGCAGTGGTGGCGAATTGCAGATGCTCGTTATGGGGCGAGCCCTGATGGCCCATCCCCAACTATTGCTATTAGACGAACCCTCATTGGGTTTGGCACCCTTTCTGGTGAGAGAAATTTTTGAAATCGTGAAAAGGATCAATGAAGAACAGAAGACCACCATCATGCTGGTTGAACAGAATGCCAATATGGCACTCCTGATCGCCCACTATGGGTATGTCATGGAGAACGGTAAGATTGTGATGGAAGAGGCCGCTGCCAATCTAAGGGAAAATCCGGATGTGAAGGAATTTTACCTTGGCACGGCATCCTCAGGTGCGCTCAAGTCATATAAAGATGTTAAGTCATACAAACGGCGTAAGCGCTGGCTATAGCTCGCATAGCGCCCCCCACCCTCTCCCTCCCCCTCGAGGGGCATAAGCGCTAACTTATGAACAAGGGGCAGATTTATGTGAAGATCCCAATAGGGATATTCGAAAATAGACCGGCGATTTATCGCCGGTATCACGAATCATAAGTGAAGTCCCATAGGGACGA
>Ga0315274_10000154_pt1 | contig 101240 bp, 76 predicted proteins | sample YL17G02_20_MG_FD_203700 | JGI IMG/M metagenome (GOLD analysis project Ga0315274, IMG submission 203700) | Sediment microbial communities from Yellowstone Lake, YNP, Wyoming, USA - YL17G02_20 | ecosystem: Environmental > Aquatic > Freshwater > Lake > Sediment | place: USA: Wyoming | collected...
CGCATTTTTGTCTCCTCGGCCCCCCATTTTCTTGCGAGGGGGCCTGCGAGCAAAAATGCTTGCTCTTTAAAAGTGAAAATTATTTTGATAACCATTGACACGGCTCTGCTTCATAGGATTTACACTGATTCATAGGATGTACACAGATTTAGCCACAAAGAGGCACAAAAATTATAGCCACAGAGGTCACAGAGATATTGTGTTTCGGATTTTCATCTCGCCCTGCGTTTTGCTTTGAGTCGCGGGCAAAAATAGAAAATAAAAAATCATAAATTGAAAATTATAGTACCCGCAGCCAGTTATCGACAAACACATCGAGGTCGTTCAAATCGACCCACTCATCGCCGGGAACGACCCGAAGGCCCCCGCTGCTTCTTGCGAAGCCGCCGTAGGCGACGAAGCAAGAGCGGGGGCAGGATGTCGCAACGGCAATCGAGACAGAATCAACTTTGGCTGACCAGCCGAAAGGCGCAGAACTCGAATATCGCGTTATAGCAATAAATAAATCCGGCGAAGGACAGGCCAGCAATACGGTGATGGTGGTTTTGTAGATTGAGCCACACCCCTGCCTACTGCTTGCAGGGGCAGGAAGGCCACACCCCGGCCAAAAACTTACCGGGGCAGGAAGGACACAGAGTTTTTGACAGGATAACAGGATAAACAGGCGATTTACATCGTGGCGTTGTGAGGTTACAGTATGTCATTGTAAGCTTACATCGTGGCATTGTTGGCTTACATTGAGGCGTTGTAAACGGGCAAAAAGGCGTATAAGTCGTTTATTTTAAGGCAGTTAGGCGAAAAAGCGATTTCACCGCGAAGCAGTAACGGTGGGACAGAGAGCTTTGAAAAACGTTTTTTAAGGCGGCGGACAGGAAGTATCGAAAAAATAAAAGGCAACTCGAGGAAAATTTTGATATAATTGTGAAATTAAAAGGCATGGCTGCTTAGCTAAGCGTTTAATCCGCCTGCGGCAGATAATTTAGGTTGTTTATAAAAATAAGTAATTGTAGCTTTATGCTTTGATTGAATGGTCCCCAGATAGCATCATGCGAACCCGCCAAAGCATGGTAAAGGAATTAAATAAACGCCGGGCGTCCGGTGTAATCTATTTTTCTTGAAAGGATATTGTGATGAACATTTATGCAGGCAATTTGTCCTCTGACGTTACCGGCGACGATTTACGTCAGGCATTTGAAGCATTTGGCCAAGTCGAATCCGCCAATGTCATAATGGACAAGTTTAGCGGTGAATCGAAAGGGTTCGGCTTTGTCGAGATGCCTTCAAAGGACGAGGCCGCGGCGGCTATCACTGGCATGAACGGCAAAGACCTCAAAGGCAAAGCTGTTAACGTCAACGAGGCTCGGCCTCGTGTTGACCGTCCTCGCGGTGGCGGTGGTGGTTACGGTGGCGGCGGTGGAGGTGATAGAGGCCCAAGAGGCGGCGGCGGTGGCGGTTATGGTGGCGGCGGCGGAAAACGCTACTAATAAATCGTCAAATTCAACTATTGCTTAAGCATACAAAACCGGGCTCCAAAACTTTGGGGTCCGGTTTTATTGTTATTAGAGTATATTTTGGGTTTTTGGCGGTTTTGGCAGCAACACTTCAGATTATGGCCTTGCCATCTTAACAATTGTAATGCGAGGAAAATTGTGGTATTATTGTGCCATTGAAAGGCTTGTTCGTCCTTCGTAGTCTCGTGCTTCGTAGCGTACTTCGCAGAGTAGAAACTACGGAGAATGGAGTTGCGTAGCCAAGCGTTTTATCCGCCTGCGGCGGTTCGCCCTGAAAACAAGGTCCAAACACACGGAGTGTTAGGCTGACAGAACCGCCGTCTATAGGTTCTTATGCGGATCAATCTAAACCGTAGTTCGACTTGAGGATGAAAAAATAACACAAGGAGAAGCACAATGATTCCACCCAAACGCGTATCAGATAGAATCGCCAGAACGGTCGCCAAATTCCAGCAGGTTCTCCAGATCGCAAAGGACCGAGACGTCAACGAATCGGACACAGTCTCAATCATCAAAGACATGCTTGCCGAGGTCTTTGGATATGACAAATACTTGGAGGTCACCAGCGAGCTCGCGATCCGGGGAACATTCTGCGATCTCGCAATCAAGGTCGAAAACAAGATCGAGTTCCTTATTGAGGCAAAAGCCATCGGAAGAAGCCTGAAGGAATCCCATCTCCGCCAAGCCATAGATTACGGCGCGAACAACGGGGTTCCATGGGTGGTTCTCACGAACGGCATCGTGTGGCGAATTTACAAAATCCGCTTTGAACAACCGATCAGATATGACCTCATCTGTGACTTCGACTTCTCTATCTTGGACGGCAAGTCCGAGGAACACCAAGAGAAACTCTTTATGATTAGCAAGGAAGGTATCATCAAGGATGCGCGAGAAGAGTTCCAGTTGAAGATGCAATGCCTCAACCGCTTCATCCTTGGCGCGATCATTCTGTCAGAAGAGGTCGTCACGGTGATTCGGCGGGAGCTTCGCAAAGTGTCGGATGGGTTCCTTGTCACACCAGAAAACATCATGAACGTCCTCGAGAACGAGGTGCTTAAGAGAGATGCGATCGAGGGAGACGAAGCACAGAAGGCCCAGAGCCGCGTGAAACGGTTTTATCGCAAGGCATCCAAGGATGCCGGCGAAGAGCCAGCGGCCGAGACTCCCGCGCCTCCGAGCCAACCCCAAGATGTATCCTTCTCGGACCAACTTCTTAAGGAATCAAAGCAACCGGAACCGAAAACAGAATAGGAAGTCGAACCAGCGCGTGGAGGCTACAGTTTTGCCGCGGCGGCAAACTTAACTGATAGGAAATTGCTTCTGGAGCGCAGGGGAGACGATAATTGGACAGTCACCTATTTTGTAATTTTAAATCTGCGTTAATCCTGTGTGAATCCGTGTCTAAAATTCACTCCGAAAAAATCTGGGGACAGCATACCGGGGAAAAAGGAATCCCGATAAATCGGGACTTTTTATTGACCTGCTGCGCCCTGCTGCGACAGTGCGCCAGCACGGCGAGCAGCACGGTGAGAAGAAATTGTAAAATGGAAAGATTTCCAAGAACAGGGGACCCAAATCCGAAATAGAATCCGTGTCATTTTACCGTCAGCCGGCAAATCGCCCTTGGCGATTGGCGACGAAGTCGCCTGGCAGACGAGATAAAGGTCTTGCGCATCCCGGCGCGCCGGGGGAGCACAGACCTTATCGAGTATGCCCCTTCGGCTGACTTAATCCGTGTAATCCGCGTAATCTGTGGTTGAAGAGATCTTTGTGCTCTCTGTGACCTCAGTGGCTAAAAAAACTCGATTCTTAGAGCACTCCATAAGTATATACGCATATACTTATATACCATGCTCTTGGACTCTTTTTATCTTTTGCCTTTTGAATTGATTTCCCCCGCGTCAAACGTTTGTTTCGGATAATTTGTTAGGCGGTTTCCGCGATTAAAAATCGGCAATCGAAAATCGAAAATTTGACCTACCCGCTACCCGCTACCCGCTATACGCTATCTGCTGTACTCACTATGAACTATGAACAACGAACCACGAACTACTTGCCATTGACTTCCCCACCCAAAACCCATAAACTACGGCGTTCGATTAAATGCATAACGAAATCGAAGGGCACGAAGAAAAGATATATTTGTTTTTTTCTCCGCGGTCTCGGCGTGCTCTGCGGTGAACATATTTCCGGCCCGGCTTAAACCTTTGCAGGGACGTCAACAGTGCGGGTCCTGCCGAGTATCTTTTCCAAGCTGGGCAATAGATACTTGCTCACTACCACCTCCCAGCTCATATTCTTTGCAATGCGGTAGCCGTTTTCAATCATCGCGGCAAGTTCAAATTCAGTCTTCGGCAATAGCATTAGTATTTCATCTGCAACCTCGCTGCTTACCCTCGCCTCTATCTCGTCGCGAACGGCTCTGTCAACTCCGAGCAGGCCGTCTATACCGGTAAATTCGCCGTCAACGGCGGTGTAGTCGGCGATGATAATGTTTCTTGTGCCGTCGTTTGCGTCCGGCGCAAGACCTGCGATTGCGTCGCTCACAAAACCGCTGCACCCGCAGACGCTGCTGAAAACGCAAAGCCCCCCGAAGGTCAATGGCTCCACCGGCGAAATCCCAAACGGCTCGTATATCCCCTGCCCGAACTCAACGTCGGTCCCTTTGTGAATGTCGAGGATATCCATATCTTCGGGCATCTTGCCCCCGCACAACTTCCTGCTGAAGCCGAACTGGTTGATGAAGATAACCTTTACGTTCTTGCTTCTTGCGTTGAACTCCTGGATTGCGGTGTAGAAGGCGGCCTCACCCCCCGACATGTCGGGCCAGCCCTCGCGGTGCGCCACCGGCCAGTTGTATCTGGCCTCCATCTCGTATATGTCGCAACTGCGCCTCTGGCTGACCTCCGTGGAGAGCAAAAACATCACAGCCGTCTTGCCTGCTCTTTGAAAGGCCGCGTCGAGGTGCTCGAGGACCCGCAGGTCTCGCCAAAGCCCCTTGCTGCGGACCAAACGAGTAACGTGTGTGAAAACCACGTCGGGCCTGTAGCCGAGAAGGTTTACGCAATACTGCTGCAGCTTCTGTTTGGAGGCCAGTTTCTCATCAATGCTTGTCCTGTAAGCAGGTATGCCGTTATAAACTACGGCGATATCCCTTGTCTCAAATTCCGGCGAGAGAAACCTCAATTCATCTGCCACGGACTTGCCCACGGCGAGGATGGCGTCGCAGTGTTTCGACGCCTCGACTAATGGATGCTTGAAGTAGCGAACCTGATTTCCGAACACGTCATTGACGCAAAGCTTTTGCTGATGCGCCTTCCTGATGACGTTGTAAAACATCGTGTCATGCCCCGGATGCTGCTCGACGATGTTGCGCATCGTGGCTACTTCGTGGGCATAAAAAGCGGTCTTGTATTCATAGTGCGGGTCGAGAATCGCCGCAAGAGCCGTGGGCATACCCATATACTCGTGGGCGACAATTACCGTCCTGTTCGAGGCGGCCCCAATGGCCTTCAGCACCGCCATCGCCGCAGGCGCCAGGCGCACATACTGCTCATACTCCCAAAGGTGCTCATACAGGTCGCTGCGAATTCCGAACTCCTCAAATAATTGCTTCTTGAATTCGTTGACGACGTCGGCGTCGGCCTGTTTGACATCCAGCAGCACTACTTCAGGCGAGCTCCTCACTTGTGTTTGACGGTCGACAAATGTTCGCCTCCCGTAAATGATGCCTGTGTTGTAGTAACTCTCAATCTTTCGAAAGGCGGATGTGTAGCCGGTGTTGACTAAGCCGTCGAAAGATGAATAAAGGACCTCGCCGTCTTCACCTAAGCGGTCCAGAACCGAACCTTCGGTGGAAAAAAGCGGGCCTATAATGATGGAGCGCTCGACCGCGTCGAGATATGACTGGCAGGTGAAGAAGCCCTCTAAGACGGCCCCGATGCCGCCCACTTTGGCCGCCGCCTCGTGCGTGATATGAACCAAAATTGGCTTGGTGCCCATACAAGTCCCTTTCCAGGTTGTGGTTCAAAGCAGATTCGGATTTGTGCGCCCTCCAAGCTAAAGTATAAGTAACGGTTCCCTCCCGGCCAAATCGGGCTGTTTGGTATTGCCTGCCTCAGCAGATACTAAGGTTCATAAACAGGAGTGGTTTTATTGGACCTTGTGTTTCAGGTGGGATTAAGCGTGTCACCTCAGCGGAGCCGGCTGCGCAGGTTCTTTATCAGGCCGGAGAGCACCTGCTGCGGGATATCGGCCAGTTCCGGCTCTGGTATCTCGCTGAGGCCGATGCGCTCGAGAATCTGCACGACTCTGCCGCCGTAGGGTATTATCGTTCCTGCCGTTCGCTCGGCCTCCTCAAGTTCGCCGTCCGCCATTTGTCGCAGATAACCGATTATCCCGGACATCAGCTCCGAGTCGCTCAGTGCCCCTGGCTTTATCGCAGCCGCCTGGTTTTTCCCCTCTTCCGGCACTTCGGTTTCGCTCAGTATGTCCTGTCTGAGCCGGACCGTCTCGGCAAACAGCTCTTTTTGCTTGCGCTCATCTTCATCGTTCAGCGGCGCCAGCCGAAGCTCATCAGCGGGTTCCCCCCCGGCGACGTACACCTTATTGTGGCAGCCCGGGCATTTGCCCCATTTGCCGCCGGCGTTATCCGGCGCCTCTATCCTTTTGCCGCAGTGCTCACAGTGAAAAGCAATACTCATTTCTTCACCTCTGACCTGAACCGCTTCTGTTCTCTGCGTTACCTGTCCTCCGCGGCCCCGATTCCGTCGGGGCGGAGGATGGATACTCCGCTGATACCTCAGTTGTGATTCCGCCTCGCGGACTGAATTTTGAGGTTACCTTCATCCATCTCGGCTTGCAGGCGGAACTTAAATCCTCTAAAATTTCATTGGTCAGCGCCTCGTAGAAGATACCCCTGTTGCGGTAGCTCTGCATATAAAATTTCAAGCTCTTCAGTTCGATGCACCGCTTGTCCGGGCAATACTCAATGATGATTTCACCGAAGTCCGGCTGGCCTGTCCGGGGGCAAACACTGGTAAATTCAGGGCATCTTACGGTGATGCAATAATCACGGGCGGGATATGGATTCTTGAACACTTCCAGCCGGGGCTTCTTGCTCATTTTTTACTTACCGCTAAGGCACGAAGATACAAGGTTTTTTCCCGTTATTCATAAAAAATACCATAACACAAATGTTTTTATTTCACCTTGTATCTCTTCTTGTCTTTGTCTCTTCGTGGTTTCATTTCTTAAGTCTCGCAAATATTCAGCGATTTATTATAATATATCTATCACGCCCAGACAAGAAAGGACCAAAAATGTCGATGCAAAAAGACAAGGCGGTTGTATTGCTGAGCGGCGGACTGGATTCGGCCACCACGTTGGCCATAGCCAGAGACGAGGGATTCGAGTTATATGCCCTGACGTTCCGGTACGGCCAGCGACACCGGTGTGAGGTAGAGGCCGCAAAGAAAATTGCAGCGTCGATGGGGGTCGCCGAGCACAAGATTATCCCCATTGATATGGGCAGCATCGGCGGCTCGGCGCTTACCGACCTGACTATCGACGTGCCCAAAGACAGGGCCGACCTCGGCAGCACCGAGTCAGTTCCGCTGACTTATGTGCCTGCTCGCAATACGATATTCCTCAGCTATGCCCTGGCCTGGGCCGAGGTCCTCGGCGCCTTCGATATCTTCATCGGCGTCAATGCCACCGACTTCAGCGGCTATCCTGACTGCCGGCATGACTATATACAGGCCTTTGAGAAGCTCGCTAATCTCGCGACCGTCGCAGGCACTCAGCAGAAGGACAAGCTCAGAATTCATTCCCCTATGATAAATATGACAAAGGCCCAGACAATCCTTGCCGGTATGAAGCTCGATATGGATTATTCGCTGACGCACAGTTGTTACGACCCCGACAAAAACGGCAGGTCCTGCGGCAGATGCGATTCCTGCCGATTGCGCCTCAAGGGCTTCCGAGAGGCGGGCCTCGAAGACCCCATCGAATACGTCGCCGGCGTCGCCGCCGCGTCCAAAAAATAAAGTTGACCGGCTTCGATTCTTCGAATGTTAATCTGGGTAAAATAAAGCGCTTGTTTTATACACTTGTATAAAGCGCTTGTATGAAGCGCTTGTTGGGCAAAAGCGCGCAAGTCGAAAACCCTTAGAAACCGGAATTTTCAAAAAATTTTCTAATCCTTTATCCATAAGCACTTAAGCACTTTTTCGCCCCCTTTTTAGCATCAGGAAATACCTTAGTTTTCGTCAATATCGCGCAAGTTCGCGCCATATACGGAGGGACCTTGTAGGTTCCTCCATAGTTATGAGTTTTGAGTTCTTAGTTTTGAGTTAAGGATTCGGCCCGCCTGCGGCGGGTAAACTTCGCTGCGAAAAATGGATCCCCTGCTGCTAACCAAGGGGTCTGGGCCCCGGATAACGACATTCCGGGGTCTTCGCTACGCTACGAGAGGAGAGAGTTATGGCAACAGTAATTCAAATAAAGGTTCCGGATTGGTTGGACAAAATATGCACCTGGCCTGTGTTGCTGTATCGTCAATGGAAGGTTGGTTACCCATTTCGCAAAATTTACCTCGGCGAATCGGAGTGGGCGATTCTTGACCCGCAGGATTATTACGCCTTCGGAAACTTCAAGTGGTCACTCGGCGGAAATGGAAAAAAATTCTATGCGACCAGGGGCGTCAAAAACGAAAATGGTGAAATAAAAATAACGCGCTTGCACCGCCAGATTATTGAGGCCCCCGATGGTCTCCTCGTTGACCATAGAAACGGCAATGGCTTGGACAATCGAAGGACAAATCTCCGAATTGCCACTCAATCACAAAATATGCAAAACAGGCAAAAAAGAAAAAACTCCACCTCGCGGTTCATCGGCGTCTGGTTCGTCAAAAACAAAAACCTCTGGGAGAGCCGTATCACTTATCAGGGCAAACGTATCTGGCTCGGCCGCTTCAAATCTGAAACCGACGCCGCTAAGGCATACGATGCGGCGGCGAAGAAATATCACGGCGAATTCGCAAGGTTGAACAATGTTTAGCTTCCGAATTTTAACCGCCGAAGGCGGTTTATTTGGGGGTCATAAAATTCGCAGGGCGGGGTTCACCCCGCCATTTCCTCTGGAAGAGAGCATTTGAGGCCTTAGTCAGGAGGCGGGTTCCATTCATTAGCGAAGACAGCATAATCATAGAAATCTATGATGCTCAACGGGTCCTCATAAAGGTTTGCCCGCGAATCATATCCCGGGTCACCCGGCACTTTTAACCAGGAACCACAAAATACTTCAGCATCTGCCCAATCTACGTCGCCATCCCGGTCGAAGTCGGCTCCAGATACAATGCCATAACCAAAGGGGAAGAGGGGGTTATAATTAGAATCGCCGACGTTGATTGGAATCTGGCTCATATCCCTCGGCCAGGAGAAGGAAAGTTTGCCGGTAAAGCCGTAGTCGCCGAAGAGGACTTCCGCCACACCCTGTCCCTCGGTCCCCGGCAGCCACGCCGCCACAAAGGCGTCCGCGTCCGCAATCTGGCTGGTCATAATCCTCGGCCTGCCGGAAACCAGGACAATAACGTATGGCGTCCCGGAATCGCGCACGGTATTGATAGTGGTGATATCCGCCGACGAAAGGTTTAAATCACTTTTATACCCGGACCCCTCTGCGTAAGGTGTTTCGCCAACCACCACTATGGCGACGTCGTGTCCGGCCGCACCGGTACCATTAGCAACGAAGGTAACGCTGGGGCAAACATTTTGAATACCCTGTAAAATGGTGGTCCCGCTTGTCGAGCTTTCGCTGGGCATTCCCTGCCAGCCAATCGTCCAGCCGCCGCATTGGTTTTTCAAGCTGGTGGCGTTGGGGCCGGCGACAAATACATCTGCGTCTTTGGCAATCGGCAAAACGTCGTTGGTATCTTTGAGTAATACGAGGGATTTCCTCACCGCTTCGCGGGCGACCGCCCTGTGCTCGGCAGAGCCGAATGAAGCTAAAAGGTTACTGTCGGCGTAGGGGTGCTCAAACAGGCCTGCCCTGAACTTGATTCGAAGTATCCTTCTTACGGCGTCGTCAATCCTCGACATAGGGACATATCCGCCACTAACAGAGCTTTTAAGATTAGTGATAAATGATTGCCAGCTCGTAGGCGCCATTGACATATCGACGCCGGCGTTTATCGCGTTCCTTATATTGGTTGAAGTGCCGCCGATATCCTCCCAGTCGGAAATGACAAAGCCATCGAAGCCAAGCTCGTTTTTGAGCAGGTCAGTGATAAGCCAGCTATTGAAAACACATCTCGTCCCGTTCCAAGTGTTGAAATAAGGCATAACCGTTCCCACGTTTGCCTCTATGGCCCTCTGATAGCCGGGCAGGTGAATGGCCCTCAAAATTGCCTCGTTGCATTCTGTGACGCCCCGGTCTATGCCGCTGGTGGTGCCGCCGTCGCCGATATAATGTTTGGCGCAGGCAACAATTTTCTCGCCCTGCATATTTGCATCTACCCCCTGAAATCCCCGGACGTAAGCGGCGACGATATTATTATGTATTTGGGGGTCCTCGGCAAATGACTCGTATGTCCTGCCCCATCGCTCATCACGCGCGACAGCCACAGAAGGTCCAAAGGTCCAGTCCACTCCCGTAGCCGCTACTTCTTTGGCGGTGACGGCGCCGATTCTTTCCATTAGGTTCGGGTCATTGGCGGCGCCTAAGCCGATATTGTGGGGGAAGACAACTGCGTCACGGACCTTGCTGCAGCCGTGAACGGCATCAATTCCATAAATAATGGGAATCTTCAGCGGGGTAGCCAAAGCCCTCTGCTGAAGATTATTGTATAAGGTCACCCATTCCGCCGCACTGTTATTCCCGCCGGGACCATCATTCCCGCCGCTCAAAATGGAGCCAATGAAGTAAGTCGTAATTCGGGAATTCGGTTCAATAGAAGACAATGCTTGTGTCATTTGCCCGACTTTTTCATTGATGTCCATCCGGGGGAGAAGGTCATTGACCCTGTCCTCAACGGCCAGGTTGGCATCCTGGTAGGGATATAATGCTTGCGCTAAGGTGGGCCAGCCGGCCAAAAATCCTGCGGCAATAAGGGCAATAGTTGCGATTAGGGGTGGTTTTTCCCTCGATGTGCTCATTTTTTACTCCTCCATATAAGGGGGGGTGCCACCCTTTGTTTCTTACTTACCAATCTTACCTTATACCAAATCCTTGACCTTTTGTCAAGAAAACGAACGGTCATAGCGAAGCTGGGAGCTTGTCGAAGGTTCCGCCTCACCAAAGAAAATTCTGTGTAAATCTGTGAAATCTGTGGTTAAAATTTCGTCCCAAATGGTAATAAACGAAATCTTCTATTCATTACAGGGCGAGGGCCTTCTCGCCGGCGTTCCCGCCATCTTCATCCGTCTTGCCGGCTGCTCCCTTCGATGCAAATGGTGCGACACGAAATACGCCCTCGACCCATCCGCCGGCGAAGAGCTGAGCATTTCTCAGATAATCGACAGGGTGGATAACATAAAACACTCACCGCTGAGCACGCTCGCCTCGGCGAAGCGAGTCGAAGCCGGGCGGAGACCACAGAGAAAAAATATAATTAACTCTGCGCACTCTGCGGTCTCTGCGGTAAAAGGGTGGGCTAAAGACGGATGCAATTTCGTCGTCATCACCGGCGGTGAGCCAATGATAAACCCCCAGTTGCCCGAACTGACAGCCGAATTGAAAAAACACGGTAAGCACATCACAATTGAAACCGCAGGCATCAAATTTATCCCTGACCTCGCCTGCGACCTGATGAGCATCAGCCCAAAAACATCAAATTCGGGGCAAACAACAGAAAACTTTTCTGCTACAAGACAGCTAATCGAGCGCTACCCATACCAGCTTAAATTTGTCGTAGATACACCCGATGACCTGCCGGAGATTCAACGCGCCATCGAGCAAATCGGGAATGTCATACCTGAAAGAATTATGCTGATGCCTCAGGCAAAGACACGCGACGAGCTAATCGCCAAATCTCCAATGGTCGCCGAACTGTGCAAACAAACGGGCTACACATTTTGCAATCGTCTGCAAATCCTTCTTTACGACGGTGCAAGGGGAAAGTAAATCGGGCAGTGCCGTTACTGCGCCGCGGAGGCAACGGCGTTATCCACACTAAATCCCAGATTGAACCGCTCGGACACCCTCTTTGCATAACTCGCAAGCGAAGGACTCAGACGCGTCGCGGCCGCCAAGTCCTTCTTTGCCTGCTCCGATTTGCCTAACAGCGCGTAGTTCAGGGCGCGATTGCCGTATGCCTGCGCAAAGGTTGGGTTGCGTTCAATGGCACGGTCGTAGTCCGCTATGGCTTGTGTAAGTTGGCCGGTGGACGCATACACGTTGCCGCGATTACTGTATGCCTCGGCAAAAGCCGGGTTAAGCCCTATCGCCCTTGTGTAATCCACGATGGCCTGCTCGGTTCGCCCCGACTTGGCATACGCGGCCCCGCGGTTATTCAACGCCTCCGCGTGGTTCGGATTTAATTCGATGGCCATAGTGTAATCGCTTATGGCCTGCTCGATTTGTCCGGCGTTTCGATATGCAATTCCGCGATTGTTCCACGCCTCGGCCAGAGTCGGATATACTCGTATCGCCGTGCTGGAATCCGCTATTGCCTGCTCGAATCGGCCGGCGATGTTATTTACTCTTGCCCGGTTGCTGTATACGTATGCCGCCAGCCCCAGGCCATTCAGTATCTGAATCTCTCTATAAATGCCCGGCGAGTTAGCTTTATCCTTCAACCGCAGATAATTGCCTGCCCTCTCGAAGGTATCCGCTGCTGCAAACGGCTCACTTATAAAGCCGCCCGGCACAAGATTTGCCATTATCGTTTTCCCGTTTGCCAGCTCCACTATTGCCGCTACGTGGCTGAAACCAGCGGGTAGTGGGCCTCGCCTGTCTAATTCAAGAACGTTAATCGGTCTCACTAACAGCTTAATCGACCTTGCCAGTATGTAGAAAACCTGTGTGTAGCCGAGGCACTGGGCCTTGCGGTATCTCACCACGTCCGCCAATTCAAAATATCTGTCGTCAATCCGGATTTGTCTGCGAACCTCGGCAACCAACCGTTCTGCAATATCCTGCTCAATGCCGGCCAAACCGGATTTGGAAATTTGGTCTTGTCTCGCTAAGGCAAGTTTTCTGTCAAGGCCGGCGACAATGGAATTGCCGCTGCCGTCCCTCCAGCCAATAACCATCCCCGCAAATTCACTCGCCGTTTGCTGAGAGTACCCAAGATTTGTGGTTGCGATTTCTATCCTGGCGGATAAAGCATTTATGCTTTCCTGACTTTCGGCTTTCTGCAATGACGGACTGCAACCCTGCCCCACGATTACGAGGGACACCCCCATCAACGCTGCGATTAACCCTCTCTTCATCATCCAACGCCTCAAACCCAAAACCCTGTCTCCGCAGGGTTGTTGTCTGAGGTCGATTATACCCTTTTATAGGACGTTTTTCAAGGGATTCCGGCTAACGCCTTTATGTATTCCTGACTTTCGGCTTTCTGCAATGATGGACTGCACCCCGGCCCCCGATTACGAGAGACACCCCCATCAGCGCTGCGATTAACCCTCTCTTCATCATCCAACGCCTCAAGCTGAAAACCCTGTCTCTCCATCCTCCGCCCCTTAGGGGCTACGGAGGACGGGCACAGGGTTGTTGTCTGAGGTCGATTATACCCTTTTATAGAATGTTTTTCAAGGTTTTGGGCTAATTGGGCCTTTCTTTATGGGACAATCTCACAATATCGGACGTTATATAATGCGCCTTCGTCAGAGTCGTCGCTTCTGCTACAACCGCGACTTCTTGCTCACGAATTGGGGTATTTTGAGGTTTCAGAGCGTGTTGGTCAGGGCCTTGCGGAGGAGGACAAATCGACAATCGTCAATCGAAAATCGCAAATCACTGTGGTTCCCCTTTGACTTTCAATAATCAATAATCAATAATCAATTTGAAATTGATTTGGCCCGGGTGGCGGAACTGGCAGACGCGCCAGCTTGAGGGGCTGGTGGGCTTCGGCTCATGCAGGTTCGACTCCTGTCCCGGGCATTCCTCGATTTTTTATTTTCTATTTACGATTTTCTATTCCGGGATAACGAGGCGGGTGCCGGGGATGAGACGGTTCGGGTCGGGAAGATTCGACCTGTTGGCAGCGACGATTTTGGGCCATTGGTTAGATGAGCCGTAGTATTTTGCGGCGATAGCGGAAAGCGTCTCGCCTTTTTGCACGACGTGGATTCTGAGCGTTTTTTCGGCGTTTCCCTCGACCCTTCGATTCCACTCAGGGCGGGCTTCGCTCGGGACAGGCGTTGTTCGTAGTTCATTGTTCGATGTTCGATGCTTGTCCGCCGAAGCATTGGCGAAGGCGGATTCGATGTTCGGCGTTTGTATTTTGTCCCGGCCTCGATAAACCTCCATCTCATTTGCCGGTCGGGTCGAGGCCGATTGCAGTGCCCGTGCCTCGGTGCTCAGGTCGGGCCTGGTCGAGAGCCAGAGCGCCACCCCGACGACAAATAAAAGCCCAACACCCAATCCTATTTTGAAATCCTTTTGCATCTTAGGCATTTAAGCCGAGCATGTATTTTACACAGGCCGCTGAAACTTATCATTTTGCGGGCTGCGGGTTTGGGCTGCTGGTCCTGGTTTTCGCCTTCAGTCCCATCTTCGCCCGAATCAGCAGAATCGGCGCGGATATTGCGATTGACGAATATGTTCCTTCGATGATGCCGAAGAGCAACGCGAAGTTGAAGCCGCGCAATCCCTTTCCGCCGAAGATATACATTACGAGCACTACCAAAAGCGTGGTCGTTCCGGTCAGTAACGTCCTCGACATACACTCGTTGATGCTGTTGTTGATGAGCTGCGGGGTCAGGGTGCCTTTTCGGCGGTTCTCACGAATACGGTCGTAAATCACTATCGTGTCGTTAATCGAATAGCCCAGCAGGGTCAGGAAGGCGCCTATCATAATCATATCTATCTTGAAATCGCCGATAAGCAGTGTTTGCCCGATGGTTGTGGTGGCGATGTATGTGCAGGCCATCACCGCGCCGAGCGTAGCGGTGGTGTCGTGCGCCAGCGTTACAATCGACCCGAGGCCGTATCGAAGGTCGCCGAATCGCACGGCAAGATATATCAGCATTGCAATCAGCGACAGGACAATGGCAACCAATGCCTGCGTCTTGGCCTGTTTGCCAATCGAGGGGCTTATCTGGGTAACCTGCGGCAGCGATGTTTCAAGCTGTCCGGCGGCCATAACCTTGCTCGTCTCATTCTCGGCAAACTGTGCCCAAACGTCCTGGCCCAACTGCCCAAACGCGGCTTCCGGCTCGGCGCTGATGTAAACAAACGATTTGACCGCTTGATTCGGGTCCATCGTCTTAAGCTCCGGATCCAGTAACCTGTAAGGATTCCAGACGACGTTGCGCATATCGGGTTTGAATCGCAGGTCTCTGAATCGCTGGTCGATTTCGGCCCCGGCAGCGCTCCTGTCGGTCTCGCATCTGATTATCACTCCCCCGAGAAAATCGGCCAGCTCCGGATAAGTATCTACCATCGACTCATTTATCTTCTCGGTCGAGACTATTCTTGGCTGCATATTTTGCCGAACTTCAAGCTGACCTTCAAATGCCGAGAGCACCACGCCCGTTACAACCTCCTCCACCTGCGGTTCCGTTATATTAGCGTCGGGGAAAGCCGACCTCAGGACGTCGCCTACAAGCGTTTTATTCAACTGGTTTGTTCGGATATCGAAGGAGTGTCCCGCCGTGCCGGCGGCGGACACTACCAGATTGTCCAGCTCCGCCTGCTGTTTGGCCTCGGCTTTCCTTATTGCCTCGGCAACCGTTTCTGCCGTCCACTGAGCGCCATCCGGCATCGTAATCGTCGCCCTGGTCTTGTTTGTCTCCGTTGTGTTTATCTCGTATTGTTTGCCGGATTTACCTATGCTGTAAACGGTCGCGGAGGCAATGGCGTTATTATTCTGCTCTTCGCCCTTCTTGTGAATCCTATCCTCGACCTGCTGCCTGTTGAGGTTGACGCCGTCTTTGAGATTTATCTGGACGCTCGTTCCGCCGGTAAACTCTATGTCGTATTTGCTGTTTTTGGTTTCGTCTCTGGTGAAGAAAAGGACTACTCCGCCGATTGTCAGTATAGCCGAGAACGTAAGGAAGACGGGAAGGTATTTCATCCAGTTGATATTCGGCTTTCGTATGAGACGCATCATCACAAGGTGGTCCTTGATGATTCGTTTTTTCAGGAGCCAGTCGAAAGTTACCCGCGTGACGAACAGCGCTGTGAACATACTCGATGCAAGGCCGAGTATCAGCGTGATTGCGAAGCCCTTAATTTCTTCTGAGGCGACCCAGTAAAGAATCGCTGCCGACATCACAGTTGTCAGGTTGGAGTCGAAGATGGCGCTGAACGCCCTTTCGTAACCGTTCTTTATCGCAATGGCCAGCGACGCTCCCTTTTGCTGCTCCTCGCGAATTCTTTCAAATATAAGGACATTGGCATCGACGCTCATACCGATGGTCAGTATGACGCCGGCGATGCCGGGCATTGTAAATGTCGCGTGAAGTCCCGCCATAATCGCCAGGGTAAACAGCAGGTTCATAATCAGGGCCATATCGGCGATTGAGCCGGCCAGCGTGTAATAGATGAGCATGCACAAAAGTACGCCGGCCATACCGATGAGTCCGGACTTGATTCCTCGGTCGCGGTTGTCGGCGCCGATGGATGGCCCTATCGTTCGCACCGAGATGGGCTGTTCAATCAGCCGGGCGGGCAGCGAACCGGCGTTGAGCTTGCTGACCATATCATCCACTTGCGTCTGCGTGAAAGTGCCCGTAATCTGCCCACGAGTGTAAATCCGCGACTGTATCTTCGGTGCCGATAGCGCAATGTTGTCCAACATTATGCACAACGGCCTGTCCAGGTTCTTGCCCGTCGCTGTTGCAAACAGTCGTCCCCCGCGCTCATCAAGCTCAAAATCAATCGACCTTCGCCCCTGCTGGTCCTGTCCCGGCGATGCCCTGTTGAGCTTCCAGTCCTTTGCCAGATTGGTGTGCAGCACCACCTCATCTTTATCTTTCCTGTTGCTGGCCAGCACGTACCACTTGTTTCCAAACTGTGCGACTATCGACGGCCGGTCGGCCCCGTCGGCGGCGTGCCACTGCTCGGGTTTTTCAATCTCGAACCAGATGTATTTATCATCTGAGGCGTACTTCGGCCCCTTGGCCTTGAGCGTATCCACGTAGGCCTTCATCTGCGCCATATCAACGTCCGGGTGGCCGTCGGTGGGCAATATCCTGAATTCAAGTATCCCAGCGCCCTTGAGCATTCGCTGGATATCGCCTGGGTCGTCGAGCCGACCCCTGAAGGGGTAATATGTATCGTATGCCGCAAGAAGCCCGTCTATATTTTCGGCCCGCTCAGGAAACTCCGCCTTCAGCGTCTCAATTGCCCGTTCGCGTTTTGTCGAACCCGGCTGCGCTATCTCAAGCACAAACATCAGCTGGTCTTCGGACAAATTCAGTTTGTGCAAAGACTGCAATGCACGGTTATACTGTGCATTGACGCCGGTTTCGGGGTCTGTCAGCTTCCCGACGACCAGTGCCCATTTGGCATGCAAATCCGTATATCTCGTGAGCAGGTCCAGATTCTTTTCTGAACCCAGGAATTCAACCAGCGTTTGTTTCAGTTTCTCCTCATCCAGCTTGGCCCAGTCCGCGACGCGGATTTGAATATCATCGAGGTCGAGTCCCGCCAGCTTGATGAGATTCTCCGGCGCCGTTAGCTGGCCAGCCAGCCGGTCCCTTTGCTGCTGCAGTGCCATTCGCTCATCGTAAACTATCGCGAAGTCATTTAGGGTTTTCATCCTCTCGTTTGAGTCGTGGGCGAAAGCCGCAAAATCCTTTGAGCGCTGGTCCGCCGGCTTTGCAACCGAACGCATTATCGTCGCGGTCGTAACGTTCTGGGCCAAAAGCCCACTCAGCGTTCGTTCGTATGCCGCACGCTTCTGTCTGGCCTCGGCACTGGCCAGCGGCGTCTGTATCTCAAACCGCGTGTTGCCCTGAGGTCGCCAGACGAGGTTCTGGATGTTGGCGGGGTCAATGCGTCGTCGCAGGACGGTTATCATCCTCTCGGCCAGACCTCTTTTGTCGTCGGCGGAAAGGCCCTTGGCGTCGATTTCGTAAATCAAGCTTGTGCCGCCGCCCAGGTCAATACCCGGCTTCAAGGTCCCGCTCGGCGGATACAACGTCCAGGCCGCCAGCGCCACTAATGCCACTATCAACCCTATCTTCCACGACAAATTCTTATCCATATCATTTCCTTCTTACACACAGTCACTTCTCACCGCAGAGACCGCAAAGCACGCAGAGATTATTCTATATTTTTCTCTGCGGCCTCAGCGTGCTCGGCGGTGAATCTATTATCCTTCGCTCGTGAGATTCTTGCCAATGGCGGATGCGACCACCCTGATTTTCGTATTGTTCGACTCGTCCACCTTGAGAATAATCTCATCATCCTTTATATCCACCACCGTTCCCAGTATTCCGCCGATTGTCCTGACCTTGTCGTTTTTCTTGAGCGACTTCACCATTTGCTGAAGCTGCTTTTGTTTCTTTCTCGGCTCCCGGAACAGAATGAGATACATAACCAGGAAAATCACGCCGATGAAAATCAACTGATAATACGGCGAGGGCGCCCTTGCGGGTGCCGGCTGGCCGGACGCGTTGGCGTCAACGGCCGTTATGGCTTGGCCCCCCTGACCGACCGGCTCCGCCGACACTTCCGACTGGCTCTTCGTTGCTGCTCCCAATATCCACACGTTTTGCATTTTTGTCTTCCTTTCCTGACTCTCGATACTGGATTCTCGATGCTCGATTATCAAACATCGATAAACGGGGAATATTAACCCAAGCGCGGTCAATAATCAATATCGAAGTTTTAGCGTTTAACGGACAGTTCCATTCCGCCAAAGGCGGAAAGAGGCCCCTGCCTAAGGCGTGCAGGGACAGGCGGGGCCAATTATTTTTGGTTTGCCCATTCGGCGAAATCGTTTTTCTCGATATGCCGTCTGATTTCGGTCATCAGGCGTTGATAGAAGCGGAGGTTGTGAATGGTCGTCAGAATCGGCCCAAGCATTTCGCCGACGTTGAAGAAGTGGCGAATTGCGGCCCGCGAAAAGTTGGTGCACGCGTAACAATCACAACCCTCTTCAATAGGCCGGCTGTCGTCGATGTGCTCATTGTTCCGCATACGTATTGGGCCAGCCATTGTGAAGGCATAAGCATTTCGAGCGTTGCGGGTAGGCAGGACACAATCAAACATATCAACGCCCGCCATTACTGCTGCGATAATGTCCGCAGGCATCCCCACCCCCATCAGGTATCGGGGTTTATCCTCCGGCAGCAGGGGGGTGGTATACCGGACTGTTTTTACCATATTCTTATGCCCCTCGCCGACACTGAGGCCGCCGATTGCGTAACCGTCAAAATCAATTTTCACCAGTTCCGCGGCGCATTTTTCTCTAAGCGCTAAATCTATGCCGCCCTGCACTATCGTAAAGAGCATCTGGTTTGAATTGCTGTGCGCGACTTTACATTGCTTTGCCCAGCGAACGGTTCTTTCTACGGCTTTTTCAAGTTCCGATTGCTCACAGCCGAATGCCGGGCACTGGTCTAAGCACATTGCAATATCGCAGCCGAGGCGGTTTTGTATCTTAGTTGCTGCTTCTGCATCGAGATAAACCTTAGCACCATCGACGTGGCTTGCAAATTCGATGCCGGCGTCGTCGATTTTTGTAAGCTGGCTTAGCGAGAAGACCTGGTAGCCGCCGCTGTCGGTCAGAATCGGCCCATCCCAGCCCATAAACCTGTGCAGCCCGCCGACGCGCTCTATCGCGTCAACTCCGGGTCTCAGCATCAGGTGATATGTGTTTGCGAGAATTATTCCTGTGCCCGTTTGGCGCAACTGTTCAGGCGTGATGCCTTTCACCGCACCGGCAGTTCCCACCGGCATAAACGCCGGGGTCTGCACGTCGCCGTGCGCCGTCCTTAAAACGCCCCGCCTTGCTGCGCTATTCCGGTCTCTGCACTTTACCTCGAAGCCGCTCATCTCAGTAAGCTCTTGTCTGTTTTGCGCCGGGATAATAATGCGAGAGAATTTCCTCGGCTGTTTTACCCTTCCTTGCCATTCCCTCCGCCCCGCACTGGCACAAGCCAACGCCATGCCCGAAGCCCCTGCCATCTATGAACGCCCAAGTGCTCGTCTTAGCCGGGCCGTCCATAGTGATAATCCTGCAACTTGTGCTACGCAATCTGCTGCCCGTCGGGTCAATCGTCAATCGCAGGTCCTCCGCCCTGATGAATTCGCTTCTGCCGGTCGAGCCGGTAAGCTTCACCATTGTCAAACGCGAAAAGTCGTTATAATCGCTTTGCTTAGCCGGCTCGATTCTTGTAATGTCGCCAAGCTCCTTCAGTTGCGGGTATTTCTGCTGCAGGGCCGTCGTAACCTCCGCTTTGTCGAATTGCACTATCGGCCAGAAGAAAATGTTAGGCCTGGCAACGTCCCTGCAATACGGGCAATCGACCCCGCAAAGGGGCCCAAACGTATCTCCAAACACGTTTTTAGCATCCTCCGTATGCCCTCCGCAGGTCGAGCTGTAATACGTCGGAAAAACCTCTTCTGCACCACTGTCCTGCCTGCAGACCAGGACCTGCCCCAACGTATCATTGACCGCCTCCCATACGCGAGGCGATTCCGCCCTCAACCCCAGATAGACCTGACTGGCCTGGGTCCTGGTGACGTCCCAGTGGCGTCTGCTGCCGAACTTCAGTTTGTTAAACAGACAGTAGGTTCTGGCTGCGATTGCCTGCGCCTTCAGCGCCTCGCTTTGCCAGTAATCCGGCATCTCCGCCCCGACCACACCTGCCAGATATGGCTCCAGAGGAACCACGTTTATAGCATCGAAAGACAGGCCGTCATCATTTGCCCTGAGCGTCAATTTGCCGCGATAATCGTTGCCGTCGAACGTAAAAATATACGGGTTGTCCGGCAGGATTGTCAGCTCCGACGCCGCAAAGCTCCTGCCTGCAATTATCAGCTCCCCGCCGGAAAGCCACACATTCATCGGCACCCCGCGCTCGATAAATATCGTTTCCGGCACCAGCGTTTCCGCATCGCCGCTGAGCACGCTAAAGCCCCCGTGTATTTGCATCGTGCACCGCTCAACATCATCAGCCAAAAGCACACGCACCCAGAAACGCGGCTCAATACCCATTTGCGGAGTGCCCCGTACGAGCAGGCGTTCTCGACAACTGGAAAACGCCACCCCCGCAATGAGCAACACCCCCATCAGCAGGCAGTTAATAACCGTCCTGCGCATCCCAAAATCTCTGCGCCACCCGAATCGCCGCAACCGCTTCTGGTTGCACAACACCCTTTTCAGACTACCACCGCACAACGCCAATTCCGCTCTCGAGCCGGCAATGTCTCCGGTTCCAATCCCCCAAATCTTTTGGGCTTCTCCGCCTTTGGCGAGACCTCGCCCGAAGGCGGGTTAGTCCAAAGTCCGCAGCGATAAACCAAGATTCGCCAGAGACCTTTTGATTTCGTTCAAGCTGGTTACGCCGAAGTTTTTGCAGCCCAGCAGTTCGGCCTCAGTGACCCTGGTCAAATCCCCAATCGTGCGGATATTGAGCTTTTGTATCGCCTTTTTCGCCCGCACCGACCACTGCAAATCTCCAATCAGTTTGCTTAACAATCCCTGGTCCTGTGTCGTCTCCTCGACGACGATGCTCTCTGCCGGCTCGGCAGGCGCAAACTGCCTGTCCTCGAACACCATCCCAAGCTGCAAACCCTTGGCGTCCAGAATCGTCCTTATCTCCCGCAGCGACGTCTCCCCGAAATTTTTAAACGCAAGCAACTCCACCTCCGTCGTCCTTAAAAGGTCCCCCAGCGTATTCAGATTCATCTTCTTCAGACAATTCCTGCTTCGCACCGAAAGCTCAAAATCCGATAACGGCGTCTCAAGAAGCTGAATCTTGCGGGTCTTCTTTTTCTCTGTATCCTCATCGTAGACCATCGTCTTGGAACTCTCGATATCCTTTTGAAACAGAATCGCCCGCTTATGATTCGGATGACAAGCCAGGACCTTCTCCACGGAGCGGGAGGCCTTGTCGTAATCGGATCTGTCCTCATAAATCACAGCCAGGTTCAATAACGCACTGACGCTGACCGAGGAGCCGGCTGCAATCTGCTTGTAATAATCAATCGCCATTTCCTCGTCGCCCGAAAGGTCGCACCGATAGGCCAGATGAAACATTGCCGGCTGATGTTCCGGCGCAAGCTCCAGGGCAGCATTGTAGTTTTCCACTGCTTGCTCATAAAGTCCCTGTGCTTCGAGCAATCGGCCAAGCTGATAATGGTATTCTGCGCTAACGTTCTTGAAATTGGCACAGCCCTTCAATTCTTTTTCAGCCGAGTCTAAGTTACCCGCCGAGCGATACGTGGCTGCTTTCTCCGTCGCCACTGCCAGCGCATCAGCTCCGTGTTTTTTGCTTGCATCCAGGTTTTCTATGGCTTCATCGAACTTGCCGAGCCGGCGAAGCGCAAAGGCAAGGTACGCGAATTTTTCCCTGCAGTCGGCGCCCTTCTGCAACTTTTCCACCGCTTCAGCATCCCTGCCCAGGATAAAAAGTCCTATGCCTGTGGCAAGGCAGCCCTTGGCTCCGGTCTTGTTTATGTTCTGCTGGACCAGTTCGGCAAAGGCCAGGAGTTTGGCCTCGCTGGAGTTCACCCGCTCTGAAAGTTTCTTTATCTGCTCTATGCTCGGCAACTCCTCGCCGAACAAATCTATTCCGCTCTGCGCCTGTGCCATTGCTTCCATTTGGGTCTTCTCCTGATAAAATACCACCGCTCAAACTACAAAAACGATTTACTAAAGGACGCAGTATTATAATGCGTGCAGCGGATTTTGCAATAGTTTTTTAAGTCTGGTAGTAATCAGCACTTATATGCAGCACCAATTATATCTGTTTCTGTGCCGCGCATAAAAAAGGCCGGGCAATTATGCCCGGCCAGGGTGATGAGGTTATTGTCGCCTATTGTTTATCAATTGGCCGTGGGAGGTCTGCTTCAGCAATATCCTTGATGCTCAGGTCGCCATAGATAACGTGGTATGTCTGTGAGCCGGCGGGGCGATACCAGAAAATCGCAGTATCGGCGTCGCCTAATTTGACGCCTTTGCCCGCGTAGCACCATTTGCCTTCGCCTTTGAAGAACCTGATGAACATAATTCCCTTTTGCAGCTTAAGCCCCAGTTGGGTCTTTTGCTCATCCGACACCGTTAGCTTGTCGAATTTATCTTTGATAGTCGCCGCCATTTTTACGACATGCTCAACTGAGACGTCATCTGGGAAAACACCAACACCGTCGCCGAGGACTTCGGCCTGAACGCGCAGCCCCTCGATGAAATCCTCTTCGGTGGAGCCAAAAAGATTCATCTCTTGTTTTTCAACTTTGTAACCCTCGGGGGCATTCATATCGAAAAGTGACTCATCCATAGGCACGTCGAACCGCATATTTTTGCAAATCACCTTCATTTGCCCTTCCTGCTGCTCTATTCGCACCGGAAGTCCTGTTATCGGGTCCGCCCATATTTCGACCTCTAATTTCGGATGTTTTGCCTTAAAGCCATGCAGGGTCTGGCCGTCGACAACCTGGTCGCCGAGGTCCTCGACGGTAAAGCCCGGGGTTGCTTCGAGCATAGTTATAACGTTGCGAAGCTGGTCCATATAGTTGGGCATTTGCGGCAGGTCCTTAAGCGAGATATACACCGCCTTTTTGTTGACGGGGTCGAGTGACAGGATTTGCGAGGCACTCAAATCAATAATACTCGCTTCTACCATACCATCCAAAGTCCGCCTAATTTTTGACCCCATAATCATATCGTGAATCACAGGCGCCTTGCCTCTTTCGCCGATAGTGATGTCAAATTGGGCGGTATTGGCGTCCATAATCGGGCGGATGACGCAATCCCAGGCGAGGCACGGTTTTGTGGCGCCTCCCCCAAAATAGTGAATACCAGCAATTACCGCCGCGACGATAACCGCAGCCGCGGCCAATTGAGCTAATCTGTTTCTCATAACTAATCTCCATAAATTCTTGTGTTGTTTGTTTTCATCGGATTTGCGGAGTTCGAATGCCTGTTGGCGGAGGATTCTGTCCATTACGGCGTTTTCGAGGTCGTTTGCGTTGCTGCGGCGACCTTCTGCGGCAAGATGTTTTTGAATCGCCATTATTTGCTTTAACTCTTCCCGGCAGTCGGCACAAGCGGTCAAGTGCCGTCTGACCGTTTCGCCTTGCTGCTCATCGAGTAATTTCTCAATATAGCCGACCAGAAGTTCTCTACAATCTGCACAGTTCATAACCGCACCCCACTTTCATCCGCCATATCCTGCTTCATCATATCTCTGAGCTGAGTGTAAGCCCTTGAGAGGGATTTTGTCACGGTGCCGATGGGAATGTTCAAAATTGCCGCGACGTCTTTACAGGAATGCCCGCCATAGTATCGAAGCAGAATTAACTGCCTGGAAAAATCATTGAGTTTGGCGACCGTTTTCGCCAATGGCCAGTCACGTTCGCCGGTTGACTGGGCCGGCATTTGAGCCAGTTTTTCCGCTTTCTGGCGCTCTTTCTGTTCTATTCTTATCTGCTCTTTTGCGACGCGATTGGCGACACCGAGCATCCAGGCGAAAAAAGACGATTGCTTTTGAAGCGAAGACAAGCCGAAATAGCACCTGACGAACACTTCCTGCAGCACCTCTTCGGCCAAATCGCTTCTTCCGAGCTGCCCCGCTAAATACCCCGTAAGCGGCCCCTTATACCGCCGGACGAGGTGTCGGAAATCGTCCGGATGGCCGTCAAGGCACCGCTGAATGTAGAATCCGTCATTTTCAGGCATTTTCAAACTCCACACACTAATATACAAAATAGCCCCGGGTCTTCGTTATATAGTGACGCTGCCGGCGGTTTTGCGACAGAAAAAAATAAAAAAGGCCGGGCAAAATCGCCCGGCCTTTTGGCTTTTGATTTTTGCCTATATCAATCTTTTAGTTCGCGAATCCAGATGTTTCGGAATTTAACGGGGTTGCCGTGGTCCTGGAGTGAGAGCGCTCCTTTATCGCCGTGAGGGAAATAGTCAGTTACAGCGTGGGGACCCATCCAGCCGGTTCCGCCCTGAAGCTCGACGTTGTCCTGGACGAGAACGCCGTTATGGAAAATGGTAAACCTGACTTTTCTGTCAACCTTGCGGTTCTTGAAGGTTGGTCTGTGGAAGATAATGTCATAGGTCTGCCACTCACCTGGCTTTCGCGATGCGTTGACAAGTGGCACGGCCTGACCATAAAGCGCGGCACACTGCCCGTCGGCATAGGTGCGGTTATTGTATGAGTCGAGGACCTGCACCTCATACGTTTCCATCAAAAATACGCCGCTGTTTCCGCGACCCTGGGAGCTGCCCATTACTTTTTCCGGCGTGGCGAATTCGAGATGAAGCTGGCAGGAGCCGAACTTTTGTTTTGTGCGGATGTAGCCGGCGTCTTTTACGGTTTCGAAGAAGCCGTCGCCCATTTTCCAGGGCGCGGGCTGGCCCGGCTTCTTGACCGATTCCCATTTCGACAGGTCATTGCAGTCAAACAGCACGACGGCATCCGAAGGCGCTGTGCCGACCTTGTCGCCGCAGGTCGATTCACCCGGCGTTACTACTGGCGCCACAGGCCGATTGGTATCGTGAACCATCCATTTTCCCGTATCCGTCTCGACCCACTGTATAATCTCCGGCTTTTTCGCTGCCGGAGGCGCATTCGGCTCTTTTGCATTCGGTTCGACGGAGCCGGCAAAAGGCGCTAACAATACAACAATCACGAGACCTAAAAGCATGTTCCTGACCATTTTTTGTCATCCTTTCAAACAGCGATCAATAAATTCGTGTGGCTTCAAAGCCCCCTGTTTTATACCCCAAATCAGTCCACTTGCCAAGTGCAACCAGTAAATAACTTCGATGGCAAGTAATGACAAGTTCAATTATTAAGCTAAAAATGAAGATGCCATTAGATGACATTACTTGCCATTAGTTGCCATAGGTTTGCATAGATGGAATTCTGGCGGGCTTGCCCCCGCCCTTGGCGAGGTCTCGCCTTCGGCGGACAGATTAACAGGGAAGCTGCCAGGTTGCTCAAGCTATTCATTCAATACTGATGAATAAGTATGACTAAGTATGAATAAGTACCGTTATTAGCTTAAAAAACGTAGTTATTCATTGTTATTCATAGTTATTCAAGGTTTTGGTGATGACCAAGTAAGACCAACATCAATTTTTAAGCTAAAAACGATACTTGACCTTGCTTGACCCTACTTTTTGTGATGAGCAAGTACCACCAAGTAGCACATAGAACCACATACTTGCGTTATTAAGCTAAAATCCGCCTTCAGCCCGGCCTCGCCTCTGGCGAGAGCCGAGGCGGGCGAGACCTCGCCAAATGGCGGGATCAAAGTATGTGGTAGTGTGTGGTTGTATGTGGTAGTTTTTGCGACGTGCACAAGTTGGCGCCGCCAGAAACGCTTCAACCTAACTTCTTGTTAGATTTTACTGGAATGACGGGATTAAGCGGGTATGTTAACACTCTACCTCGAATGATTTGTTGTATGCTAAACACGTATTAAATTAGCGATGAAGCTCACCCCAGACTCTAACGTTCCATTTATTGCAAGCAAACCACGTTTTTTAACACGCGAAATCGGGTAACCAACATGCCTTGCCTTAACGTAAACGAATTTTTCGACGCGACCTCCAAAATTAAATGTTTCAACAAACTCTAGCTTGTATGTACCATTTTCATAATGTATCGCAATAGCTTCTGGGAGATTAGGGGGTGTTCGTCCCAGCCCATCAGTATCTGTGATTTTGAGACGAGTCCCCAAGATTTTGTTTGGCCTTTCATGGGTACCAAACCAAGCACAACCACCTGTAGCACTATAAATTATGGCAATCCCCATAATTGCTATGATTATATAGACAAGTTTCATCGAAATGGATGCTGCAAAGAAGAACAGAGCACCTATGATAAAAAAGAAGATAATTGAAATTACGACGCCTAGTATATTCTTCACCATATTCTTAATGTCTGAATACCACAATGGTTACACTATCTGTATAAAACGGGAAATACAGATCGTTTCTTTCTATATAAGAAGTTCCCTTTGTTTCTTCAATCGTCTGTCAGACGGCAATATTGACGGACAAAGGTGCACTTCTATTCCGGCCATAAAGTAAAAGCATACCATCAAACCAGAAAGAAAAGCAAGATTTTTCAGTTACGTAATCTGATATATGAAATACGTGATATGCACGACAAACTTACATCGCGTAACTGTGGAGGCCGGGGAAAAGTTTTGACAAGTTGACCCACAAGAGTGTGATTATGATTACAACAAGACCAACGATAGCCCAGAGCGAATTTATCCGAGGATACTTTCGGCTAAACATATAGCGGAAGTGTAAGTAGCCGACGTAAACGAGCCAGGAGGCGAGCGACCATAATTCCTTCGGGTCCCAGCCCCACCAGTCGCCCCAAGCATTTTGACCCCATACGCTGCCGAGAATCAAACCGAGCGTCAATAGCGGAAAGCCGGCGCAAACCATTCGATAGGTCGCCTCTTCAGGCGGGAGTAAATTGTCAATTGTCTGTTTGCCTGTTAATTGAATTGTTGCCTGAACGGCTGCCTTTGTCATAAGGATGTATGAGAGCATATAAACAAGGACGTGCGGGCCGAAAAGCCAGCTTTGAAGCGCAGGAGGCAATTGCTGCGGCTCGGCGCTGAATACGAAACCGGCGGGCACAAGCACAATCGCCCCAATCAGCATATCGGCGGCAAGCCCGCCGATTCGCAGAATACGATTACAAAAGACCGAAATGGGATAAACCAAGACGCCTAAGAAAATGAATACCTCAAAGAGATTTTGCATTGGTATGTGTCTGACGTCGAACCAGCGGTACGCAACGCCGGCACAGCCGAAAGCAAAAGCCGCAAAAAACAACAGGGCGGGGCTAAACAACCCCCCAATAAATTGGGGGGCTAAATTTGGCGGGGTAAACCCCGCCCTACAAAAGCGACGCAATAGCGTGGCGACAAACGCCAGGAGATACGCGGCGACGCTTGCGTAAATCAGCAGACCCTGAATCGTGTATTTGACCGCCATTAGTTAGTCCTCAATAATTCTGTCGCCGAATATGTGCCGAAGCCACAGATGCCAGAAGGCACCGACGCAGAGCAAAATATATCCAAGATAAACAACCCCTAAACCGTTATCGCTGGTTACTCGAAGCACCGTGTATTGTCCCCCTTCGTGGTCGTAGTCCTGCTGATAAAAAAGATACCCGCCGAAATGAAGGGGTTTATTTACCTCGATACTCTTTCGCGCAACTGCCGCGTTGTCTTTAATGACCTCGACGTCACTTATATATTCCTGAATCGTCCTTCGATAGTAAAACGCCAGATTATCTTCCGGGCCGAGGTGACCCGCGAAACGCTCAAAGACATATTTGGTCGTCTCGGTGCCGTCCGGTTTTTTCAGGCGCAGCTCAAGGGCGGGATTTCCCGGCGCGCCGGGATTGGGGTCGTCAACAGTGATTCGTTTGTCCCCCTCGAAAAGGATTTTGAAACGTTCAAATCGTCGGACTATTTCGACACTGCCTAAATCATCACCGAGTGAGTATTTCATTCCTGGCTCCGCTGATATTTTGAATCCCTCGTCCCGGTTTGTTTGAATCAAAAGTTGGCCCGGTTCATAATATTCGAGCCGGAAATCGACGAGTTTTATCGCGAAGGGCAGTTCCTTTTCGCTGTCATCTTCACCGGCAACCGCCTTTTCATCTGTGCCTTCGTAAATTACCATTTGGCCTGCGCGGATTGTGTCCGTGCCGAACAACATATCCTGGATTCTAAGTCCCGCCTGCGACCCCCATATACCGCCGGCAAGAACCAGCATACAGCCGAGATGAATAAGGAACAATCCGCGAATATGCAGCAAGCGGTGAAAAGCCACAACACCCGCGATGAGTAACGCCGCAAACGCCAGCCAGTAAATCGCAAGAGGTATGGAGTTGAAAAACGCCTGAGCTGCTTCGGCCCCGATGAACGCCCCGTATATTGAAAGCGCTATCAAAAACAGAATCAGCGTCAGGGCCGCCCATAATAATGAGCGTCTTAATCGATTTTTTGAGTTTGTCTTTTGCTTCATCGCCGTAAAAAACGAAAAATGCAGCCGGACACATTATGACAGAAATACCTTTGTTCTCAAGCAATATGCCGGCGCGACTCTGTAACGATGTGGCATCGAAATCAACGGTTGTTATAATAAGACCACTATGGAGCTTGTGCTGCACAGTGTAAATTATCACGATTGCCCGGTTGAAGAGCGGGAAAAGGTTTCGCTTACCGAGGAACAGCAGCATGATATGCTTGGGGTTTTGATAGACCAACAGGGTATCGGTGAAGCGGCTATTTTACAGACGTGCAACCGCACTGAGATTTACCTTTATGCCCAAAAGGGTATCGACTGGAGGCAACCTGTAAGCAAACTAATCGGGGGGATTAGTCCGGATGGGGAGCGGACGTGGCGAAAACACTGCAAGCAAAAAAAGGGCATTGACGTTGCCAGGCATCTGTTCGGCGTTGCCGCGGGCCTCGACTCGCAGATGTTAGGTGAGAACCAGATACTGTCACAGGTAAAGGCCGCTTATATCGAGTCCATTGGATGCCGTGCAAGCAGATTTATTTTTCACCGGCTGTTTCACACGGCGTTTCGGGCAGGCAAGGCCGTGCGAGCGCAGACCGACATCAATTGCGGGGCCGTTTCGATGAGCTTGGCGGCGGTCGAGCTTGCAAAAGAAAAAATGAACCTGCGGTCAAGCGCCGGTATGGTAATCGGCGCGGGTGAAAACGCGGAGCTTGCGGCGAGGTATTTAGTCAAGGGAGGCATCAGCTCCCTTGTTATAGCCAACCGCAGCAGGGACAACGCCAAGGCAATGTGCAAGCGCTTAGGCACGGGTCGGGTGATTACCCTGAGGGGAATAGCCAAGGCACTAAAGGAAGTCGATTTGGTAATCGCATCAACCGGAGCAACTCAGCCCGTTATCACATATCAGGACGCAAAAAGCGTCCTGCAGAAACGCCGCAAACCGATATTGATGATTGATATAGCCGTGCCGAGGGATATAGATGAGCACATCGGGCAATTCGACTGCGTAACAATCGTTAATATAGACGACCTTGACCGGCGGATAGTTATCAACAAAGCGAAGCGCTCAAGCGAAATACCCAAGGCGAAAAAAATAGTCGATGATTTCACGAGCAAATTCGCACGCTGGCTCGATTCGCTGTCAGTCGTGCCCGTTGTTACACAGCTTACCCAAAAGGCGACGGAGCTGGCACGAGCTGAGGCAAAACGCTACGCCAAGGATTTCGGCGCCGGGAACGCCAAAAAGCTCGAGATGTTCGCAGAATCACTTGCGAGGAAATTAGTGCACGGGCCTGTAAGTTTCATCAAGGATACCAATCCTGAAGACCCAACCAGTCAGCATCTTCGGTCGCTTGACCTCGTAAATAAAATGTTCCTTCTCGACGAAGAGCAGCCGAAATGAAAAAGACGCTCATCATCGCGACTCGCACCGGCTCGCTGGCGATGGCACAAACCCAAATCGTCGTTTCGGCGTTACAAAAGCTTTATCCCGCCCTCGATGTTCGAATCAAAAAAATAACAAGCGAAGGCGACAAAGACAAACGAACGACACTTTGGGAATTGAAATCGACCGGCTTTTTCACTTCTAAACTTGAAGATGCCCTGCTGGCAAAACAAGCCGACCCGCCAAAAGGCCTGGCCTCGCTGAGGCCCGCTTCGCCCGCGAAGCGAGGCGAGCGAGTCGAGGCGGGCGAGGTCTCGCCAAAGGCGGACGTGGCCGTCCACAGTTTCAAGGATTTGCCCACTGCGCAACGAGAAGGATTGTCTATAGCAGCCGTCCTCGACCGGCGGTTTCCGGAAGATTGCCTTGTATCCGTGAAGCGGATAAAGTCCGTCGATGAATTGCCGGAGGGTGCGAAGATAGGCACATCAAGTTTAAGAAGGACTGTCCAGGCAAAGCGATTGAGAGAGGATTTGCAGTGTGTCCCCATAAGGGGCAATGTTACTACCCGATTGAAGAAACTTGAACGAGGCGATTTTGACGCGGTTATACTTGCGCGGGCGGGTCTTGAACGGCTGGGCCTGGCAAACAAAATATCAATCGTCTTTGACCCGGCCCAATTCATACCGGCGCCGGCCCAAGGGGCGCTGGCCGTGCAGGTTCGAGACGACGATACCGAGACAAAAGAAATTGTCTCTCGGCTTGACGAAAAGGGAGCCCGCATCACGACTACGGCTGAACGATTGGTCTTCTCCACTTTGGGGTGTGGCTGTCACGCCCCGGCAGGTGTATTTGCAAAAATTACCGGTAAAAAGATTACAATATCCGCCTTTTATTCCGACGCTGATGGGAAAAACCTTGCCCAATCCTCCCTCACCGGCCCGGTAACTAATTCCGAAACTCTCGCTCAATCCCTCGCCAAAAATCTGCTTAAACAGATTTAACCGTCCAGTCCTCGGCTGTCAGTATTATTTCCATTTCTGCGCAACTTCCGCTTCAACAGAAAACGTGCTTTGCGAATTTGAGTCGAAGCGCTGCTGAAGCTGATACGCCTGGATTTCAAGGGGGATTTTGTAGTAGTCGAATTCGTTGTTTGCCCAGCCCGTCACGTATTCATGAGCGAATCCGTCAGGTGTGAGGAAACGGAATTGCGCAACGTGAACACACTCGTGAAAAACCAGGGAGGTGCGTCTTTTGGCATCAATTTTGGAGGGGTTAATAAGAACGGTATCGTTAAATGTTATCCCCGCCATATTACGAAAATCCAGGGGCATAGGTATTCCCTGCTTCTCCAGTTCCCTGTAGAAGGGGGGATTCTCTATCAGGGGCACTTCGCAGATGCGAACGCTGTTCAGTGTGTCGTTCTGGAAAAAAGGCCCAATAACACTGCGTATATCAGATTCCAGTGGACTGCCTTTTGCCCAGTAAGCATCACGTAGCGTGACCATCCAATTGCGTCCTTCTTTCTCCAGATAAGAAACCAATTGTTGAGGATTTTGTAAATCCATACCTGAATCAGAATCTGACTTGTCCTTTTTACTGCGGGTCATTTCGGCTTTATCCTCCATTATACCGCCGTCCGGCATTTTATATTTTTCAGTGGCGATAAACTTGTCATCGCTGACCTTTTCTGTAACGCGAACGCTCGAACCCACTCCCTGGCCTGACCAGACCCAATTGATAATCTCTTTGCTGCCCTCGCGTTTACCTGTCCCTTTGGCGATACAACCCAAACTGTCGAACAGATAACCAATAATCTCGCCGGTTTTCGAGTCCGTAGTGTAAAATTCAATATCCTCAAAGGTCGTGCTGCGAATCTTTTCGATATCCGAATCGGAAAGGTGCTGCCCTTTGAGTTGTTTAATATATTCGTCGGACATACTGATTATTTGGGCCTGACCTTTGCGGATAACAAATTGGCCATTCAGGGCGAACTCGATATTCAGCCGACATTTACCTGTTACCCAGTCCTTGTGGCCTCCGAAATCCGATTTAGCCGTTCCCTGCCATTCGCCTACAAGCCATTTGCTCCAATCATCGTCAAGTGCTTTCGGCGGCTCAAGCGAAGGGATATTCTCCTTGACCTGAACTTTCTCCTGATTCGTAACGCACGAGGCCATAGCCAGTATTATTACCGAGAGTGCGATAGATAACCTTTTCATTTGAAATCTCCCATCTTTTTACCAATTCTACCAACCTGCCGGCAATATAATCTTTCAATCCTCAGGTGGCAAGTGACCTTTGCTCTTGCGGTCGGGATTTGTATAATAGTCGCCGATGGGAACGTTGAAATTGTTATACGAATATTTCCCTACGGCCGTCTATACGGGCAAATGCCTTGTGTTTATAAGCGAGGACTGGCGGGTCGAGCTTACCGAGCACAAGGATAGTGATTACACCAAAGGGGCGACGCAGCCGGCGCTGATTCGCGTCAGAATATTCAAAAAGGCACTCAATGGCGAATTCGTCCCGGGCCATTTTGAGGACTTCCAGTTGCCTTCGCTGAATGAGTTGGCCGAGCAGATTGAAAAATACGTGCAATTGGCCATCGGCGCAAACCTGCGTGAAAGAGCAGAATAGGTCTAACCGCCGAGCACGCGGAGGCCGTAGAAAAGGAAGATGTAAAATAAAATCCCAAATGACAAATCTAAAATCCCAAATGGTTCGACATGCTCACCATCCTGAGCGAAGTCGAAGGACAAGTACCAATTACCAAAATTCCAATCTCAAAACGGCTCGTCCCCTGTGGTTTTGGACATTGGCATATTGGGATTTGGAATTTGTTTGCTATTTGGGTTTTGTGATTTGAGATTTTATCGGATATCTCTTATGGGGGAGTTGAAAATACAACAGAAAGACGGCGCGGTTGTCTTTTCGGTCAAAGTCGTGCCGCGTTCAAGCAAGACGGTAATTGCCGGCGTATTAGGAGGAATGCTCAAGGTCAAACTCGCTGCTGCGCCGGAAAAAGGTAAGGCCAATCAGGCCTTAATCGAATTTTTAGCTGACGCTCTTGGCGTAAAGAAAAACACCGTCAAGATAACCTCCGGCCTTACCTCGCCGGTCAAAACCATTGAAATCACAGGTGTTTCTGAAGAAATCCTGTTAGATAAACTAAACCGCTGCTGCAAATGAACAATCAGGCCAAACCACTCGTCATTGATGAGACCTCACTTGGTTTTATGCTCAAGTTAGCGGGGCCGATGGTTGTTACCACTATCTCGTTTACACTAATGCAGTTCGTGGACCGGATAATGGTCTCGCGGTTAGGCACGGCTGCGCTGGCCGCGGTGCTGCCGGCGGGTTTTGTTGCCTCCATCCCTGCGATGTGCACGATGGGAGTATTCGCCAGCGTCGGCACATTCGTCAGCCAGTGCTTTGGGCGAGGGCAGAAAAAGGAATGCACAAGCTACTTCTGGCAGGCGATATATATGGGTCTTGCGTTCTCATTGTTGGTGCTTGCAGTATGCTGGCCTCTTGCCCCGGCGATATTCAGGTCGTTCGGCCACGCCCCCGACGTTGTCGAACTTGAAGTTATTTACTTTCGCATTACGCTTTTCAGCAACGTGGCCGTCGTATTCGTATGGGCGGGGACGCAATTTTTTATGGGCATCCACCGCCCCATTCTATCGATGTACGCCTCGTTGATTGCGCAGGTAGTCAATATCACTCTCAACTACGTTTTGATTTTTGGCAAATTTGGTTTCCCGAAAATGGGAATCGCAGGGGCGGCGTGGGGGACGGTCATCGGCATAATAGTCGGCGGCGGGATAAGAATGACGACGTTTTTGAGCGGCGACGTGCGGCGGGATTTTGAGAACAGACAAATGTTCAAGGTCGATTTTCGTAAGATGGCCGACCTTTTGAAGGTGGGGCTTCCGGCCGGTATCGAGCTGGCGGTGAGCACGGGAGTTTGGGGGGTGATACTGTTCTGGTTAGTCGGGAGGTTCGGCAAGGAAGCCCAGGCCGCGACCAGCGCGGGGCTGGCCTGCACAAATCTGTCCATTATGCCGATAGAAGGTTTTAGAATCGCGCTGACTGCCGCCGTCGGCAAATCCATCGGAGCAGGCAAGGAGCAAACCGCCGTTAAACAAACCCGTCTCTGTCTGCGCCTTGCACTGATTTATATGGGACTGGTCGGCTTGAGCTTCCTTTTGTTCGGCCAAACGTTTATGCGACTGTGGTCGTCTGACGATAAAGTAATTGAGATTGGCACCGAGATTTTGGTGCTTGCGGCCGTTTACCAGGTGTTCTACGCCTCCAGAACGGTCTATAGCGGCGCGTTGCGGGGCGCGGGCGATACGCTGTGGCTTGCCGCCGCCTCCGCGCTGGGCGCAGTGGTTGTTCTCGGATTGGGAGGTTATGTTATAATAAAACTGTTCCCGAGCTTCGGGGCCATCGGCCCCTGGGCCGCCGCAACTTTGAGCATCATCGTAGTCGGGCTGGCCAACCGTGCCAGATTCAAAAGTAACAAGTGGAAGCATATAGACCTGTTCGGCCGTGAGCCGGTTGAGGTGCAGATAACTGAGCAGTAACCCCGCACCTGTTTCGACGATTGGTCGCCAATAAAAGTAAGAAAGCTGATTGGCGGAAGGCCGGGCTGCCGTGGGAATCAATGCTCTATGTCGAAATAGGTGCGGGGCAAGATTCTGGAATCGCAATTTATGAAAACGCTATTCTCGCTGACAATCGGTTTTGCCGTAGCTCTTGTTGCGATACCCTGCCTGGCGCGGGAGCCGCTGGCCAATCAGGACCTCCAGGGCTTATACGTTAATTCAATCGAGCAGGTATTGCGACTGCCGCCCGACCAGATAGACATAGGCATCGCCGCCTTGATTGTCTCCGAGGCCTGGAGCAATATCGTCGCGGGCAGACGCTATCAGCAGCAGCTCGACGACATCGCGCTGGAAATCCGCAGCCGACTAAAAGGCGACCCTGCCAAACCCACCGTTGCCGCCATCCCCGTCATCAATGCCTATCTGTTCGATGAATTGAAATTCAGGACGGTTGACAAGGCCGACGACCCCGAAGATTTGTTCCTGCATTCCGTTATGGACAGGCGTCAGGGATATTGCCTGAGCTTATCCATCCTCTATCTGGCAATCGGCGAACGATTAGGGCTGCCCCTCTACGGCGTCGTGGTGCCGGGGCACTTCTTCGTCAGATACGACGACGGCCAACTGCGTTTCAACATCGAAACAACCAGCAAGGGCGGCACCGCCTCCGACGATGACTACATCAAAAAATTCAACGTCCCCAGGGACAACAGCACCATTTATATGACCAACCTTGACAAGCTCCAAACCATCGGCTGCTTCTGCAATAACTTAGGCAACGTTTATAATGACGTCGGCAATATTGACCAGGCAATGGCCGCCCTGCAGTGCGCCGTTTACATAAACCCCTCATTAGGCGAATCCCGAATGAACCTCGGCAATATTTATTTGAGAAAGGACCGCGTCGATGATGCCATAGCCGAGTATCAGGCCGCCGTAAAAATCAATCCCGACGACGCCAAGGCCCACAACAACCTCGGCAATGCATATCAAAAACGCCAATGGCTTAACGACGCCCTGAATGAGTACACCTCCTCCATCCGGCTTGACTCACACTTCATCGAGGCATACAGGGGTTTGGCCATGGCGTATCGAAAGCTTAACCGATTGGCCGAGGCCAGAACAACGATTGTCCAGGCCCTCACCGTCGAACCCCGAAACGCACAGCTTTACTGCGACCTCGCCGACGTTTACAGCCAATCCGACAATTGCAATGAAGCAGTCCCGCGCTACGAAAAGGCCCTCAAACTAAAACACGACCTGGCAGAGGCATACGTTGGACTTGGCTCCTGCTATAACAAACTCGAGCAGTCAGACAAAGAAATCGACGCCTACCTCAAGGCCCTCGCAATCAATCCGACTATGTTCGCCGCGGTGGCAAATCTCGGCAACGCCTATTTCGCCAAGGGCGAATACAATGCTGCCATTGAACAATACAATAAGGCCGTCCGGCTGAAGCCCGACGACGGCAAAGTCTATTACAACCTCGGCGCCGCGTATTCCAACAAGGGCGACTACGCAAACGCCGTCAAAGCACACCTCAAGGCAGTCGAGCTTAATCCTCAAATGGCCGACGCACACTATGCACTCGCCTTTGCTTACTACAAGCTCAAAGACTACGACTCGGCCGCCAAGCACATAAAGACAGCCGCCCAGCTCGGCGCGATAATCAACCCCGACCTGCTCAGCTCTATCGAACACAAAATGTGACTTGTCTCGGCCCAGCCCAGCGCAGGGAGCCGGAGCCGGATAAGCTCTCCCCTCGCCCGCCACTTACTTATCAAGACGCTCCCCTTAAACCTTCGACGCCATTGACAACACACCAAAAACGGCGTATGGTGTTTCTATAAAACTCAATGGGCCAAGTGGGCCATACAGGACCTTTTTGTGAGGGCAAGAAAATGAAAATCCTGGAGACAGGTGCAGCTTGTTGTGTGATTATCCTGTGTCTGTTGTTTGCCGTGACATCTCCGGCTTTGGCGCAGGATACACAATCAACCCAACCTGCACAGGCGGCTTCGCAGACAAGTCCACAACACGTCATCGAAGCGATTAAGGAGTTTTTAGTCACCAAAGGTACCGCCTTTGCCCTGGACCTGCTGGCAGCGATTCTTATATTCGTGATTGGTCGCTGGCTGGCAAAATGGGTCTCTATACTTATCGGCAAGGTGATGACCAAGGCACGCGTTGACCAGATTCTTGTAAGCTTTGCTCAGCATCTATGCTACTTCGGTCTGCTGGCGTTCGTAATTATTGCGGCTCTGGACAGGGTAGGGATAAAACTGACAGCCGCGATTGCCGTGCTCGGTGCCGCGGCATTGGCAGTTGCTTTCGCACTGCAGGGGTCTTTATCGAATTTCGCCGCCGGTATCCTTATGGTCATCTTCAAACCATTCAGGGTCGGGGACTTTGTATCAGTAGCAGGGGCTCAAGGCACGGTTCAGGAAATACAGATTCTCAACACGGTGCTGAACTCGCCCGACAACGTCCGCATTATTGTCCCTAACGCACAGGTCACAGGCGGCACCATCAGCAACTACACTGCCAACGCCACAAGAAGAATCGACCTGACGATTGGCGTTTCGTACGATGACGACCTCAAAAAGGCAAAGCAGGTAATCGAAGCTGTTCTTGGCGCCGACGCGAGAATTCTCAAAAATCCTGCGCCCACAGTAGCCGTCTCAGAGCTTGCCGACAGCAGCGTTAATTTTGTGGTCCGCCCGTGGGTAAAGCCGGCTGATTACTGGGACGTTTACTTTGACATCACCGCCAAACTTAAAACCGCTCTCGAAAGCAACGGTCTGACAATACCGTTCCCGCAGCGGGATGTTCATATCAAAACTGACGGCCAGAAACTGACCGCCGGGGCATAAATGAGCTGGAAAGGATGGTTATCGATGACGAATAAAAAATTGGCGATGTTCCTGATGCTGTTGCTCGGTGCAACAGGTTTTGCCCAGGGCAGCGAGGGTGGTGCGAGGCAGGACCCCAACTCGATGCTTTTGTTGGGCCCCGGCGTGTTAATCACAGTCAAACCATATAAGGGGATGGATTCGACCATTTATCCGATACCGGTTGTTACGGCCGTCAGCGCCCCGTTTTATTTCTTCATTGATACCGCGGGCTGTCGATTGTTCTCGGATTCCAATATGGCGTTTGACGTCCTCGGCAAATGGCGGCTCGATGGTTATGACGCGGACAGAAGCGATGATTTTGATGGGATGCACGACAGGAATATGACCGTTGACGTCGGCGGCGAATTCTCGATAACCGAGGACTGGGGCAATCTCTATGCGAGGATTCTAACTGATGCCCTGGGCCAGCACGACGGCCAGGAGTTTCGTGTAACATACGCCAAACCGTTCAAAACTGAAAATTTTAAAATATCACCGTCAGTCGGCTTTGCGCTGCTCAGCAGCAATCTGGCCGATTACTACTACGGCGTCCGCGAGGATGAGGCGCGTCTCGGCCGGCCTGCATATAAAGTCGGAGACGCGGTAAACTGGTTTGCGGGTTTGGATACGAACTATCGACTCAACGACGACTGGACCCTGCTTGCCAGCATAACCTATTACTGGTTAGACAGCGAAATTCGCACAAGCCCCATAGTAAATAAAGATTACGCGATTTCGATTATTGCAGGGGCGATGTACAGGTTCTAAATTCGGCAGGTTCGTCAACCTTATGTTGCCTGAACGTGTTAACTAATGAAAACCTATGGAGTGCCAAAGAATGAAAGCGAAAAAGATAATTCTGAACTTCATCGTGCTTCCGCTGGCAATTTTGTTGGTCGTTCTGGTGCTTGCATTTTTTCTTGTCGGCACCAGCTTGATTAAAACCGGCATCGAAAAAGCGGCAAGCAGCACCCTCGGTGTGCCGGTTACCGTGAAGAGCATAAACCTGTCGATTTTGAGAGGTCGGGTTGCCATAAAGGGCCTGGTAGTCAAGAACCCGCCGGGTTACGCCAACGAGACGTTGCTGGAGCTTGGCGAAGGAGTGGTCAATCTCGACATCGGCTCCCTGATGAGCGATACCGTGAAAATCAAACTCATAAAGCTTGACGGGACAAAACTCACGATGGAGCAAAAAGGGCTTACTAATAACCTGAAGGAAATACTGGACAGACTGCCAAAGGAAGAGAAGGCACAACCCGAGCCAAAGGGCAAGAATCTTCACATAGATCGGCTTGAAATCACCAACACTAACGTAAGGGTAAAGCTGCTGCCCATACCGGGAAAGAGCGACACTATTAGCTTGAAGCTCGACCCGATAGTTATGGAGAACCTCGGAACCGACAAAAAGCTCAGCATGGGCGCGCTGGTGGCGAAAATTCTCGGGGCGATGGCTACAGGTGTTGCCAAACAGGGCGTAGGGCTACTGCCTGATGATATGGTTAAAGGTATCGGCTCGGCACTCGGCAAGACCGCCGAACTCGGCAAGGACGCTGTTAAAACCACTACCGAAGCAGGAAAAGGCGTCGTTGAAGGCATCAAAGGGTTGTTTGGCGGCAAAAAAACAGAGCCGAATAAGTAGCCGCACAGAACGACGGCTACAGGTTTTTCAGAAGCACATTCGCCGGCGACTTTTCAATAATTTCGCCGAACTGTCGCAGGCAGTCGGAAAGCTTGTCAAGCTCGCCTGACTTAGTCACGGGTATACCGGAGGTGCCTCGCTGTTCGAGGTGGTCAATGACAAATTTTACCGTGATTTTATCGGCATCGATGGCGGGCTGATAAGCAAGCTCCTTGTCCTCGCTTTTCCTGACCTCCGACAATACGCGCGCTTCTGATAACTCATACAAAATCTGCCTGACTAATCGAACAGGTATTTCCAGCTCGTGTGAAAGCTGAGATGCCTCGCTTGCTTTTTCTCCGTCGCAAAACCTTCGCACTAAGCGCTGCGTGATAAGCAGCGAAAGCAGCGTTTTGAACGAGAAACTAACCGACAGGCAATCCGGCTCAAATTCGTATGTCTCTACGTTTTGGTGGGCAAACGACACCTCGGCGCCGAACAAGACAATAAGCCAGCTCATCTGGAGCCATAACAAAAACAATGGCAAAGCGGCAAAGCTGCCGTAGATGGCGTATCTTGCGGTAATCTGAACCTGGAAATTCACGTATGCCCACTGAACGAGCTGAAACAAAGTGCCGGCGATTATTCCGGCTATCAGCCCGGATTTGAATCTCACCTTTGTATTCGGCATAAAGATGAAAATAAACGTGAAAGCAATCCAGATTGTCAGGTAGGGAAGCACCTTGAGCAGCAGCCAGAACGCCGGTCCGAGGTTCTCTAACAACGGTATTTTCTCGACGATGGTTTGAATCTGGCTGCTAACAAAAATAGTTGCGCTGCCGGAGATTGCCAGCAGAATCGGGCAGACAAGCATTGTTGCCAGGTAATCGCCGAATTTTCTGCCGAAAGAGCGGGATTTTAATATGCCCCATATATCGTTGAAGGAGCCCTCGATGTTGCCAAGCAGACTGATAATGGTCCAGAATAAAAATGCGACGCCGACGCCGGCGATAACGCCGCCGCTTGTGTTGGCAAGAAGTGAGTTTGAGAAGTCGATTATCTTCGTAACTACTTCCTCCTGGCCTTTCATTTTTTCGAGCAGTTGGGCCTGCACTTTCTCCTGCAGACCGAATCCCTTGGCGATTCCGAACATAAGGGCGATAATCGGCACAATCGAAAGCAGCGAGTAGAAGGTCAGGGCGGATGCTCTGAACTTGCATTTGTTCTCGTTAAAGCCGCGAACAGCAAGAACGACTATGCGGATGAGCCGGATAAGGAACGATTTGCCCGGCGAATGGTCTTTGAGGCGCATCCGCCAAATGTCCGTTTTGATGAAGTTCATCCATTTTGCCAGCATAACAAATCCCCTTTCTATACAAAGACCCCGGCAGATACTGCGACGGAGTATACTGCGAGTCGAGAGGACTTTCAATATACAACAATGACTGCTCCCTGAGAGATGCAGGTGTATTTTTGTTTTTCGCATTTGAAAGGGGGGCCTGCGGCGGTTAGAATCGCTGGCTCTTTTGAAGGTCTCTGGACAGGTGATATGGGACAAGGCGCTGACAAGCACAAGCTAAGTAACGGAATGGTATTGCTTGGCGAGCGGATGGATGCGGTGGAGTCGGTGGCGTTTGGTTTTATGCTGCCGGCCGGCGCCGCCCTTATGCCCAAGGGTTGCTGCGGGGCCGCCAACGTAATAGCGGACTGGATATTCAGGGGAGCAGGTGTTAGGGACAACAGACAGCTCGGCGATGCGCTCGATGGCCTGGGGCTTCATCGCTTGGCCGGGGTCGATAGCGCACACATCACAATCGGCGCGGCTCTTGAGGCGAGCAACCTCTCGACGGCGATTGAATTGTATGGTGACATCATTCTTAGAGCGAGGTTAGAGGACGAGCAGTTTGCGCCGGCCAGGCAGCTCGCGATTGACGGCGTTAAGGGGCTGGATGATGACCCGCGGCACAAGGTTATGCTGAAACTGCGGGAGCAGTTTTATCCGGAACCGCTTGGCCGAAGCACGGCAGGGGAAATCGGTGAGCTTGAGACGCTCAAGCCGGAAGCGACAAGGCGAATTGTCGCGGAAACGTTCAAGCCGTCCCGGACTATTTTTTCGGTTGCGGGCAAATATGATTTTGACGCGGTCATTGGCTGGATGGAGAAGCCGTTTGGCGCGGGTAAAAAGAGCCGGGCCAAATCCCTGACGATAGGCAGCAGGCCGGGTCAATATAAACACATCCAAAATGAAGGCGCGCAGGTGCACATCGGTCTTATGACGCCGACGGTGAGACCGGGCGATAAGGATTACTACAATGCGCGCGTTGCGGTAGCGGTGCTGTCTGGCGGGATGAGCTCGCGACTATTTACCGAGGTCAGGGAGAAACGCGGGCTTTGCTATGCAGTCGGTGCGCAATACCACGCCATGAAAGAAATGGCCGGAATAGCGTGTTACGCCGGCACGACGCCGGATAAGGCGCAACAGACCATCGACGTGATAATCACTGAATTTAATCGCCTGGCCGACGGCATAAGCGAAGAGGAAATCCAGCGGGCGAAGGTGGGATTGAAATCGTCGCTGATTATGCAAAGCGAATCATCCAGCAGCAGGGCGGGCTCGATTGCGGCGGACTTCTATATGCTGGGCAGGGTGCGGACGCTCGATGAAATCAAGGCCGAAATCGACAGGACGAGCGTTGATTCGGTGCTGGATTTTCTGCGAAGGAAAAAATTCAAAGAGTTTACAGTTGTGACAATCGGTCCCAGAGAGATAAAAATCGGATAGCGTCGGTATGGAATTCAAGGTTCACAAGCTGGCAAATGGCCTGACGATTATAGGCGAGACAAACAAAAGCGCCGAATCGTGCGCCGTTGGATTTTTTGTCAAGACCGGCTCGCGAGATGAAAATTTGAAGATAAACGGAGTATCGCATTTTCTGGAGCATATGGTTTTCAAAGGCACCGACCGGCTAAGCCCCTTTGCGGTCAATGAGCATTTTGACAGGACGGGGGCGCAATATAACGCGTTTACCGGCGAAGAGAACACCGTTTTTTGGGCGGCTGTCCTGCCGGAATACCTGGCGGAAATTACGCAGCTTTGGATAGAGATGATGAGGCCCGCATTGCGGACGGAGGATTTCAAAATCGAAAAGCAGGTCATCAAAGAAGAGATTGCGATGTACAAGGACCAGCCGAACTATGATGTCTTAGACAGGTGCAGGTTGCTTTATTTCGACGGCCATCCCTGCGGCAACAGCGTCTTAGGCAGCGAGGAGAGAATAGAGGCGATGACGGCGGAGCAAATGCGAGAGTATTTTGCAGCGAGATACGCTCCGAACAATATGGTGGCGGCGTTCGCAGGTAATTTTGAGTGGGGCGAAATTCGGGATATAGTCGAAGCTGGCTGCGGGGGCTGGGAAAGCCGTGATGTCAAAAGACAGCTTGCCGATACGCGGGGCAGCCGGGCCAAAAATCGCATAGAGAAAGCAAACCTTGCCCGTGAACATATATGCCTGATGAGTCCGGGGACAAACGCCCAGGACCAAAGGAGATTTGCGGCATCGCTTTTGAGTATGATAGTCGGCGACGACGTCGGTTCGAGATTTTTCTGGGAGCTTGTGGATAAGGCGATTGCCGAGACCGCGTCTATGGAATTTGCACCGATGGACGGCACCGGCGCCAATTGCACTTATATTCGCTGCAGCAGTGAAAATACCGCTAAGGCGATGCAAATAGTCGCTAACATATTTACGGACCTGTCGAAAAGCGGCGTAAAGGAAGATGAGCTTGTCAAGGCCAGGAACAAGGTCTTAAGTGCGCTTGTAATAAAAAACGAGCTGCCGATGGGCCGGCTGGTCGATTTGGGCTTCAACTGGACGTATTTAGGCCAGTATCGGACTGTTGAGCAGGATGTTGCGGCGATAAAGGCGGTAACGGTCGAGGATGTAAACTCGCTTCTCAGAGAGTATCCGTTAGGCGAGTTTGCACAGTTCTCGTTAAGCCCGGCGAGTGGCGCCTGAGGCGTCAGTTGTGACCGTGAGTGGGTGGGGGGGAGTGACGGATTTGGAGGGTCGCTGGCAGAGGAGATTTGAGATTGATGCTTGAACAAATATGGGCACTTGCGTTAAAATAGCTAAAGGGAGGGGTGTTGGTAAGGCAAAATGGCTGAGAAAGATAGACGAGTTCAGAGTTTTGGCCAGCCCTTCGACGCGGCTCAGGGCAAGCCCTTCGATGGTTCGACTGAGCTCACTGCAAGCCCGGCTCAGGGTAAACAACACAGACCTGACCCGTCCTCCGCAGCAGCGGATTCGCCGTTGCCGCTGCAGAGGGTGGACATTTTGCGTGCGAAGGATATTATTCCCGGAGCAGTGAGAGAGGATAGCATAAGCCGAGTTGACATCCCGCAGTTCGACCTGGCAGAGGACATTATGGCTGAGCAGCGACGGCTCAGCGCTATTCGTCGTAAAGGCCCAGACAGCCCCGCACAAATCCCCGTAGCCACGCCGCAGCTATCCTCCGATTTGCCCCCGCCTTCACGATACTCTGATGATAGAGGGGCATTTGAAAGGATTGGTGCGGGGTGGGACCCCATCATAGAGAGCATCGTAGCGAGGGATATCGAACGACTCTGTGCAGGTGGTTCCTGAACATAAGACGGTTCCGGGCAGGGCGTTAGTCGCGGGTCGCAGATTCCGACAATCTTTTTCTTTACCCCCTTGCTTTTAATGGCGGGAAAGTCCTATAATTCAATCAGCGGGCCTTGATTTTCGCAATCGTATAGAGAAATCAGAACGGGCCCTTCGATAAACTCAGGGCAGTGAAACTGATTATGAGAGGGAGAAAAAATGAAACACACTTATACGTACTGCAGGGATTGCAAGTGGTGGAATCGGTTCGCTGAGCAGGGGGCGAAGGCGCAGCAGGGAGAATGTCGCAGGTATCCGCCATCTGTGTTTTTTGCCGGACGGGTGTACCAGACCTTCTGTGAGGTGTCGAATCGCGGTTTTCCGATTACTAACGAGGATTGGTGGTGCGGGGAGTCGCACTTCTGACTTCGGCGAGCCGGCAAAAAAATCCCAAGAAACCGGTTGCAATAAAAGGTCGCAATGCGCATAATCGTAAGTCTGAGAATCTGGGATGCTGTTTTGAAAGGCGATAGATGGGTTCAGTATTACGGGCGTTGATAAAACTTCAAAGCGTCGAAAACCGCCTGCGGGCGGCCAAAGCAAAGCTTGCCAGGTGCAGAAGAAACGTCATCATCCAGGAAAATCAAATAAGGACACTTCAAAACGCCCTCGAAGCCAAGAAGGAAGAGATTCAACTGACGACGATACAATCGGACCGGCTGGAGCTTGAGTTGAGGACCAGGGATGAGGAGATTGCCAAGTTAAGGGCGTCGTTGAATTCAGCCCGGACAAACAAGGAATATGCGGTGGTATTGACGGCGTTGAACACGACGCGGGCCGATAACTCCAAAATTGAGTCACAGATTCTGGAATTGATGAAGGATATCGAAGCCGACCAGACGGAGTGCCAGAAAATCCAGCAGCAGATAGATGAGCAGAAGCAAAAGCTCGAACAGGTTCGCAAGGAGTCCGAGCAACTGGCGACCAAATACGAGGCCGAGATTGACCAGATTCAGTGTGAGTGGGATGAGGCGGCCAAGCAGGTGCAGCCCGAGTTTCTTGAAATTTTCAAGAGGGTCGCCGAGACATACGATGGCGAGGCCGTAGCGATTATCGAGCAGCATGAGGGCAGGACAGGGGCCTACACCTGCGGGGGCTGCTTTATGGGCGTCACAGACGAGTGCGTCAATCAGCTTATGACCAGAGACGATATAATACGCTGTCCCAACTGCACTCGCATTCTTGTGCTCAGCACATCGCAGGATTAAGAATGTCAGTCGGCAACTCGCACACAGGGTCGGTTAAGAGCGGAGGCGATACATTGGAAGAGAGTATAATCGCTCATATTGACGGGGGCAGCAGAGGCAATCCCGGTCCTGCCGCCGCGGCGTTTGTGCTGGCTGACTCGCAGGGCAGGCAATTACAGGCCAGGGCGTTCTTCCTGGGTGAGGCGACGAACAATGTCGCTGAATACACGGCTATTCACAAGGCGCTTGAGGCGGCCAAATCGCTCGGGGCGAGGGAAATCACCGTTTACAGCGACAGCGAGCTGTTGGTCAGGCAGCTCAACGGGCAATACAAGGTAAAAAGCGACCAAATCAGACCCCTTTTTGCTAAAAGCGTCGCAATGCTTGCAGAATTCGAAAGCTGGCAGGTCCGGCATATCGTCAGGGAGGACAATAAGCGGGCTGATATGCTTGTCAATCGTGCCCTGGACCTTGAAAAAGACGTGGAGATGAAGTCGGAAGGGATTAAAAGAGGAAAGCCGATTCAGTTGGGTGTGCTGATAAGCGGCGGGGGCACCACGCTGATAAACCTGGTCGAGTGTATCAAACAGGGAAAGCTGAACGCGGAGGTGGTCGTTGTGATAAGCTCGCGTTCGACCGTGGCCGGGGTTGACAGGGCCAGGGCCGCCGGTCTGAACGTTAAAATCATTCGCAAGAAGGATTACCCCGACATAGATGAGTTCAGTAAACTGATAGAGCAGGAGCTTGTGGCCGCTAATGTGGAGCTTGTTGTGCAGGGGGGGTGGTTGTGTCTGTGGAAGATTCCGCCCCGCTTTGAGAACAAGGTGATGAACATACACCCGGCGCTTTTGCCGAATTTTGGCGGGCAGGGGATGTGGGGACATCACGTGCACGAGGCGGTTTTGCGTGCGGGGTGCAAAGTGAGCGGCTGCACGGTGCACTTTTGCACAAACGAATACGACAGTGGGCCGATTATTGTCCAGCGGTGTTGCCCGGTGAAGGACGATGACACGCCGGAGACGCTTGCGGCGAGGGTTTTTGAGCAGGAGTGCATCGCATATCCGGAGGCAATTCGACTGTTTGCCGAAGGCAAATTGACGGTCCGGGACGGTAGGGTGAGAATAGAATCAGGAGCGAAAACGGAAGGCACGCGTCTATGAACAAGCGGCAGAAGTGGGTTCTGGTAAATTTTGCCGTTGTGACGGTAGTAACCATAATGGCTGCCGTTGGAATGGTCGAGCTGAAGAACTGGGTTAACCGTTCGGAGGCGATGCGGGCGATGGAACAACTGGGGCGAGTGGTTGGCGACTACAAGCAGAAGCACGGCTCGGTGCCGCCTGAGTCGTATGTGGATGGGATAAAAGAGTCGCTCGAGGGCCAGATTCGGCTCGGCAATCTGCATTACAGGGCACAGTGGATAGAGTTTGATTCGCCGCCGGATACGATTCTCGCTTATGTGAGAAAGAACTACGGTTCCTTGCTTTTCCGGCCTGGGGCGATTGTGCTTCGCTTTGACGGCCGGGTGCAGTGGATAGACAAGCCGGGCTTCGACGAACTGCTTGCCCGCCAGCAAAACCCGATGGAAGTGAAGGATGCCCCCGAAGCAATTAGGCTTTAAGTAAATCTGCGAGGTTAGCACCTGGTGCTACTCTGCGAAGTAACTCGCTACGTAGCACGAGTTTCGGTTTAGACGATTGCCTTTTCGCTCTTGGCCGGCTGCGGCGTTTCGATGCCTTCGAGCTTGAGGTGCTCCTCATCCTGCACGTCGATTTTGATGAGGTTCTTGCCCTTGAACTCGCCTCGCAGCACCGCTTCTGAGAGCGGGTCTTCTATGTAGTGCTCAATGGCCCTTCGCAGGGGCCGTGCGCCGAATTCGGGATTGTAACCCTTCTCAATGAGGAATTCCTTGGCTCGGTCTGCCAATTCCATTTTGAGGCCGTGCTCCGTCAGCCGTTTGAACACCTTGGCAAGCTCGTAATCGACTATCGTCTGCAGGTTCTCCTTTGTGAGCGGCTTGAAGACGATTATGTCGTCGACGCGGTTGAGAAACTCTGGTCTGAAGTAGCGTTCGACCTCTTTATGGAGCATATCCCTCATTTTCTCGTAGTTTGCCTCTGGGGTCTTCTTTCCGAAACCGAAGCCGTTGCTGTTTTTAATCAGTTCGGCGCCAATGTTGCTTGTCATAATGACGACTACGTTTTTGAAGTCGATGCCTCTGCCGAAGCTGTCGGTGAGCCGGCCTTCATCCATTATCTGAAGCAGGATATTGTAGACATCTGGGTGCGCTTTTTCGATTTCATCTAACAGCAGGACCGCGTATGGCCGGCGTCTGATTCTCTCGGTGAGCTGCCCGCCCTCTTCGTAGCCGACGTAACCTGGAGGGGCGCCGACGAGCCGGCTGACGTTGTGCTTCTCCATAAACTCGCTCATATCCAGCCGGACAAGGGCGTTTCTGTCGCTGAACATAAATTCCGCCAGCGCCTGCGCCAGCAGGGTTTTTCCGACGCCGCTGGGGCCTAAGAATATAAAGCAGCCCATCGGGCGGTTGGGGTCTTTCATACCGCTTCTGCTGCGGCGCACGGCCTTTGCCACGGCGCCTATCGCCTCATCCTGCGAAACGACCCGCTTGTGAATCTCGGCTTCGAGTTCGAGCAATCGCTGCGTCTCTTTCTTCTCGAGACGCGTCAGCGGCACGCCTGTCATATTGCTAACGACCTCGGCGATTACCTCGGTGTCAACGACTCCGGTCGCCTCCTTGTTCTCCTCATACCATTTCTTCTGCATTTGTGTCTTGTCGTTGAGCAGTTGCTGCGACTCGTCCCTCAGCGCCGCCGCACGTTCGTAGTCGGCGCTGCGGACCGCCTCATCCTTCTCCCGCTGGAGCTTCTCGATTTTTTCCTCGAGCTCCGTCAAATTCGGCGGCGGAGTCATATTTTTCAGCCGCACCCGGGCGCCCGCCTCATCGACAACGTCAATCGCCTTGTCGGGCAGGCATCTGCCCGTGATATACCGCGTCGAAAGCTCCACCGCCTGGAAGAGCGCCTCATCAGTGAACCTGACCCTGTGGTGGGCTTCGTAGCGGTCCTGAAGTCCCCTGAGTATGTCTAAGGTCTCGTCTTTTGAAGGCGGTTCAACGATAATAGTCTGGAATCTCCGCTCCAGAGCTCCGTCTTTCTCGATGTGCTTTCGAAACTCATCGAGGGTGGTAGCTCCTATACACTGCACCTCGCCTCTGGCAAGGGCGGGCTTGAGGACGTTGGATGCGTCGATTGCGCCTTCGGCGCCGCCTGCGCCGACCAGCGTATGAAGCTCATCGATGAACAGTATAACGCTTTTGGCCCTTCTGACCTCGTTGATGACGGCCTTTATGCGTTCCTCGAATTGCCCCCTGTACTTTGTCCCCGCCACCATCATCGCAAGGTCGAGCACGACGATTCGTTTGTCCTTCAGAAGCTCCGGCACCTGCTTGTTGATTATCTGCTGGCTGAGTCCTTCGACGATGGCGGTCTTGCCCACCCCCGCCTCGCCTAAAAGCACCGGGTTATTCTTGGTGCGTCTGCACAGTATCTGAATCAGCCGCTCTATCTCCCGTTTTCTGCCTATTACCGGGTCGAGCTCGCCGTCGGCGGCTAATTGCGTGAGGTCTCTGCCGAAACTGTCCAAAGCGGGGGTTTTACTCTTTGGCTTCCCCGCAACGGCAGGTCCCCCCATCTTCATATCAAGTCCCGTCGGCTCATTGGTGTCCACGCCGGCCCCAAGCAGGTTTAACACCTCCTGGCGAACGTCCTCCAGCCGAAGTCCCAGGTTCATCATCACCTGTGCGGCGATTCCTTCGGTCTCGCGCAGCAGGCCCAACAACAGGTGTTCTGTGCCGACGTAATTATGGTTAAGAGACCTTGCTTCTTCTATCGCGTATTCGATTACCTTCTTGGCGCGAGGCGTGTGAGGCAGCTTACCCATCGTGACCATATCGGGGCCGCTCTTGACAAGTTTTTCAACCTCCAATCGCAGCTTCTTTATATCGACGTCGAGATTCTTCAGCACCGTTGCGCCGACGCCGCTGCCTTCCTTGACCAGCCCCAGAAGGATATGCTCGGTCCCTATATATTCGTGGTTGAATCGCTGCGCCTCCTGATTGGCCAGCGCCATAACCTTGCGTGCCCTGTCTGTAAAGCGCTCAAACATTCTTTACCTCAACCTCAAAAGAAACGCTATGAACCCGGTTTGCGCCACAAAGCATTATCTCCGATAATCCATTCCGAAGTCTTGTGCCATCCAACCTACATCGATTATACATCATCCGTCACACCTGTCAACGATTGCATTACGTCTCGATACTGTTGCCATCTGTTTTCTTATATGCACCGCGCAAGGGGTATGTTCGTTAGGGCGTCGCTGGTGCCGTAGTTTCCTGTTTTATCGACAGAAACCGCACCGCACTTTCCACCTTGCTTGACAAAATCCGCATTTTTGTGGCAAAAACGCGGTTCAGTGTCCTCAGACCGTTTTCTTCTGGGAATATCCCGTTCGGAAAACAGATTCTTGCGTGACATTCTTGCGTTTTATATGTGTTATCGGGTATAAAAGCGGCGTGGTAGTATCGTGGTATATTAAACGGGAAACATAGTAACCTTAGGGAGACACAAAAAATGCTCAGGTCAATGCGTCCAGGAATCGTTGTTCTGTCGGTTGTGTTCGTCTTATGCTTTTCCGCCGCCGGGTTTTCGGAAAGTGCGGAATTTCCCTTTAACTCTTTGCGGTAGTGAGATACTATGTTATACTGAGTCACCGCTACGGCGCGGTGATTTGCTATCTGAATAGGTGAAAGGAGAAATTTATGAGGTCTTATCTAAAATTGCTAACCAGCGTAACAGCTTGCATCCTGATTGCTTGTCTATATATAGGATGTACGGCAACCCAAAAAGACAATCCTCAGGCCCAGCCAAATCCATCTTCTCAAAATACGTCTGCTGCAAGTGCCCCTGCAGTTAAGGGGGATGTAAAGCAAAGCGGTTTATCCTACGGCATGGTGACATCACGAGTACAAAAAGGTGTAACGACACAGGCAGAATTAATAGATCTATTCGGTGGTCCGAATATCGCAACGACGGATTCAGATGGTCTGGAGACATGGGTCTATGAGCGAACCGCCAGTCAATCAGAAATATCTCAAGAGGGCAGTCAGGACGTCAATGAAAGCTCGCAGACAAATCGTTTAGGCGTATTTTTTGGAATTGGAACGTCCGTCAAAGAGACAAAAGGGTCTGATACGCACGCCAAATCAACCAGCAATACCAGCGTAACACATTCGATAAAAACGCTAACGGTTATAATCAAGTTCAACAAAGATAAAACCGTCCGTGATTACAATGTTAGAACGGCGAACTTCTAATATCAGGAGGTATCGAGATGTTGCGTAACATTTTAATACGTAATAATGCCTGGTTGATATGTATGCCCTTTCTGTGCCTGCTAATGTTCAGCTCTTGTTATGCTCCTCCGACAATGCCAGAGATGCCAAAGATGCCGGATCAGAACAGGATGAACCAACAAATAGAATTAATGAACAAATTAATGAAGGAACCAGACACGTCCTCGTGGTATAAGCAGCGAGATGGTGTCATCCAGGCAATGGGCGACCGAGTTTTCGATAAAAGTTTTGACCGTGTTTTTGATTCAGTAATTGTTGCAATGGCAAATTTGGGGGCTCACGTAGAGAATATGGAACGGCAATCAGGATATATTTCGGCTCGCGGAGGTCTCCTGCCGCCAGATCAGACGAAGCAATTGAGGCGTGAAGCACTCCTTGAGTATTGCAAATTGAATGGCTATGACCCCGGCCTGCTTGATAAAAAAGGTCAGGATATTCTGGATCCCGACGCAGCCGGTGGTATGATGGAGCATATGATGACGGGTCTTACAATAGCTCTTGTTAAACAGGGTGAAAATCAGACGAAAGTCAAGCTGCGATTTGCCAATACATATTACCCGGCATTACTTCAAGAGTACTATAAAGCCGTATGGCCAGCCATAGACAAACAGATATTCCTCGATAAGAACTTGGACTGATATCTCTTTGACCAGTTTGTCAATTTAGCTGCTCTTGATGACATGATGCAGCAGACGCCTCGGCAGGCACCGATGCAAATACCGCCAGTCTCCCAGTGATGCCAAGAAGTCTGCAACTCAAAATGGATTGCACTTACGGCAAACGGATAATCTGCCTCTTCCGGGCCTGCGTGTTTTCGCCGGATGGGATTATTCCTCGTGCTGCTGGTCGCTGAGAAATTTTCGGAGATACTCGTTTTCCCGGCGGGTGGCCTCGATGTCCAAAAGCAGGTATTTTATACAAACCCGCAGGTAGTCGAGGGACTCTCGCAGGCATTCGACGCTTTTTTGGAGCTGTTCCTGATTGTCCTCGGCCTGCTTTGCCACCAGCGTCAGACGCCTCGATGTAGGGTCTGCGGCACCTCCAAACTGCTTAACCAGCTCATTTAGCTCATCCGCCAGTTTTGCTTCGTCCATCACTGGTTCCTCGCAAAAGCGCAATTACCCTTACTGGCTGTTCCGGTGGTCGGTACTCTCTATATCTTTATACGTGCAAACCTCATACCCGGCACAACTTTAATCAAGCCGTTTTTCGATGATTTATCCGGCTGTAAAAGCTCACCGCCAGCCCCGCTTGTTGTATCGGTCGTGAGTTTTGTTTGAATGTTCAGGAATGGAGCCGGTTTGCCGGTTGGGGCACGGAGTTGCCAAAAAGCAACAAGCCGGCATCGTCCTCACCCGACGATTGCCCCATCATTTTGTCTATAACGTCCTATGGCAATGTCCGGGCGAGAGTTGCGATTTGCCAACCTCGGCATACCAGAGTGTTTACAAAATGCAACACAATCTGACTGTCAGTAGTGAAAACGGGGTTGTATCAACCGGCGGGGTTTGCCGTTCGGCCTAAAAACAGTATGCTGCCTGTGTGGTTGTCGCGGATAAGAAAGACGAACGGGTGGTCGGCCTTAAAGACCGGCGGGGGGAGGGGAACAGATGTCAGTTTCATTGCGACACCCGTCGCCGCCGCTGCCTCGGTGCCCTCTTCGTTGACCTCTACGTAGGCCTTGTGGACAACAGCCGATATGAAAAGCTCTTTGTTGCCGGTCATTCCGGAGAAATCCGCTTTTGCACAGAAGGCGTCCGGCATCCCCATCGAACCGAGCACTTTGGCCAGCTCGAACTCGCAAGTCAATTTGAACCTCGGTAGCCAGACCTGGACCTCGCGTTTGTGCAGTTTGGCTAACCACCCGGCTATGGTTTCGCTTGTCATCTCCTTTTCCAGCTCGTTAACGCCGTCGAGTTTCTTTGGCAGCAAGACGACCATCGACAGGTCATTATTGACGTATGGCATCTCCAATACCTGGGCGGTGTCGGTTTCCGTATAGCCGAAGTTGCTGGTCTGGTTCATCATAGGGACGTTCACCTTTTCGCCGCCTAAGAGGGTGAAGGGCGCATCCTGCGTTTTATCCGGCTTGAACTGGCTCGCCCACTTGCCCTTAAAGTAAATCGCGTTAGTCAGGACCAGCCGGGTCATCGAATCGAGCGTTCCCGGCTTGATAAGCTCTTTTATTTTTCCTTTGGTTTTGTTTTCGACCCAGTCGTTGATTGTTTTTCGGGCTGCCTCGGTCTGGTTCACAAAATCGACCTGCTTCAGGTCGCCGTCATAGTTTGTCCTGACAAGCGTCAGGAATTCCTGCAGGAATTTGTAGTCCTTTTGTCCCCATAGTGCGTTTGCGACGACAAGCTCATACCCGCCTTTTTTGCCGGCTTCATTCAATTGGCGGATGATACCGCCGAACGCGTTATGAAACTGTTCGTTGCTGAGCGTTGGTGTTGGGAATTGAAGGGCTTTTGCCATTTGTTCCTGGGTTGTCCCGCATGCGCCCGCGTAGGTCATCGCCAGCGCAGTCGATATGCTGTATGGCGACAGGAACAGGTTCCCCTGCTGACTTTGCAGCTTTGCGAACAGCTCAATGGCGAATTTGTTGTTGCCCCCCACGAGGGCTTGCTGGTTTGGTTCGACAGCCAGGCAATTTGCAGCAATACATAAGCAAACCGCGATTATTCCCACGTTTTTCACTGGTATCATTTCAGGCGCTCCTCATAATTTTTAACCTGTCCAGACAGTTTGCGTTTTGGTTGACAAGGCCGCCAGACAGGAATTATAATGACTTTACGATTTCCGGCAGCAATTATTTTTCTGATTCCGCCGCGGGCGGATAAAAAGGAGCAGTTATGAACCTCGGAAAAGACAACCCGCTGGGGCGTTTCAAATATCTGTTCATAATCTACGGTGCGATAGTAGTCATTGTTCTGTTGGCATTTTTCACGAATGTCTTTGAGACAAAACAGGCCGGCGCACTGCCTCCCGTCGTCTGGCTGCTCTTGGCGTTACTGTTTATGATAACGCTGATAGTTATCCTTATGACGTTGTTGAAAATGCTGGATATCCTCGACGACGGCAACGTCAAACTGGAGAGGGCAGCCGGCGAGCTGGAAAAGATGCGGCAGGTCCTCAACCAGGTCAGCCAGGGCACACGCATTAGCGAGACGGCAAAGGCCATTGCCTTCCGCGACGGCGACACGCAGACCCTGCGGGACGTCGTCTTTGACAAGCTGCAGCAGAAGGATTTTGAGGCAGCCTACGAAATCATCGACGAAATCGCCCACCGCACGGGTTATACAAAGCTTGCTGGGCAGCTTCACATCCAGGCCGACAAATACCGCGATGCAACCGATATCGAGAGGATGAGCCAGTTGATAGCCAACGTTGAGAAGCACTTGGAAGACCACGAGTGGGCCAAGGCCAGCGCCCAGATTGAGTGGCTGATAGGGGAATATCCGGCCAATGACAAGGCGCTTGCGCTGCGGCAGCGGCTGGCCGAGAAAAAGGAGGAGCGCAAGAAGGTTTTGCTTAACGCCTGGGACGACGCCGTGAAACGGCAGGCCACCGACCGCAGTCTCGAAATCCTCCGTGAGCTTGACCAGTATCTGACGCCCAACGAGGGGCTTGCGCTTCAGGAGGCCGCAAGGGACGTCTTCCGCACCAAGCTGCACAACCTCGGCGTGCAGTTTTCGCTTGCCATCTCGGGCAGACAGTGGGCAAAGGCGCTTGAGACCGGCCAGGAAATCATCCGCGATTTCCCAAACAGCCGAATGGCCGAGGAAATCCGCGAAAAACTCGACGCCCTCAAAACACACGCCCAGCAGCGGGCGTGAAGAGTAGTCGCAGACATTGTGCGCAAATGAAGTGCTGCTTTTAAGTTTGCAGAAGTAATGCGCAGAGCGTACCGGGGAGGCGGTTAGGCGATTCGCGGCTTACTGGAAGTCGAACAGCGACTGCGTTTTAATCATCGCTATCTGGTCGGGGTAGGCGGCGAAGGTGTGAATGTGCAGTTCGGTTTTACGGGCCTCGAAATCGACGTAGCAGAACGGCTGCAGACCGTCTATTTCAAGCTCGGGGAATCTCACGAATACGCCCCGGTCCCGGCCGAATCGCTCAAGGTCGGTGTAGCTTTGCCGATAGAGATTGGCGCTGAGGCGCTCGACCTGGAAGTCGGTCATATAGCTGACACCTTTGCTTAGCGTGCATTTGTGGGAGCGTGGGCCGCGGAACTGGAACCGCTCAATCAGGCCTCGCTCCGGCAGCGGCTGGCTTGGCGTGCTGACGACCTCGCTGATGCAGACGTCGCCTGCAAAAACGCTCACTACGTGCGTGCATCCGGTTACCCAGATGAGGGCTTCGTATTTCTCGGTTTTAAGTTTTCTGCTGGCGTAAATGCTGAACAGCTCGGGGTGCAATGGCCGTTGGAATAAGCTGAAGGATAATTCCTCGACTGCTACGTTAATCTGCGGTGATTCCATCGTTTGTCAAACCCTAAAAGCTCTCGTCGAAACCACTTTCCACAAGCTCATTATACAACAATCAGGGCACAAAATTCAAGCCCATTATCAGTAGTGATAATGCATTTTCAGATACTTATAGGACGATTATTTCGCAAGCCACGATGACTAAATGATTAACGTAAGCCGGGTTTTTGAAAAAAAATTGCGAGTTGGGGGATATGCGGCAATTTTTATCGATGGAACACCAGTGCGTTAATCAGGGTTGCAATGATGTCATAAAATGCGTGGGTGCCGGCGGTGATTCCGAAGCCGCGGATTGCGAACAGGACGGCAAAATAAACGCCTGCGATTATCCTGAATGTGAACTTCGCCCAGTCGAATAAATCGCCCTGGTTTGGCCGGCCGGAGAGAAAATCTATATGGTGATGCGCACCGAACAGCGCCGCCGAAATAAGCACCGCCAGCACAATCGAATTGTTCCTGCCCCATCCTAACACATCCTGAAACAGCAGCATAAGGGCGCATATCAGAATCAGACGAAACAGCAGCTCTTCGTAGATGCCTGCGCCGACGCCGGTAACGATGTCGGCGAACAGAGATGACTTTTGTTGAGCGGCAGTCGCAGCCGTTGCCGCCAGTTTTTCTACGGCGCTCCCGCCGGGGCGTTCTATGCTCACCGGCTGCACCTGTGCGGCGGCAACCTTTTGCGCGGGGCTGTTTTTTGGCGGCATGGCTGAACTGTGCAAAAACAAGCTGAGCACAATCAGAGGTATGGCCAGCAGAACGCACTCAATAGTCATCGGCAGTATGTCGCCGAATGAAACCCACCATCGCTTCTTTGAGACGAGCTGATAGGCCAGCAGTATGACGACGACGACCAGGGCGGGAGCGGCCCAGAGGAATTTGCCGCCGAAACCGAGATACGCAAGCAGCTCCTGCAGCCAGACAAAGGCGACCACGCGGACCTGCGTCTGGCTGAGGACGTCGGTGTTGATGAAGATTGTCCCCAGCTCATAAAATATGATGAAAGGCAATAGATATACGATTGCGTAAACGGGCCGGCTTGTGCGCTCAAGATACGAGTCGCGCGTGAAATTAAACCATTGACTTGATGTCGCTCTTGGTCTTCTTGCCATTCCTTTGGCCGTCGATTCGGCTTCTCCAAACATTCATATTGTATTTATCAACAGTTTACCTTGCGAGCGGCCGAATTACAACACTTGGCGCAGCGCATTGTGCTTGTTGTGCGAGACGGGTATGGCAGGGCCGTGGTCTGTAGCGCTATCAGGGCTTTGCATTTTCGTAGCCCGCGATGTCGAAGACGAGAATTCCTCTGCCGACGCCTGCCTGGTCGCCCATCTTAGCGTATTGAAACGCGATAAACTTGCCGTCGTCGTTGACGACGGGGTTGCTGGCCTTGTAGCCGGGATAGTCGGCGAAATGCGTCAAACGCTGCAGTTGACCTGAACCGTCGAGGGAGAGCTTGTAAATATCAATGTACTGCGTTCCCATCAGGTTATGTTTGTCGCATTCGACGAGCGTGTATTTTCCGTCGGGAAAGATTCCTTCCGGCTCATCGTAAACTTTCGGGCTGTTTGTGTAATTGACAATTTTGCCCGTTTCTAAGTTCAGCCCCGCCACGTCGCTATAACGGTATCGCTCCATATAGGCGCTGAAGATAAGCTCCTTTTCATCCGGCGGACGAAAGTTCTGTGTCTCTACGTTGCATTTGAAAGGCAGATTATTGGCGTCGAGGATGAGCTTTTTATTAATCAGTTTGGGCTTTTCGTTTTCATAGACGATATCGCCAATATAGATAAGCCCCTCATCCTGAAGCGTCCAGGCGATGGTCAATCGCTTGCGCGATACCGCCGGGCCTTCCGAGCAGTGCTCACCGAGTGGTGTAGGCGGTCCTGAAAGGTCTTTTTTCAAAACCCATAATTCCGCGTTTTTGCCGCTTCTGCTTGCCTGCGGGTTTGCGGCGTCGAATTTCCTCGCCCCCGAAAGTAATATATCGCCGTTGGATAAATACAGCGCTCGCGTAAAACCTTCGTGGTAGAAATGGCCCGTCATAAGGCGGATTTTACCAGTCGCAAGCTCGACCTCGAAGGCGTCGCCGAATGTCTTCGAGAGAAACAGGATTTTTTTGCCGTCCTGTGACCAGTCAGCCCTTTCGCCGAAATACGTTACTTGCTTTATATACCCCGGCAGCTCGTCTAACGGCGATTTCCCCGCCTTGTCCCCGCCTGCGCCGAAACAGACCTGATTCAGTAAAACGGCCATAACACCAAGATACAATTTCTTAATTCCAAAACTCATTGTCTTCACCTCTTTTTTGTTCTGCATGCTCTGCGTTCTCCTTCGGCTTCACTCAGGACAGGTCTGCGGTTAGCGTTTTGGATTTGCCGCTTTCCAGTCATCTGCGAAGTCTTTTATCTGGTCTTTGACGGTCCGCACAATGGTGCTTTTGGTGATGGCTAAGGAGACGACACCGAATCGTGCCTGGCTGACGGATGGCCAGGTCTGGGCCTCCGTCCGTATAGTCGTGTCCCTTGATAACTGCACAATCTGTAATAGCGACGACTGAACGTGTATCGCACAGGTCATACCATCTGGCCCGGTTGCCGCAACCTTGACTAACACGACATACAGCCCAACGTCCGCCGTCGGCCGCAAGACCTCTATCCCCGCGTTTTGCAGCGCAATCTCGACCTCGCCCTGGAGTTCACTTTCCTTTAACAGCACAAGTGTTTCCGGTTTGTCTCGCGTAATCTTGACACTGACGGCCACACCGCGCAGCCCTTTTAGCGTCGATACCTTGAAGTTGTCTAACTGCTGTTTTTCCGATGGGCTTATCGCCCACACTACACCGGCCAGAGAAACAAGGCAGGCCGTTACAAACCAGTGGTTAATCGGTAATTTACTCATTGCTTTCTTGCTCCTAATATCTTGTGCAGGAACGACATTAGTGTTTGCTGCTCAAAATAGCTTTCCGGCAGATGCAGGTAAACGGTTTCCGCATCAGCGACGGTGTATTTGGCGGCTACGTTTCGCAGCAGCCGTTTTGCATTGTTGACGGCATCCGCCGGGAATGAAAATACCAGATTGCCGCCGTGGGCCACAATACTTTTTATATCTAATTTGCCGCTGGCGTGCCGAAGCTCGGCGATGCCCAGCAGCAGTTTAACCTCCTCCGGCGGCGGGCCATATACGTCCGCCAGTTCGCTTTCGAACTGTTTCAGTTCATCGGCGGTCCTGGCGACGGCGATTCGGCGATACACGTCCATTCTGCTTCTGTCGGCGGGTATATAGCTTTTCGGTATATACGCTGCAAAACCGAGGTCTATCGTGGCAGTGGGTATCGTCTCGACCGGCTCGCCCTTCATTTGTCTGACGGCGTTGGCCAACAACTCACAATACATCTGATAGCCGACCATTTGAATGTGGCCCGATTGTTCTGCGCCAAGTATATTGCCCGCGCCGCGAATCTCCAGGTCCCGCAGCGCGATTCTAAAGCCGGCGCCTAAGTGCGAGTATTCCTCGATGGCCTTGAGGCGTCTTGCGGCGATGGGCGTGATGGGTCTTGAGGCGGGCAGTAGCATATAGGCGTAGGCCCTGTGCTTGTATCTGCCTACCCGGCCGCGAAGCTGATGCAGCTCAGCTAAGCCGAAGCGGTCCGCGTCGTTAATGAGCATCGTGTTGGCGTTGGGGATGTCAAGGCCCGACTCGATAATTGTTGTGCAGACAAGCACGTCGGTTTTACCAAGCACAAAGGCAATCATCGCCTTTTCAAGCTCGTGTGCGGTCATTTGGCCGTGGGCGATGGCCACTTTGGCGTCGGGGACGAGTTTCTGGACCTCCCAGCATTTTTTTTCGATTGTTTTGACGCGGTTGTGGACGAAGAAGACCTGCCCCTGGCGGTTCAGCTCGCGGATAATCGACTTTCGTATCAGCTCCTCGTTATTCGGGGCGACCGTGGTTACTATGCTTCGCCTGTCCAACGGCGCAGTGGCAAGTGCGCTTATGTCGCGCAGGCCCAGCATCGCCATATGCAGCGTCCGCGGAATCGGCGTCGCGGTCATCGTCAGGACGTCCACGTTGACTCGCAGTTTCTTGAGCTTCTCCTTGTGCTCTACGCCGAATCGCTGCTCTTCGTCGATTATGACCAGCCCCAGGTCCTTGAACCGGACGTCGCCGCTCAAGAGGCGATGTGTCCCTATCAGGATATCGACCTTGCCCGACCGCGTCCGTGCGATTATGTCCTTTGCCTGCGAAGTTGTTTTGAAACGGTTGAGGACTTCAATTACAACTGGGAAATCGGCGAAGCGTTCTGCAAAAGTCCTTCCGTGCTGCACGCTAAGCACGGTGGTAGGGACAAGCACGGCGGCCTGTTTGCCGTTTTCGACGGCCTTGAATGCCGCCCGCATCGCAAGCTCCGTCTTGCCGTAGCCCACGTCGCCGCAAAGCAGCCGGTCCATCACCGTGGCTTCCATCATATCCTGTTTAATCTGTCCCGCCGTTGTGGTCTGGTCCGGGGTTTCCTGATATGGGAAGGACTCCTCGAATTCTCTTTGCCAGTTCGAGTCGACGGCGAAGGCGAAGCCGCCAATCGCCTGCCGTTTGGCCTGAATCTCCAAAAGCTCGACTGCGAGGTCTTTGACGGACTTTGCGACCTTTTCTTTTTGTTTTTGCCATCTTTTCGAGCCGACCTTTGAGAGCTTAGGCCGTCTCGGGCTTGTGCCGATGTATTTCTGGATAAGTCCAATGTTGTTGACGGAGACCTGGGCCTTAACGCCGCCGTCGTATTCGATGGTGAGATATTCGCCTTGTCCAGCCTGCAGTGAGCTTGTCGAACCTGTCTTTTCTCGGATGGTCTCTATTCCGATAAATCTGCCGATGCCGTATGAGGCGTGCACCACGTAATCGCCCTGCTGCAAATCCTCCAGTGTATCAATCGGTGCACTAATCCGCATCGGGCGTTGCCTTCGCCTAAGCGCAAACTGGCCGAACAATTCGTGATGGCTTATCACAATGATATTCAGGGACGGTATCGCAAAACCCTGATGCACAAAGCCCTTGAGCAGCTCGAATCGCGGCGGAATCTCGTTGTGCTCCTGCCTGACGATTTCACTTAGCCGGGAAATCTCGGCCTCGGCCTCGCAGTAAACCAAAACGTGCTTCCCCTGTTTTGCTTCCGCAACCAGTTCGGCAATTGCTTCTTTGTGGCCCGCCCACAGTGACGCGGCCTTATGCTGATACTGCTGAACGCTTCTTATATCGACCTTGACAAACTCGGCGGGGTCGCCGGTTGCGAACCTCGATATGTGAAGCTGCGTGAATCGTTCAATCGCCTTGTGGATGTCGGGCCAGTTGTGCAGCCGATTCTTTGCCTTCCGGCTACGGCTCGGCCCCTCTATGCCGAAACCAGCTCCTAATTCGCCTTCGCCGAGACGAGCCGCCCGTTCGAAGTAAACCTTTGCCACCTCCTCGCAGTCGGCGGGTTCGTCTAAAATGACAATTGCGTCGGCCGGCAGGATATTCGGGAAAAGCTCCCGCTGGTCTTCCTTGTCCCCGCAGGTTGCCGACACGACGTTGACTGCGGAGAGGTGCCGTGTGGATATCTGCGTATCCAGGTCGATTGTGCGGATGCTTTCGATTGTGTCGCCGAAAAATTCGACTCTCAGGGCCAGTGTCTGCGGCTGGGAGGCATCTGCGGGCGTTCCGGCCATCGGTGCGTAAATGTCGATGATTCCGCCGCGCCTTGCGAACTGGCCCGGCAGGTCGATTTTGTCGGTGCGCTCGAAGCCGTTGTCTATCAGCCAGGCGCTTACGTCTTCGGGCGTTGTCTCCTTGCCGGTTTGCAGCGAAAGAGAGCTGCCCTCAATCGCCGATGGTTTCGGTATCGGCTGACAAATCGCCTGAACTGAGGAAGTGATTATAAATCCTTGGTTCCCGCAACGAGTCCCGAGCGACGAGACACGCGCGACGACTTTCAGCCGCTCTGCCCTGATTTCATCCGTGGCGTCGGCGATGTCTTCCTCGCCCTCCCAGGCGGGCAGCAATCCAACGTCCTCAGCGCCGAACGTCTGCAAATCATCGACGGCGTTGTCCGCGTCGTCAATATGCGGACAAACATAAAGAATTGACCGCTGTAAGATATTTGACAGATGTGCCGCCAGCAGGCGCGCAAACGACCCCCATGTGCCGGCGACTTTTACCACCCCCCCTGGTGTCTTCAATCGCTCGGCTATCTCACCAATCGACTTATCATGCCCAAGCTCCATAAGCTTTTGGCTTTTGTGTATTGTAAGCTGTTTCGTTTGATTAGGCCAATGCAGAATAACTACAGAATTTTATATGTGCAAACGATATTCACTTATGGTAGAAGGACGACTTTTCGTGTCTCGTTTTAGCGGGTGATTGAAGGCGATATGTGGTTGTATCTTAGTGCACTCTCGGCGGCATTTCTGGGGCTGTATGACATCTGCAGAAAGCAGGCCCTTCGCAGCAACGCGGTAATCCCGGTGTTGTTCTTTGCGACGGTGGTGGAGACCCTTCTGCTTTTGCCTATCGCCGTGCTTTCGCCCATATCGCCGGATTTATTGGCCCGGCTGGGATTATTTATCCCGCCGTTTGGCTGGGTCGCCCATTTTTGCTGCTTTCTAAAGGCGATAATCGTCGCCGTCCTCTGGCTGCTCGGCTATTTTTGTATGAAGCACCTGCCTATTTCGATATTCTCCCCCATTGGCGCATCCAGCCCCGCCTGGACGCTGGTTGGCGCGATGCTGGTCTTCGGCGAACGGCTGACCGCGTTTCAATGGGTCGCCTTCGGCGTCCTTTTTATCTCCTATTACATATTCTCTCTCGTCGGAAGCCGCGAAGGTATCGTCTTTCACACCAATAAATGGGTTATCCTTCTTTTCTTCTCGGTTATACTTGGTGCAGGCAGCGGCCTTTACGACAAATATCTCGTTCACACCCTTGGGCTTTCCGCCGTCGGCGTCCAGGTCTGGTTTATGATTTATATGATTCCCGTTTTGGGTTTTACCTTGCTTGCGTTCTGGTGGCCTAACCGCGCAAAACACACTCCCTTTGAATGGCGATGGTCTATCGCCCTTATCGGGTTCTTTTTGGCGATTGCCGATGTTGCCTACTTTAAGGCGCTTGGTTATGAAGATGCGTTGCTTTCACTTATAGCCGCCGTCCGAAGCGGCGGTGTCGTGATTTCTTTTCTCGGCGGCGCCTTTATTTTCGGCGAAAACCAGATTCGCCACAAGGCCGTCGCCCTCATCGGCGTCCTCGCAGGCGTCTTTATGCTGTTACTATCTCACTAAACGAACGCCATCCTCGGCGCAGTTCTTGTTGGCAGACGGAGGCGGGAAGGGTTTTCAATTTTCGGACCGAATAAAAAACATCGCCCCTATTCGATTTCAAATTCGTCAAGAGTCCAATAGACCGGTCCTTTAAACGGGTCAGAAACTATTTTCCATCCCTTTTTCTTTTTTCTCGGCAATGTATGTGCTGTGCCATGGAAATGAGGTGTTTTTTCATCAAAGTCGCATTCGCATTTGCCTCCCGCCCCTCTGCATTCTTTTACATTACGAAAATTTAAATTAAGATTTGCCCATGCTCCATCCCGTGTATGATGAACACCGAATACTTGTGCAGTATAGCCGCGGTATTCTATGGTTGTTACCCAAACTTTCATTCTGTACTCCTAATATGTTATTTTTCCTTTATATTGCCCTCTAATAATTCTTTTGTCAAGCCGAGTTCGTGAGGGTTAACCTTATCCTAACGGGAAGCTTGACAATTAAAGGCAGTTGGGGGAGAATAGGGAGGTAATATTTTGATGTTTTGGCTCAAGGGCATGATATTTTTGATTTCATCATAAAATATTCTTAAATTTTATGTGGTCTTGCTAAAATGGCTTACGGTGTGCGATTTTCAACAAAAAATCTCAATGACGAAGAAGTCAGCAATATCTTAATCAACTTTGCAAATAGTACTGAAAATTATACATATCGAGAAGAGTTTTCTAGAAGATATACAACTGCGATGAATGCTCCTTCATATTGTATTGATTATAAAAACAACAAAGGAAATATTGGATACGCAATCACAAAGAATAACAAAGAGTATTCACTTGAGAACATCTTTCCCTGTGAATCAGGATTTATACCTTTTGAAATTGCAAACGAATATGCGAAAGCCTTTGTATATGACCTGAGGAAGTATTTAAAAGAAAATCTCTGTAATAATTTTAAAGTCTCTTTAGCAAAAAGGAAAAAGCTTAAACTTAAAGACGCTATCCCCGGTAAAAAGACAAGAGGATATTTCGAAACATATCTTAATAATTTTCCATTAACTCATCATCCCTTAGATATACAAAGGCTTGATGTATTTATTTGTGCCGCTTATAGATATAGCCGCAAAGCGATAGATATAGACTTAATAGGAGCATTTCTATTCAATAATTTAAAATGGCCAGAAAAAGAAGTAAAATGGTGTTGCGATAGAATTGAAACAGGGCTTAAAATCTTAGAAGTAAACAAAAAATTTTAATGGAATCATATAATGACAAGAAAAAAAATCGCAACCAGTTCTAAGAAAACACCAACAAGCGGTAAACCTTCGGCATTAGTCGATACGAGGGTGATCTACTGCGGCGATAACCTCGAACAGTTGAAAAAACTCCCCGATGGATGTGTTGACCTTATTTATATTGACCCGCCTTTTAACTCGAACCGCAATTATGAGGTCTTTTGGGGCGAAACAAAGGAGAAACGCGCCTTTGATGACCGCCACGCCTCAACGCAGGCCTATATCGACTTTATGCGTCCCCGCTGCGTCGAACTGCACCGCGTCCTCAAGAAAACCGGCTCATTCTACTACCACTGCGACTGGCACGCCTCACACTACGTCAAAATTATGCTCGACCAGATTTTCGGTGGAAAAAATCTTCTTTGGGAGGTGAGTAATGATTCGTACATTTAGGGGCTTAATTGGGTTTGGTTTTATATTAGTAATCTGCATATTTATTATTCTTTTATTCATAGGGAACAAAAATAATCTTTCACTCGATACCCTTTCTCGCATTCAAAAAGAACTTGTTAAGTATCACTTATTTTTACTCCAGCCAGCCGGAAAGAAGGAAGTTTTTCAAGGAAGATGGCTTAATAAATATGAATTTGCCGTTGATGCTGACGCCCCTTATCCTTCACTGGAGGTGTGGCTGGATGATTTTAACAGTTTTGTAGGTGTCTCTGCTTTTTGGGATGGCAATCGATGGGGAAGTCCAGCAAATATAAAATCTATCCGAAAAGAGGATGGCATTCATTATTATTTTTGTAATATATCTATTTGTAATGGGTTCAAACAATTGACAGGCATTGATTTAGGGAAAGTTATCGGAGAAAATAAATCAATTAACAAAGGCGCTGTGGATACGTTTAATTATGAATACAAAACTTGGAGAATCGTTGTTTTTCACGATAAGGCATCGGGTTTTGTAGAAGCCACCGAAAGCTTTAAAGCAATATGTAATTGGAACAAAGAGGCCTATGAGCCAAATTCCAAAGATGTAGATTTTTCTATATACCCCTTTAGTGTATTTGGGGTCAGTTGGTAAAAAGGGGCTTGTAAATCCCATCAGTTTATTCCTCAAAAATCGTAGAATGGGTTTTAGACCATCGATTCTTTATAGTTTAGCCGTTTGACGGAACGGTAGCGAAATTTGTAGGGTGTTCTTTGTGCACTAATTCTATCTTGCAAATATACCCATATTGCTTAAACTAATCGTCTATGTTAAAAAAACCGGCAAGATAATTCGTGCTATTACCGTCAAAGACATCCTCGACGAGCAAATCGCCTACAAACTGGCTTAAACAGTGTTAATCAGTATCAAAAAATAAAAATGCTCTGTGTCCTCTGTGGCTAAACAAAAAATTATTGCTCTGTGGCTATTTACCCAGCAACTTTTTCGCTGCTGCCGCTACGGCGTCAGCGGTTATGCCGAATTTCTCGAAGCAGACCTTGCCGGGCGCAGATGCCCCGAAAGATGACATACCGACAAAGACGCCTTTCTCGCCAAGCCATTTGTGCCAGCCAAGCTCGACGCCTGCCTCAACGCCGACCCTCGCTTTTACATCAGGCGGTATCACCGAATCGCGGTACTCTTTGCTTTGTTTTTCAAAAAGCTCCCAGCAGGGCATATTGACAACGCGGGCCTTAATCCCTTCGGCTGTAAGTTTGTTATAAGCATCGAGGGCGACCGAAACCTCCGAGCCGGTAGCTAAAAGCAGGACATCAGGCTTACCCGCCTCGACTCGCCCGCTCGTCGGGCGAGGCGGGTCTGCACCTATCAGCACATAAGCGCCTTTGACGAGATTCGCCGCAAGTGTATATTTGGTTTGGTCGATGACAGGGAGGTTTTGACGTGTCAGCAATAATCCAACGGGGCCGTCGTGGTATTGCAGGATGAATTTCCAGGCCTGTGCGGTCTCGTTCGCATCGGCGGGCCTGATGACAAGCAGATTAGGTATCGCCCGTAGCGCCGCAAAATGTTCAACCGCCTGATGCGTCGGGCCGTCCTCGCCGATGCCGATACTGTCGTGCGTCCATACAAAAATCGTCGGATAGTGCGATATCGCGGCCAATCGTACCGAACCGCGCATATAATCGCTAAAGACCAGAAACGTCCCGCCAAATGCGCGAGTAAGCCCGCTGACCGAAATGCCATTCATAATCGCGCCCATCGCGTGCTCGCGGACGCCGAACCGCAGGTATCTGCCGTCGCGTGCGTTCTTCTGAAAATCCTTCGCGTCTTTCCACCGCGTATTATTGGAGGGCGTCAGGTCTGCACTTCCTCCTAATATAAGCGGGAAATGCGGCATAAGGGCGTCTAAGGTTTTGCCCGACGCTACACGGGTTGCGACGGGTGTTGCAGGGTCGAATTTGGGCAGCAGTTGGTCGATATCGACCGTGACTTTACTTTCGGCGGCATTATTGAACTGCTCGGCAAGCTCAGGATACGCCTCGGCATATTTCTTGAACAATCGATTCCAGCCGGCCTCCGCCCTTTTGCCCTTGTCGATTGCCCGTCGCGTATGCGCCAGGACCTGCTCGGGGACATTGAACGTCTTTTCGGGGTCCCAGCCGAATTTTTGCTTGGTCAGTTTAATCTCATCTTCACCCAATGGCGAGCCGTGCGCCTCGGCTGTGTCCTGCTTTGTCGGGCAGCCGAATGCGATATGCGTGCGAAGTTTAATCAGCGTCGGGCGGTCCTTTGTGCGTCTTGCCCTCTTGAGCGCCTTTTCAAACGTAACCATATCGTTGCCGTCGCCCGGCACCTCGATGACGTTCCAGCCGTATGCCTTGTAGCGCTTTGCCACGTCCTCGGTGAACGAAAGCTCGGTAACGCCATCGATTGAAATGTGGTTGTCATCGTAAATAACAATTAGGTTATCCAGAGCCAGGTGTCCCGCTAATGAGCTTGACTCGCTCGATACGCCTTCTTCGAGGTCGCCGTCGCCTGCGGTGACATATATCTTGTAATCGACGATTGGGAATCCCTCACGGTTGAAATAATTGGCCAGATACTTTTGGGCAATCGCCATACCGACTGCGTTTGAGATACCCTGGCCTAATGGCCCCGTCGTGGCCTCGATACCCAGTTCGGGATGATATTCCGGATGTCCCGGCGTCTTGCTACCCCACTGGCGAAAATTCTTCAGGTCATCCAGCGTCATATCATAGCCGGTGAGATACAGCAGCGAATACAACAGCATACACCCGTGCCCGCCCGACAAAACAAACCGGTCGCGGTTGAGCCATTTGGGATTGGCGGGGTTGTATTTGAGGTGCTGCATCCACAAAACGTATGCAGCAGGCGCCAAACCCATCGGCATACCCGGATGGCCCGCCTTGGCCTTCTGCACCGCATCCGCCGCCAAAAACCGAATGGTATCGATACACATCTCATCGAGGTCGCTCACGCCCTTTACTCTTGCGGCTTCACCCATCGCAAATTCCCTGCAAATAGATACTTACTCTCAAATTTCAACGACTAAAACGAGCAAAAACGATAATCGAAATCGGCTGTTTTTGCAAGGTCTTTGTCTGAATTTGACAATACGCTCTGCGATGGTTATAATGTCGGCTGGCTTGTGCAAAAGGGGGTATATGATGAACAGTCCCGAACAGCACAAATACGATGTCTCGATAATCCGCCCGCAGATGCGGGCCGACGATATTCGCCTGAGGCGTGAGCCGATGACCCCGGCCAAAGCCAAAGCAGTCAAAAAAGCCCTTCAAACCTTTCACACCCTCGAAACAATGGCGGTCAATATCTACAAATTTCAGATAACCCAAGAGCCGTCGGAACTGAACCGACAGTTGATAACCGCGATGTGCAACGAGATGACTCACCTGCAGGATTTTCAGGTCAAGCTATACGAATATGGCTTCAGGCCGGGTATATTCAGAATTGCCTATTGGATGGTCGGTTTTGTGTTTGGTTTCGGCTCGCGGTTACTTGGCAAAAAAGCAATGCTCAAAACCGGTATCTGGGTTGAAAGTAAGGCGGTTAAGCGTTATGCTGAACTGCTTGAGGCCGTTGAATGGGATGAACAGACTCGAAAAATGATTGAGAAAGACCAGGCCGACGAGGATGGCCACATCAGCCGGTGGCGAAATCTGCTTGGACAGATACACTAACGAAAAACAGGACTGAATAGTCTTTTTAAGGAGAGCTGAATATGAGGCAAATGAAGCGTCGTGAGTTTCTGGCGAATTCAATAGCCGGGGCGTCGGGTCTGCTGCTCGGTTCTAAGTTGGCCCTTGCCGCGTCGGATTCCGTAAATGAGCCGAATCTTATAAAGCCCCGCGTTAAAGCATTCGACCCGTGGGAAGTTGTGTCGCTCGGCAAGACCGGCTTGAAAGTAACAAGGGTTGGTTTTGGGACGGGTATGAAGGGCGGGCGACATTCGTCGAATCAGGTCCGGCTGGGAAAGGAAAAGTTTGAGGCGCTTTTGCGCGAGGCCTACGACCGTGGCTGCCGGCTGTTTGATTGTGCCGATATGTATGGCTCGCATCCTTATATCATTCCCGCGATGAAAGGCATACCACGCGAGAATTTCACGATTGTATCCAAACTGGGGATTTGGGACCCGCCTGAGGAGGAACGCGAAAAGCCACAGGTTACTATTGACCGGTTTCTAAAGGAGATGAACACCGATTACATCGACCTGCTGCTGCTGCACTGTATGATGGCCCCCGACTGGAATAAGACGCTTAAACCATATATGGACGGTATGAGCGAGGCCAAGGCGAAAAAGAAGGTGCGTGCCCTCGGCGTGTCGTGTCATTCGATTGGCGCTTTACAGACAGCCGCCGAGGAGGGCTGGGTCGAATCCGTTCACGCAAGAATTAACACCGAAGGAACGGATATGGATGGCTCGCCCGATGAGGTCGTGCCTGTCTTGCGCAAAATTCACGACGCCGGCAAGGGCTTAATAGGTATGAAACTGATTGGCCAGGGCGAATTTAGCGACAGCCGCGACCTTCGCGCAAAGAGCGCCGACTTCGTGTTCAATCTCGGCTGTGTGGACGCGGTGGTCGTTGGCTTCGAATCGCTCGATGAAGTCAAGGATTACGAGGGCACAGTTCGCAAGACCCCTCGAAGAATCGCCTGACCTGCTTGCCCCTGCAAGCGTGCCCTGTGACTTGTCCGGCGTAGTCCCGATGTAGTGTATCGGGACGAAGTCGGAAGCCAGTTTCGGCGAAGTAGGGTCGTAGGCAGGGGCCCCGAGCGACCTGTGGCGAGCGAAGCCGAACCAAGCCGAGGGGAGCCGCCAACTTGCGTTGCAGTTTTTCGATTGACTAAAAGGCCCCGCCGGCAGGCGGGGCCTTTAGCTGTTGGTTAATTCACGGTTTCATTTCCGGCCCGTTACTTAAAGATGCCTGATGACCCTGATTTTTCTTGACTTTTTTCGGCCTTGTAGCTATACTCCCCTTACAGATTAACCTTAGTGTTTTGGGACTCCAGGGATGAACAGGGCATGCTCAGTAGATGGCCCCGGGGGGGGGGTCAGGAGATATTCTGTCCTTTATTAAGCTCTTCGCAATATTGCCGCCACAATAGCCCGGTAGAAGCTGTTTCCATTGGCTGCGGGACCGCCCTTTGGGGCTTGAAGAGGGGTGGTGTGTTTTAAGCGGACTTTTATATCATATTCTTGGGAGGTTGGAGTGATAAAGTCGCACAATTACCGCCGGAGTATTGTCGCACCTTCATTGGTTCTGTGTCTTTATCCGTTGGGAACAGCCGGGACCACAACCGTCCGGGCGGGTACTGTTCAATATTTTAGTTTGGAAACAAATCCCGGAGGGAGTGCCCGGGGTCAATGGCAGTTTGGAGTGCTGCCTGGACGGGCACGGGAAGAAACTTTTATGAAAAAGGACCGGCTCTATGCGGCAATTATCAACGGACGGCTGCAAGAACCACAACCTCTGTAAAAAGGAGAAGAAGGAATGAAGATTTACAGAAAGTTAAAAAATACAATGTTTCTTTCCGAATTGCGGGCCGGAATGCTCATAATGATGCTGGGTATCGCTGTGGCCGCAGCGCCTGTTTATGCCCTGGATTTGCACGGCACGTACGTCTCCCTCGGCATCAACTCCGACGGGTCGCTTATCAACGATGCGGTAACGCTCGGCGCCAAGTTCCCGGATTCCCCCTCGATAGAATTCTTTATACCTGGCAGTCCATACGAGGGCTGGGCCGTTGGTGTGGATAGTGCAATATACCTCGCCAATTTTGCCCCCGATAATACGCAAATACCGGTCACTGTCACTGATACCAGTGCAGGGTCGATTAAATCGGCCCTCGTGACGGGGACTGCCGACTTTGGTGGCGGGCGGTCCCTCGCCATAAGGCGGACCATTGCCTTCAGCATCGACGGCACCTCGGTCACATTCAGGATTGAATTAACTAACACGGGTTCGACCACGCTTACCAGAGTTGCTTTTATGGAAGGAGGCGACCCGGACCAGGGTGTCGGCATAGGTGCAGGATTTGGGACCTACAATGACGTCGTCTTCGACGGACAGTTCGTCCGGGCTTGGGCTTCCGGCGGCGTGTTTCCCTCTGGTCTGACGGTGGGTCTCGGCACCTGCGACAAACGCTGCGTCCTCTCAGTTGAATCTTCTTGGACACAGAATCCATACGACGTCCTTAATTCGCCGGTTGACCCTGGCGATTCTATGGGTGATGCGGAGATTTGCCTGGCCTTCGACTTCGGAACGCTTGGTGTTGGCCAGACTGTTTCCGCTGAGTACCACATGATTTTCGGCCGGACCGTCAGCGAGGCCGATGACAAGTTTGTGGAAATCTGCCCCTCGGATAATCTTGTAGTAACGCCCACAGAGGGGCTTAACAGCAGTGGTCTTCAGGGGGGACCGTTCACACCATCCGCCAAAAACTATACTCTCACAAATATCGGCCCGGATTCGCTCGACTGGTCCGCCTCGGCCACCCAGACGTGGGTGACGGTTTTGCCCGCAAGCGGCACCTTGGACGGCGGTGCATCTGTAGATGTCGAAGTGACCCTGAATGAAGGTGCGAACTCACTTGTGCCCGGCATCTACCCTGACGTTGTTACATTCACTAATGTCAGCTCGGGTTTAATCCAGACTCGCTATATTGAGCTTGTAGTCAACAAAATCATTTTGCCACCCGCGCCTCCGCATGACCCTGTTCCCGCAGATGGTGCTGTCGAGGTGTCGTTGAATACGCTGCTGCAGTGGAGTGGCGGCGGCAGTCCGACGCTGCAGAACGGTGGGTTCGAAACCGGTGTTTTCACCGGCTGGACGATTGTGACCGGGCCGGGCACCGAGTATCAGCCCTGGACGCTCGCCACGGCCGGAAGCGGCAATTGGTTCTTCAATGGCATACCGTTTGAGGGGATTTACTTTGCCCAGAACGGCTTCGACGGTGATGCCGGGCTGTTCTACGACATTTATCAGGAAATTGATGTTCCAGAGGGGGCATCGTCGGCCCAACTGGAATGGAGCGAACGGCTGCAATGGGACACAACCTTCGGCGCTGCCATAGAACGTCCTTATGAGGTTACAATCCAGCCCGCCGGCGGGGGTGCGCCTCTGGCCTTGTTGTTCTCAACAACCATCCCGCCGGACACAACGGGCGACACCGGCTATGTAACTCATTCCGTTGACTTGCTCGCGGCATATCCTCCCATTTCCGGTCAGACCGTGCGCATCAATTTCCATCAGTTTATTCCCGAAACTTACACCGGCCCCGCCCAATTCGACCTTGACGGCGTATCATTGACGATAACCGACGGCACCGGCTTAAAACGTGTCGGGCTGGGACAGTCCTTTAACGACAAAGCATCTTCCATTGTTGGAATGTCCCCCGCCCGTTTTCCGTTGAAAGACCGCTCAGCTTACCAGAAAATTAAAGAAAAGGCGCTCGCCTTAAAGACGCAAAGCAATGTGTATGCATCGCAGCAACTAAGCTCTACGGCCGCAACAAATCCCGCTGACGCAGTTACACTTTCGGTTGGCAATCTGGCACACAGCGTCACACTGGATAGCGACGAAATAGTAATCGACGCCTCTGACCGCGGGTGGTGGAGAAATGATGGATACCATAGTGCAAGCAACAAAAACACGATTACAGGTCAGAACGGTTCCGGCACTCAGCTCTTTCATTCCTTTTTTGTTTTCGACCTGAGTTCTGTTCCCGCCGGCTCCTTTATGAACGCTAAACTGCGTCTTGAGATTGAAAATTACTTTGGCCCTGATTCTTCCGAATCTCTCACGATTAGTGACGTATCTACGCCGATAGAGATTCTCACTTCTTCTGGAACGAATGTCGCAGTCTTTAATGACCTCGGCTCGGGCAACAGTTATGGAAATTTTACCGTGGTTCCCGCAGATGTAGGCAGTGTCCTTGAAATAACCCTCAACAGCCAGGCGATTACTGACATCATCGCAGCTACGGGCGGTTTTTTCGCCGTGGGTCTAAAAGTCGATGATATTAGCTCGCCGTCCGGCGATGAAGGTGTTCGGTTTAGCGCGAGTAGTGAAGCACGTGTTCATCAACTGGTTTTGACTGCCGGCGAGGAAACTTCGACTAACTATGAAGTCTATTTCGGTAAGTCCGGCTTGCCTATGAACCTGATTTACAATGGTTACCTGACGACCTGTCCTCCTGTTCCTTCTCCGATGGATGTAGAAACAACCTACACCTGGCAGGTAATCGCAAGAAACTTGGCCGGCAGCGCTCCGGGGCCTGTCTGGTCATTTACTACGATTGGCTTTGGCGAAGTAGTTGTGGAAGATTCCCTCCCGCCGCCGGATGACCTGAATATGCCTTTCGGCGACGTCTCCGTCAGTGGGGTGAGGACTGAAACACTGACAATTACCAACGCTGACCCCGTTCACGGTCTGTTCGTTACTGGCATCACCCTTGGTGGTTTCTCACCCGCATTGGGCACGTCTGATTTATCGATTACTTTACCCTCCGCCGGCGGACCTTCAACGAGTTCCGGTGGGTCGTATTTTTCTGCCGGCTCGGTAACTCCGCAGCAGACAGCATCGCAGATTGTTGTTCAGAAAGGATACAGGATACTTGGCGGCGAGCGGGCGGATGTGTTGCTGCTTGCCAGCGGTTCCGGCGTTGACACCCTGCAAACTGGCCTGGCGGCGTTTGCCGACATAAATAAGGTCGATTTTTTCGACTCCTCCGGGGCTGTGCCGACGCTAAGCTTTTTGAGTGCCTACGATGTCGTTGTGGTAATGTCCAACAACTATTTCTCTAATGCCGCTCAGACCGGCGATGTGCTGGCTGATTATGTTGACAACGGCGGCAAGGTCATCGAAGCGGTGGCATGCTATGATACAACGGGGGGCTGGCAGCTTGTCGGACGTTTCGTAACCGGGGACTACGAATCGTTTAACCACGGTATTGCTGAACGCTTCGACCACAGCTTGGGTGATTTCGATGATAAGCATCCAATTATGGCCGGTGTTGCGGCCCTCACCTGTTCGCTGCCTGTCGGGGTAACTCTGAAACCGCTGGCTGACTGGGTTGCCAACTGGAACAACGGCACGCCGTTGGTAGCAACGCGGAATGACAATGTGGTGGGTATCAACATTTTCCCGTATGACGGCTTCTTTACTGGGGATGTGGTGTTGCTATTCCACAATGCCGTAGTCTGGCTTGTTGAGGGAGGAACAGCAGGATTCTCACTGACAAACGATCCTTGCCTTCCGGCGGTAATACCGCCCCTGGGACACATAGACATCAATGTTACCTTTGCGCCAACGAAGGTTGACGAATACAAATCCTCTGTTCTTATTGAATGCCTTGACTCTGACGAACCCGAGGTGCTCGTCCGGTTGAGTGGCAATGGAATACCCGATTGCCTGAATGTTAGCCCCGCAGGCGATCAGAAGATTTCCGGCCATCCAGGCGGCCCTTTTGTCCCCTCAAAGCTCAACTATAAGCTTACTAATACCGACGCGACGAACACCATCAGTTGGTCTGCGGCAAAGTCGGTGGACTGGCTCAACCTGTCGCCTGCAGGCGGGACCCTTCTGCCCGGTAAGTCAGCGACGGTGCAGGTCAGACCTAATTCGCTGGCCACTACGCTGCCGGAAGGCGACTACAATGACGTCGTTGTCTTTACAAATCTGACGACCACAGCTAAGCACGGCCGAAATGTCACGCTGAAGGTTTATACGACGCCGAAAATATGGCTCGACCCGCCTGAAGGCGGATTCAATGTTACTGTTCGGCAGGGCGGGACGTTCACCGAAACACTGACTATCGGCAACAGCGGCGATGCCAACCTGTCGTTCGAGCTGTCCAGTATGGAGTTACCCGCCCAGCTTCTGGCGGCGTCAAGCCCCGTCGCACTGCTCGAAACCGGCGAAGACAAGCTGGTCTTGGAGTATTCGTTTGCTGAACCCCAACTGGTAAGCTCAATTGCACAGAATTATGACCTGCTGAAGATGGAAGGGCTTGAGCTGTATAAGCAAATCGGTGCGCCGGTTATTCCTGTGCGACCCGTAGAAATTCTTATCCCCTATGGTAAGAAAGTGGTCAATTGCCAGGTCACTGCCGATGAGACTCTGGACCTGCCCGACAGTTATATTCTGGCGCCTGCACAAAAACCTTACCCGTTGAATTACAAAGGTGTGATTGTGGCAACACCAGCCGACCCCGTGATTTATGGTAAGGCGACCCCTTGGCCAAGCAAATACTTCGAACAGGTCGGCACATATTCCAAACGAGGATACAATCTGCTGGTGCTCAATCTGTTCCCTCTGCAATATATCCCCAAAGAAGGAAAAGTCTCCTATGCCCCCAATATGCTTTTGGAGATAGAGTTGGCCGATGAGGAGGCGGTCAGGCCGGTTATGCCTTCGGGTGCCGTTAAGGCCGACCTGGCGGTGTCCGTGGACAATAGCGCTGCGCTGGAAACCTATCCTGCGTCTGGCGAGCAGGGAGGGTCCGGGGCTGCACTGGCTTTGCCTCCGGGCGGGCCATACAAGTATATTGTAATTACCAGTCAGGCGCTTAAGGATGCGCCGGGGCCCTCGAACTTCCAGGCGTTGTGTGACGCCAAGACCGCTGATGGTATCCCGGCCACGATTGTTACCACCGAGTGGATATACGCCAATTACGACGGCACCAAGCCCAGCGGCGGGTCGGATAATCAGACGCGAATCCGCAATTTCCTCATCGATGCCTATCAGAACTGGGGGACCGAATATGTCCTGCTCGGCGGCATAAATGCCATTGTGCCGTCAAGATTGTTCTGGGTCGATTCCCTTGCCTGGGAGGTGGATTATATGCCGGTGGATATGTATTACGGCTGTGTGGACCCGCCGGCGTGCACCTTCGATTATGATGCGGATAATATGTATGGCGAAACCACCGATGGCGTGGGCGGCGGCGATGTTGACTTGTTCGCCGAGATTTACGTGGGCAGGGCCACGGTTGAGAACGCCACAGAGCTTGCGAACTTTATAAAGAAGACCCTCACTTACAGTTTGAGCGAAGACGAATACATCTCTCGTATTGCTATGGTCGGCGAGTGGCTTGGCTTCGGTGGGGTAGCTGAATATGCGACAGAAGCTATGGAACAGATTCGCACCGGCGGGTTCTTCGACGACTACTATACTTGCGGCTTTGAGGATAATAATTATCCGAGCTTTATTGATTTTAATACTATTGGATGTATGCCGGATGACCCCTGCTGTTGCTGGCCTTTGTATGACGCCGAGGGCTATGACTGGCCAAAAGAGCGGCTGATTTGTCTTATGAACGGCGGAATACACTGTTTCAACCATCTGGGCCATGCCGACTATACGTACGATATGAAACTATACACCTCCGACCTGCCTTCGCTGACCAACGATGATTACTTCTTTGTTTATTCTCAGGGCTGTATGCCCGGCGGCTTTGATACGACTAACTGCTTCGCCGAGGTTATTACCTCAATGGAGCACGGCGCTTTTGCCGTCATTATGAATGCCCGTTTCGGCTGGGGCGAGTATGAAACCACCGATGGCCCAGGCCAGCGTTATGCCCGCCGCTTCTGGGATGCCCCCTTGGGAGAGGGACTGCTTGAAATCGGCATCGCTAACCAGGACAGCAAGGAAGAAAATATCTCGAATATCAACAACCCGTGTATGCGCTGGACTTACTATGAGTTGAACCTCTTCGGCGACCCGGCGCAGAAATTCCGGTTCGCTGAGTTGTGTAATTGGCTGTTCCCGGCGCCGGATAAAGGTGTTGTCAGGCCGGGCGATTCGATGGACGTCAATGTGGTGTTTACGCCAGGCAACCTTGAGTTAGGCACCTATTACGGCGAAGTCATCGTCAAATCGAACGACGCCTACACTCCGCGCCTTGCTGTGCCGGTAACAATGACCGTGGTGCCGGGCGCCTTTAGAGTTACTCCGCAGGATGGGTTGGCCTCGAAAGGCGTAGTGGGTGGGCCGTTCGACCCCGCCTCAAAGACCTATACTCTGATAAACGATAGCTGCGAGCCGATGGAATGGTATGCCGGCGTAAATGCCCCCTGGCTTAATGTTGAACCCAATAGCGGCGTCATAGACCCCTGTTCTTCACAGGCCGTTCAGGTTGTGATTAACGAGGTGGCCGACGGTCTTGACCCGTGCGTTTACACCGGCTTGGTAACCTTCACCCAGCCGACGGAGGCCATTGTTGTCAATCGAATTGTAACTTTGAAAGTTGTCATCCGCGACTTTATGACTGAGCTGTTTGACGCCGGGGATAACGACCTGGACAATCTGACGTTAACGCTGGTCCCGGACGGTTCGGCGCACTTCTACACCGCGTGCGTGGTGCCGGCGTCGGAATTTCCCACCGACCCGGCCGGCGGCGCCGTTCTGTCCCTTGATGATGACGATTACATAGAGATAATCGTCGGTGGCGGCAAGCTGATTCCTTTCTACGGGCAGGATTATGATACCTTTTATGTCGGCAGTAACGGTTACGTCACCTTCGATACTGGAGATATTGCCCCGGATGAGACGCTGGAGAACCATTTCCTGTATATGCGCATAAGCGCGTTGTTCGACGACCTGAATCCTTCCGCTGGAGGCGCTGTCTCCTGGAAACAGTTGGCTGACAGAGTCGCAGTCACGTATCAGGATGTTCCGGAATATAGTTTGTCTAACCGCAACAACTTCCAGATAGAAATGTTCTTTGATGGCGTAATAAGGATTACCTGGCTGGACATTGCCGCCCAGGATGGGCTTGTCGGAATCTCCGACGGCGCCGGCCTGCTGAGTTGTTTTGTCGAAAGCGACCTGACGCGGTATGGTTCCTGCGTGCCGGGAGATTTGGACCGGGACGGAAATGCAGATTATCTGGATTTGCTCCTGTTCGTGCAGCACTGGCTTTCCGATGGATGCACTCCCGCTGATGGCTATTGTGACGGGCTTGACTCAAGCAGGGATGGCTTTATCAACTTTGACGACTATGCTTCATTGGCCGATGGCTGGTTATAACTGCCCTCGGTGAACGGAAAATAAAAGAAAAACAGCGTAAAAACTGTTATTTCAAAGGTTTAACAGCCGGCGCCGTATATAGCCCCCGGCTCTGCCGGGGGGTGCAGGCGCAAGGTTCGCTTTCTTGCCCCAGAAATCCGTTATCTGGGGTCCAATTGTCGTTTATCTGGACGAAGACGGAAGCCCCTTGAGGGCGAAGGATGAAAGGAGGATTAAACGGTTTTTTTGCCGCGGAGGCCTTCGACTACCACTCAGGATAAATTACACGGATTTTTTACTACCCGCTATACGCTGTCCAGTCCTCCATAGCCCACAGGGCGACGGAGGAACGCTGTCCGCTATCTTTGCTTGACAGTTAAGGGCGGTTTAATCCTTTTGTGATAATCATTTCGCGGACGAATTTCACCACCCCCTGTTTACGGCCTACAGGGGCAGGCAAGGCACTAAGGCACTAAGTTTTTCTGATTGATTAAAACTCAACACTCAACACTAAAAACTCAAAACTATCTCTGCGCTCTCCGCGTTCTCAGCGGTGAAATTTTTATGTCGCCCAGATGCCGTTAAAGACCTCTACGGCCGGCCCCGTCATATACACGCGGTTGTCTTCGGTTGACCAGTTCAGTTCCAGTTCTCCTCCCGGCACCATCGCCGTTGAGGCGCGGTCGCATCGGCCGGTCAGCGCCGCCGCGACACAGCACGCACAGGCCCCCGTCCCGCAGGCAAGCGTTTCCCCGCTTCCCCGCTCCCACGTCCGCATCCTGAATCTGCTTTTCGTCTCGACCTCGACAAAATGAACGTTTGTCCGCTTGGGGAATAATTCGTGATTCTCAATCGCGGGCCCAATTCGCTCAAGCTCCACGCCTTCGACGTCATCGCAGAAAAACACCGCGTGAGGATTGCCCATTGATATACAGGTCATAAGCAACTGTTGGCCGAGTATATCTATCGGATGTTCTATTACCCTTTCGCCCGCTAAATTCACCGGTATCTCTTTGGGCCGAAATCCCGGCTCGCCCATATTCACGATGGCACTCTCGACCTTTTTGTTCCGCACGGACAATCCGACGGTCAAAATCCCTGCCCCTGTTTCAATTTTCAGCGACGCCGGATATCTTTTCCCGTCACCCATCACAATCGGCCCGCCGTGTTTCGCCAGTTTGTGTTCATAAACGTATTTTGCAACGCAGCGAATCCCGTTTCCGCACATTTCCGCTTCCGAGCCGTCGGCGTTGAATATCCGCATCCGCGCATCCGCTTTGCGTGAGGGACATATCAAAATCAGACCGTCAGACCCGACACCAAAATGCCTGTCGCTTATCGCCCGTGCTGTCTTTGCAGGATTTGCTATATGCTCGTGGAAGCAATCCACGAATACATAGTCATTCCCAGTCCCCTGCATCTTCGTAAATTTCATTTGTTGTCTCCTACTTATGGCGAGCTTTGTCGAGCCAATATCGCCTGCCATTATACATCGTCTGCACGCCCTTGGCAACTACGGCACAAAAACTCTCACCGCGGAGCACGCAAAGTGCGCAGAGAATTATTTAATAAATATTAACTCAGCGGTCTCGGCGCGCTCTGCGGTAAATCCGAAAAGTTCAACCGCGCAAACTCCCCGTGATACTTTTTCGCGGCGGCGTCATAGACGCGGGCCGCTTCGATTTCGCTGTCGAAATAACCCAAAAATATGGTTTTTCTATCGAGCATAATTTGTGCCTTCCATCGTCCGGCACTTTTGACAAATGAAACTCCGACAAACTGCGAAGTGGTTTTTCTTATGGTTTTTCCTTTATTGAACTGGTTTTGCGAGCACGTCGCAAGGCGCAGATTGTCCCTGCGATTATCAAGGCGGTTGCGGTTTCGATGGTCAACCTGGAGTCCTGCAGGAGAGCCCATAATTGCCCTGTGAAGGGAGAGAAATTTGGTTTTGTTATCAGAATCACTAATCAGCCGAACGGCATAGCTGCGCTCCCCATTTCCTTTGACGCACCAGTTGAAATTATTGAACCAATAGAAATCCCGCGGGTCAACAATCGTGATTCTGCCTTCGCCTAATGGGATTTTGCGAAATGGGTAACCATACCTGTATTGTCGATACCGCATCACCGGCCACGCACATATCCTGTCCAACCAATCCGGTACTTTTATTTGAATACTCGCCATAACCCATTTCTCCCTTCGTAGCGCAGCGAAGACCCCGGAATGTTTACCCTGCGTAGCCGGCTTCGGCGAAGTAGGGTCGTTATCCGGGGCCCAGCCCTTGTTCATTGTTCGTTGTTACTACGAACTAACGACTAACGACTAATGACTAACGACTATGGAGGAACCCACACGGTTCCTCCATATATGGCGCAAACTTGCGCAAAAGTGACGAAAACTAAGGTATTTCCTGATGGCAAAAAGGGGTGCCAAAAGTGCTTAAGTGCTTATGGGGTAAGGACTAAAAATTTTTTTGAAAAAGTCCGTTTCTAAGGGTTTTCGACTTGCGCGCTTTTGCCCAACAAGCGCTTTATACAAGCGCTTTATACAACTGTATAAAACAAGCGCTTTATTGCCGACGCCGTTTATCGGCTATGTTTAGCCGTTGTCGGCACGACAACGAAAAATTTATCGGTATTTAGCCCTGGGTTTCACCCAGGGTTGCCTGCGTGAGGTTTGCTCAACCCATTACCGCTTTGCGGAGTATATAGCCCCGGCCTCAGGCCGGGATTGCAGTCGTGAGGAATGCTTTCTTTCTTCCCCGCTCTCCGGGCGGGGTTGCCCACTTAAGGTTCGCTTAAATTGATTCCCCCAGCTCTGCCGGGAAGTGCCTAAAATTCAAAATCGACAATGGCCTCTCGCGTATGAATTACTGGTTATAATTTTACAGCCAGTATTTGGCAAATTCCGCAAAATCCAGAAAGTTTACTATACCATCGCCACTCGGCGGAGGAGCAATATCTGCGGAAGGTATGCCTGGAGGATTCAACCATTGGTCTGCTATATTATGCAAGTCCTCAGCATCAACGTCTCCATCATGGTCAAAATCAACCACTATCTCTACACTGGAAGATAAATTAACGCTTGGTTCAGGAGAAGTATAATTGCGTATAAAAACCCAGTCAAAATAAGTTGTGTAGGTATTTGTATCTCCTGGAATTTTGCTTACAATCAAGGTTACCTTCCCTGGGTCCTCAGAGGGTGTTGTTGTTAAGTTAGCTTTTATAGAATCATTGACTTTGTAATACTGGTTTGAAGAATTTATTAACAAAGACAGGTGATACCAGGTATCAGCTCCTATGCATTCGGTTGTTTCATAAGAATCCGTCTGTATGCCATTAGAAAATCTTTCTAAGGACGAATAATCAAAGATATCGCTTTTATAATGGCCGCCCAGATATCCTTCACTTCTCCAAAGAGAACCCCAAAAAACTGCAAAATTCCAACCAAGCCCATTATCCCAATCAGAACCAACTTTTGCTTTTGCTTCTATTGCTAAAGGAAGAATAAATGAATCTGTTGAAGTTAAAAGATAATCTGTTATCGGCCCTCCTTTTGCTGTCCAATTATTACCATAATCAGAAGAAATGTAAATCTGCCCTCCGGAAATTACTGCTGTTTGATACTGGCCTGTGCTGGACATAGCAGCTTCAATCCAATCCCTTGCGCTATCTTTTGCTGTCCAATTATCACCATAATCAGAAGAGATGTAAATCTGTCCTCCATAAACTACCGCTGTCTGATACTGGCCTGTGCTTGACATAGCGGCTCCAATCCAATTCCTTGCGCTATCTTTTGCTGTCCAATTATTCCCATGATCAGAAGAAATGTAAATCTGTCCTTCGTAAACTACTGCTGTCTGATACTGGCCTGAGCTGGACATGGCAATTCCATACCAATTCCTTGCACTATGAGCTTTTATTGCCCATGTATTCCCATAATCAGAAGAAATGTAAATCGGTCCTCTGCAAACTAATGCTGTTTGATACTGGCCTGTACTGGACATGGCAATTCCATACCAACCCGTTGCATTATCTTTTGCTGTCCAGTTATTTCCATAATCAGAAGAGATGTAAATCTGTCCTCCATAAACTACCGCTGTCTGATACTGGCCTGTGCTGGACATGGCAATTCCATGCCAACGCGTTGCACTACTTTTTGCTGTCCAGTTATTTCCATAATCAGAAGAGATGTAAATCTGTCCTCCGTAAACCACTGCTGTCTGATACTGGCCTGTGCTGGACATGGCAATTCCAGCCCAATCCCTACCACTATCTTTTATTGCCCATGTATTTCCATAATCAAAAGAGATGTAAATCTGTCCTCCATAAACAACCGCTGCCTGATACTGACCTGTGCTGGACATGGCAATTCCATGCCAATTCTTAGAACTATAAATTGAACCAAAACCTTTTTTTATTGTTATTCTCCCATTTTCAATAGCATAATTTCCATCATCAGACCATTTATTAGGATCTATGCGAATTTTATTTGCATATCCTATTCTTTCGGTAGTGCCAAAAGGCCGAGCATTATACCAAAGCACCCATTGCCCATCCACAAATTGTGCATTTGGCCTATAAACCGAAACAGAGTCCCAAGAGCCAGGATTACTTGGGCCAAGAATTAAATCACTTGCCTCGGGATTCCAAATAATTCCATCTGAACTATTTGTATATCCTACCTTGCTTCCACCCCCTTTATCAAAAGCATTATAATACATGTGATAAGTGCCATTTATTTTCAAAACATCTGTCCCTCCCAATCCACCGTTTAACCAGGAATTATCATTGGGGGGAGAAGCTATTGGATTGCCGGAATATTTAGTCCAATTATATCCATCACGGCTTGTAGCATAATTCCAATATATAGGCTCATGATTTCTAACTCCAGAAGAATACCACATTTTCCAAATATCTTCATCAGAATCATACATAACAGACGGGCAATCAAGAGTATTATTTTCCCATGTTTCGGTCGGAGAAAGAACTGGGTTACCAGAATATTTAGTCCATGGGCCTATTGGGCTAGTTGAAGTGGCTAAAGCTATTGTTCCTCCATTGCTGCCTAAGGCAGAATAATACATATAATAAGTTCCATCCTTGAAAACAACACTTGGCTTATGAGCATGAACTGCATCATAAGAACCAGGCGGACCATTTGTAAGAATTGGATTGCCATCATATTTATTCCATGTTATGCCGTCTGTTGAATTAGCATATCCAACCCTGGCATTGCCTGGTGTATCAACACCATAATACCACATATGATATGTCCCATTATCATAAATAACCCATGGATCTCCTATATGATGAGATTCCCATGTGGAATCTACAACATCTAAAACCGGGTTTCTTAGATACTTATGCCATAAACCATCCACTGCTCCGCTAAAATCATCAAATAATAAAAATGTAGCAGTTCCATTTGAAGTTGTTGCCGCATTCAAGTTTCCATAATAAATATAAATTGTTTTTGTTCCTTCTTGTGGAATTGATGGGACTTTAACCCATAGGGTGGCATTTTTGGTAACATCATCCCATTCTTCAATCCAAAAGTTTATTTCTGTTATTCCATCAGAATCAGTAAAAATAACATCAGCTCCATTGGTTAGAATCTTATCAAAATCAATATAATCGGAAGAGAGAGGATTAGTGCCTTGTAAGGTTACTTTGATTTGATAATCGGTTAAATTTTCAGCATTGCCATCAATTTCAATCGGAATTCTATAACCCCAGCCAGGAAGCCAGGAAGCTGCACTTACCAAAAAAACTAAGCTCAAAGAGGGGAAAAATAATAATATTATATTCTTAGCCATCTTCCTGTACTGCTCCCCGTTAATCCAGTAAAAAGTGAGAGTTTTTGACAGGCATATTTCCTCTCCATCCAAAAGGCGACTTGGCGCATATCCTCATACCGGGGTGTTTCTCCTGCCGCTTCAATTATCTTACGCAAATAGCCCAAATTGTCAAGAAAAATCCGGCAATATTTTGGGCTGGGAAGGGAACATCGTATCCCTCTTCATTGAAATAAAAAGCCCCGCCTGCCTGCCCTCGAATGTCGTAATCGGGGGCCGTTGTCCGGGAGCCAGTTTAGCAGGTGAACAGTAGAACAGGTGAGAAACAGGGTTCTGCGTCCTTCGTCTTAGTTCATTTGCTCGGCTTAATCAAAGAAGCCCGTTTTTTCGGGATTCTGCGGACAAAGCAAAAGGGCAGCGTAGATGCTCGCATCGAGAATGCCCTTGGCTGAGAACGCAAGCCGAGCAAATCGCTCTGTGGTCTCTGTGAACTCTGTGGCTAATCAAGAATTTGTGGTTAATAAGCTCATAGTCCTTTTGATTAGTTGAAAAGACTATGGCACTGCTTACCGAGTCAACAAGGAAAAAGGGGGAAAAAAGGGAAAAGGGGTCAGGAGCATTTCCTTCGCAAGTCGAGCGAACGACGAGTCACGAGCGACGAGCCACGGTTGTAATTACGTCGAGAATTCGCGTTTTCGGGTGTTGAGCTGGGCCTTCAGCCGGAGAAGTATGGATGAGTGCATTTGCGAAACCCGCGACTCGGACAAGTCCAGCGTCGCACCAATTTCCTTCATTGTCATTTCTTCGTAGTAATACAGGACCACAATCAGCCGTTCCGCACGGGTCAAGCCCTTGGTCAGCAGGTCTCTGAGGTCCCGCTTTTGCGCCTCGATGGGGGGGGCCTCGCTCTTCTTGTCCTTGATTATATCTATCTCGCGGATGTCCTTCTCGCCCTCATCCTCGCCGTACTGGCTGTTGAGCGACACCATTCCGACCGCCTCGGCGTCCTGCTGCAAGCGGTCAAAATCCTCGATGTTCATATCCAGCTCTTCAGCCAGCTCTTCCTTGCGGGGCTTGCGACCGAGATGGGCCTCTAAGGATTGCTTCGCTCTGGCCAACTGATGTGCCCTGGCCCTGACCAATCGCGGCACCCAGTCCATACTGCGCAGCTCGTCGAGAATTGAGCCGCGTATGCGTGGTGAGCAGTAGGTCTCGAATTTGACGCCCCTGCCCGGGTCGAATGCGTCAATTGCGTCCATCAATCCGAAGTTGCCTGCGCTTATGAGGTCATCGACTTCCACCTTGTCGGGCAGCTTAGTGTGCAGGCGTTCGGCCGTGTATCGGACCAGATAGCGGTAGTGCTCCATCAGCAGGTTGCGGTACTGCTCCTCATGGCTTTTATGGTAGTGCTCCCATACCTTGTCAATGTCGAGCTGACCGTGGTGAGCAGAGTTGAGATGCTGGTCGGTCTTCACAATATTCCTCCCTGAATGTTGGCCGAGATTAGACGTCCTGGATTTCATAACCCCCGTTTAGTCCGTGTGAATTTGGTTCCAAGTCCTATAATAACTCGGCTGTTTTTTCGCCCACGATAAACCGTTGCCTTATGGACAGAATGGTGCATATCAACATCCCTTATCGGCCCTTTCACCGGCAACTTTAGGTAAACCATCCTGCCGGCCTTGGTCTAACTTCCAATGCCCAATACATCTTCCAATCGCTGCCCCGGCTAATTGAGACATCTTCCCAAACATTGTTCATCCGCCTGTCTTTGTTTGAGCATCTCTGTCGCAATCCTTTGATTAAGTGAGTTTTCCAGCAGCTTGGATATCTGGACGCGAAGGTATTCATCGCGGTCTTGCTCGAACAGCCGTTTGGCCTGTTCATCGATTATCGGCGTGGTTTTGAAGCTGCCGGCTGTTCCGAACTTGACGTTCTGGCCGTCCTGGAGCAAAAGTCGCCGGCTGTGTGCGTGTTCGTTGAGGGCCTGGACCATCAGCTTCGAGAACTCGTCCACCGGCAGGTCCCTGGGCACAAAAACCCCCGCGTGCATATCGTTTATGTTTTGAATGAGGATTTTCTGTCGGGCCTGCGTGAACTCAATTATCTTGAGCAGAAGCTCAGTGATATTGTCCGTTAGCAGCATCGGCAGGTTCATATCCGGCCTCCTTGACAACCTGCCGTCGTCGGGCATCGCCCTTCGGCTGCCTCCCTGTTGCCTGAAAACGATGACCTCTTGCTCATCCCTGTTCCTTTCGTTTCATCCCTGGTATGTTTAGCCCCCCAACTTGTCCGCCGAAGCCGTGGCGAAGGCGGATTCATTGGGTGGTTACCCTCCGAAGCCCAAAGGGCAGGGGAGGGGCATTCCTTCAAACTTGAATCTCACTCCATCAGTTGTTGTCGATGGGGCCGCAATGTCTGGTCGGCCGCACCGCACTATCCTCCTTTCTGAGAATCTTTCTTATCTCAAAGAGCGTTTTGGTCTTCCTTAGCTCGTTAATCCGTGATAACTGCTCGAAAACCGACTCGTCATACAGCCGGTGCCCGCCCTGCGTCCACTCCGCCTCCCGTATCAAGCCCATAGTCGTGTAGTTGTGAAGGGTTTGCCTTGAAAAGGGGGTGTAGCGAACCAGCTCGCCAATTCGGTACAGCTTGGCGGGTACCCGAAGCATCCCGGTTGTTGACTTCGTTCGCATTACCAACGTTTGTTTCTCCGGACTTTGTCGCCGGCGGGGCGTTCAAAGTCCTCTAATTACGACAGATACAATTGGAATTGAGTATCGCGCTGTAACAGGTGCATTGAATAATACGATTGACTCTTTTTTAGGACCGGCAACTGCATCGTTATATCTCTCGGAAGCTCCACTTGTCCTTTTCATTCACTCACCTGCTGCTCGTCACGTCTGTTTTATATTTTGTTCTTTTTATGTTCTATATTTGGCCGCCTGCTCGTTGCTTTCTGCATGTTGATTCCGCTTTGCTTATTCACCTCTCAACATCGGCAACCTATCCTGCTTCGGTCTGCTGGCTGACATCATGTTTTTGCATTCACTACCTCATCACCGAAGCCCGGCGCACCAGCATATAACTTTTACGTTTTGCAAAATGTAAAATACATAACAGCTGGCGTCAAGCATTTTTCCAAAATTTTTTTAAAATTTCGTTAGTTCTTAGCAATTGAACCGCCGGTTTTACAAAATGCCCCCCGCTAAAAATCCGATATAGGGGCAGGAAGTTCTATACCGGGTTGCCGGCTGCGTTTTTGGATACATACGGCACATATTATATGCCGGCAGCAGGCAACCGATGTTAAGGGCATCGAAGCCGAATCAGCGTATAAATCTTATGGGACGGAATTGCGTCAATTCGAGAGAACGCAAGGGAATTGTCGTCGGCGGTGTTCCGCTGCTTGAGCAGATAACCCCGCTGGCCCGGCAGATAAACTGTCTTGATATTCACCGTATCGCCACTATCTGCGTTCGCAAGATTCCCCGCCTGTTAGGCGCCCGGCTTGCCTCTCTGTATGTCCTTGACGAATCTAATGATATGCTGCACCTGCAGAAGTGCAACCACCCATACCTCATTAATAAGATAGTTTCGCTCAATCAGAATCCGCCGACCGCTATGGTTATGGCGACCAGGAGCGGCAAGCTCATCCACATAAGCGACATAGATGCTCACGCTGCGCCGGTCATAAAAAAGTCGCAAAGGCCTTACACCGACAATTATGGGACGAAAAACTGTATCATCATCCCTCTTTTGTGCCAGGACAAGGTGGTGGGTGTGCTTAACCTTTCGGACAAGGCCGGCGAGGAGGGTTTCACCCGCGAGGATATTGCCTTAGTCGAGCTTGTCGGGCAATTGGTCGGGGCGTCCATCGGTAATATAGCGCTTTTTGACAGGATACAGCACCAGGCGAGGACCGATGGCTTGACGGGGCTGGCCAACCACAGGACATTCTATGAGGTCCTGGAACGGGAGCTGTGGCGGTCACGGCGGTATGGCGAGAAGATTTCGCTGATTATGGTTGATGTTGACAATCTCAAGCAGATAAACGACCAGTATGGGCACCGGGCGGGCGATAAGGTGCTGAAGGAGATCAGCAAACGAATTCAGGAGTCAATTCGGCAGATTGATACGGCTGCCCGATACGGCGGCGATGAGTTCGCAATTATCCTTCCCAATACCTCCCTTTCTGATGCGGTTGTCGTGGCGGAACGTATGGTCAGCGTTGTCGCCGGCTCGCCGGTTGTGTGCCGAAAGGACGAGATACCCATATCCATCAGCGTGGGTCTTGGCCAATATGACGCCGACGACACGCCGGATGATATAACCAGCAGGTCGGATAAGGCGCTATACTCTGCAAAACAGGCGGGCAAAAACACGTTCAAGATTTTCCAGCCGAACAAGAAATAAGCTTCAAACCTCTCCGCCGAAGGCGGACAAGATTTTTCACCCGCCAAAAGGCACACAAGAGTTTTACCGCAGAGCACGCAGAGACCGCGGAGATTTTCCCCTACAAATTTTTTGCCACGAAAAAGCACAAAAAAACAGGTTTTAATTGCGGATTACCCGCCAAACGACATGACGGGTAAATGTTAAGCAATCCTCACGCGGGCAATCTTACCACAGGCGATTAGATAAGGGGATAACCGAGGATTTTCTGATAGGCGGATAAGTATCCGGCGACCATTTTGTTCAGGCCCCATTTATTCCGGGATTCTTTCATAATTCTTTTTGCCTGTCTTTCCCATTCGTTGGGTTCTTTTCTGAAATACCTGTGGTTTTGAACAGTTATTTCCAGTCCCTGCCACAGCCCGCCGGAGTCATAATCGCGGAAAAGGACACCATTGCCGATATCTTCAGGCGCCCCTAACTTTTTAAGCCGGAGAGGCACAATCTTATCGTGAAAGCCCCCGGTATCGCGGTTTGTTGCCGTTGCCCCGAAGAGGTTTCCTATTAAATCTATCTGCCCGAACGGCTCATACAATGAAGCCCCGAAGACGTCGCTTGCGGCTGCGTAGCCCAATATGCCAAGGTCGTCATCAAAGGGCCGGTATACGATTTTCCCTCCGGATGCGCAGGCAATTCTTCCGAGTATCTCTGCGTCGGTCCTGTTATCTCCCACGGGGTCACCGACAACCGCTATCTGGACATCAGGATGCTCTATTACAAACTTCAGGGCGATATCCTCGAGAAGCTCGACGCCTTTTTGCATGCGGTCCAGCCGGGACGGCCAATACAGGAGGATTGCGTCGGGGTTGACCGGCAGGCCGGTTTTTTTCTGGAACTTGATTAAATTAAGTTTTTTCGCCTCTATTACATTATCGCTTGTTCCGTATTTCTTCGCAAGGCCGGGCTTATCAATATCTGGATTTTCAATCTGGTTTTCCGGGTACATCGCAGGGGAAATTCCATTAGGTATTGCCAATACGCTGCCATATCGAAACTTTGCTTTGGTCTCCTGCCTTACGCTCCAGGGGATGAACTGCCTGTCGAGGAAATAATCCTGCGTTGTCTCCTCCAGAAATCTATCGCTTACATAGTTGACCAGGGTTGCGTTTTTTATGGCGGTCGCCTGACAATCCACGCATTCCCTGCCCTGGTCGTTCGAAAAGTATATGTCATTCCAAAGCTCACCTAAATTCACTCCGTGAAACATCTCCAGGGGTATATGACCCGTATGAGTATTATGGACGGTGTGCAGCACCGGGATGCCTCGCAATTTAGCGAATGCCGTGATAATTCCACCCGCCATCCAGTCATGCGAATGAATAATACCTCTTCCTTCGTGTTTTGAAATTATTTCTCTTATTAGAGAATGCCTTATTTTCCTCTGAAACTCTGCGGCAGTTGCCCGCGGGTCCCCGTCATAAGCGCTCATATAATTTTCGAATGAAGAGGAATCGACTGTCTTGATATTATCACGAGGCAGGTGATATAATTTTTGTATATAATCCTCCCTGCTCATCCCGGATCTTTCCATGAACTTTCTTTTTAGATTAAGCGTGATAACGTAAGTCAGCACATCCTTGTTGGAAAGACCTCTGCATAAAGCGGCGACCACCTCGCCCATTCCGCCGCTCTTGCCTGAGACATATTTTGCAAAATCTCCCATCCCTTTGGTCGGCAGTCTGTCTGTCTCAGGGCTTATTATTATAACCGGGATTCGCTCGGTTTTTTTCAGTATGCGGAAACTTTCCATCGACCTTTCCAGTGCCCATATCTTGTCCGTGATAGTTCTGACCGTTTCTCCTATTGAGCCATAAGGGCTGAAGTACGAGTGCACCGCGTGGTCTGAGCCGGTGCTCTCGTGGAGAAAGTAGAGGTGGTCGGAGGTTGTCAAATGCCTCCATTTCGTTAATAGTTCGCCGCCTGTCTTTCTGGCTTTTCCCTCGAGGTGTTCAATGCGCGCAAAAAGCTCCTGTTGAGTTTTATTTCCTAACCAGCCAAAAGTGTTTCTCGAGGAGTCCGCCCAGGAAGAGGTGGATAGGCCGTGAATATCCACAATCGGACAGTCGGCGTCTTTAAACAATTCGGCGACCTCGCCGGGGTTTGCCACTTTCACGCTGCTGTATTTTGCCAACGCCTTGGGCAGCGTCTCCCAGAATTCGAATATGCCCTTGTCTTTCCATATATGCTCGCCGAGATGCTCATAGTCATACCCCAGCAGGACCGCCTCGCCGTCAATTTGAGCAATGTTCCACGCGTAACGTTGCGCCAAAATTGGCGTATGGGGAAATCTGAATGCAACGTCGTCGCTGAGCTCCCTGTTTCTGGGAATGACAATTAAATTACTCCCCTTTGCCCTGAATACTGCGTTGGGAGACACCAGCGAGCCGTCCTTTAGGCCGAACATATCATCCCTCTTCTCGCACAGCATCGCCTTGAAACCCATATCCGCGACGACGGCCGCAATCTCATTGTTGAACATAAGCTCGGTGTTCCTGAAAGAGCTGGAGCTTGTCCCGAAGATGTCCTCCATTTTCGCCCTGTGGAGGGAGACCTGATTTCTGAATTCCTGCCTGTTGGGGTCGGCAAATAAACTGACTAAGGAGTGATAATATGTTTCTTCGAGGAACTCAACCTGGTTTCTGCCTTTGCCGGCGTCGAGCAGCTCCTGCAAACACCTGATTACTTCGGGCTTATACGTCTGGGCCTGTTCGAGAAACGTTCCGGACATGCTGAGTGTAATTTTAAACCCCGGATTATCTGCTATCAGCTTCGTAAACATTCTTGTGGCCGGCAGATAATTTTTCTCTGAGACCTTTTCGAATATTTCCCTGTTTTTCTCGTCCCAGAGAAATTTATCCCTGCCGGGATGCAGCCGAAACGGCTGGTGCAGTTGAAAGTAAAATGTCGCTATCGGCATTTTTCACCTTGTTTTTGAAATTGATGGTTACCCCGGCCCGGCGAACAACGCGCTCCGAACGCTGCCGGGCCCGGTAAACCGGCGAACTTTGCTGTCGGTAGCGATTATACTCCATTCGCCCACAAACGTAAAGTCTTTGAGGACGGGCTGCGATACGAGAGGCGAAGAAAAAGGGTTTCCCGCGATGAGATAGAAAGGGTATAATCAGTTAATAGTTCATAGTTTGTTGTTTGTAGTTCATAGTTTGTTTTTAGCAAGGAAATAGGAGCGGGATATGTCAGGACATTCACATTGGTCAACTATAAAGCACAAGAAGGCGTCGGCGGACGCGAAACGCGGCAAGGCGTGGAGCAAGGTTGCGAGAATGATAATCATGGCAGCCAAGAAGGGCGGAGGCGACCCGGGGGGGAATTTGTCTTTGCGATACGCGATAGACAAGGCCAAGTTGGTGAATATGCCGAAGGACACGATAGAGAAGGCGATAAAGAAGGCGACCGGCGAGGGCGGCGCGGTCAATTTCGAGGAAATCGTGTATGAAGGTTATGGGCCGAAGGGCGTGGCGATAATGGTGGACGTGCTGACGGACAATCGGGCGCGGACGGTGGCGGAGATAAAGAAGATGTTTGAAAGGCACGGCGGGGCGCTTGGGTCAGCGGGGTGCGTTGGGTGGATGTTCAGCAAGAAGGGGCTTATCGTGGTGAAGACGGCGGCGGTGAAGGAAGATGATTTGATGGAGATAGCGTTGTCGGCGGGTGCGGATGATTTGCGGAACGCCGGGGAGATTTACGAGATAACCTGCCATCCGGCGGAGTTCGAGGGACTTAAAAAGGCGCTTGAGGCAAAGTCGATACCGATTGAGGTGGCGGAGATATCGATGGTGGCGTCAAGCAACGTGCCGATAGGCGACGCGGAGACGGCGAGAAAGATAATAGCGCTTATGGATGAGTTCGAGGACCAAGAAGACGTCCAGAATGCCTACGCGAATTTCAATATCCCGGATGATGTGATGGCGAAGGTTATTTCGTGACCCTCCTTCGCCTTTTGGGCTTCGGAGGGCAGGCCCGTGACTGGGGTCGGGGTCATTGGGGGGATTTTTCGGAGAGAATCTTTATACGCTCTTTAGCGAAGAGGTATTTGTCGTTTCCAAGTCGGCTGAAGACATTTCGGCCGGGATACATCAGGAGGAATTGTTTGCGGAAACCATCCTCGATTTGGACGGCCGTTTGATAGTGTTTTAGAGCGGTGTCGGGGCGGCCAAGCTCATCGGCGGCCTGTGCCAGCCGGAGATGCGATTCGGCGTTGCCGGGGTAAAGCGAGACGGTGATGGAGGCGCTGTCGAGCGCTTTGACGAGCCATTGGTCATTCTGGTCGGGCTGGATGCGGGCGTGGAGGAAGTAAACTTCCGTGAGGGATTCAAAATTTTTGAAATCCGCCGGGTTCCTTTCGGCGGCGATGAACAGGGCCTGCTCGGACTCATCGAGCAATTGTGATTGTTGCGGATTAGGGGTGTAGGATTGCTGCAGGAACAGCCGGCCATTCATTGAAGGCGCGTCGGGGCTTAGGGGGTCATACAGGGTGGCGGCAGCGAGGAGGTTGTGGGCGAGCTGGAACTGGCCGAATTCAATGGGTTTGCTTGTTTTCGTGATTTTGGCGGTGCTTTTAGCAACGGGAAGCAGGGCGTAGTTGAAATAGGCGCAGGAGAGTATCAAAAAGGAGACAATAGCCACTGCTTTGAGCCAACCCGGGGCCGAGAGGGTCTGTTTTGGCAGGGGCGGAGTCTGGGAACTGAGGGCAATGAGGCAGGCGAGGGAGGCGCAAAAGACGGTGAGGACGCCGGGTTCAAAAATTGCAAAATCTATGAGGTTATGGATGAGCACGCCGAGCAGGCCGGCAAACAGCGCTGCGGCGGTGACGGCGGTGTTTTGCAGTGCGTATCCATCCTCCGCCCCCGCTGCTGCTGTCTTGCGCAGCAAGATGCGGGGGCTACGGGAGACGGATTCCCTGTTACGGAAGGTCTCGTCTCGGCCCCGCCCAGTGCCGGGCGGGGAGCCGCAGCTGGACTGGAGTGATTTTATCAGCAATGCACAGCCCACTATGAAGGCGGAGGCAGGCGTCATATAGGCAGTGGAAAAGACGTAGAGTTTTTCATAGAAGTCGGTGGCAGTGCTCGTCGGCAGGAGGAATGGGCGCAGCAGGAGCATAGCCGCGACCGGTGCGATTATGCAGACCGTTGCGAAATTTCTGAATTGTAGGCCGGGCGGGTTTTTGGGGGTGCTGGGGCCAGTTCTGAGCACAATCGAAGGGCCGGCCAGCGTCGAGCGCCACAGAGGGAGGAGGATAATTGCCAGAAAGCCGAGCAGGCCGAGGGGGCCATATTGGGTGAGGATGCTGAGCACAAAGCAGTGGGGGTCAGAGACGGTTTCTGGGGCCGAGGGGGGCTTGTATTGATGATAGAAGCAGGCGAAGTTTCCGGGCCCGACGCCTGTGAGGGGATGGTCGGCAGCCATTTGGGCCGAGGCCTGCCAGTATTGCCACCTGACGAGCATTGCGTTGCCGCCGGGGAGCCGGCCGAACTTCAAACCATACCAGGCGATGACGGGCGCGAGGGCCAGGAGGCCGATAATGCAGCCGGCAAGGATGATATTTTTTGATATTCCGGGGCGGTTGCTTTGCAGGAGCCAGGCGAAGACCGCCGCGGCAATAAAAAAAGCGACGATTGCACCTTTGCTGCGGGTAAGAAATAAGCCGAAGAGGACGGCGGCGAGTGCAAAGGCGGCCAGGACAAGGTTGCCGAGGGAGGCGGGGGACAGTTTGCGGTTTTTCAGGCGTTCAGCCAATAGTGCGATTGATGCGAAAGAGGCGAGGATACCAAAGGAGCCGGCGGAGTTGCTCGTGGTGAAGGAGGCGCGGACGTCTTTGGAGTAGATGCGGTGTTCGAGCAGCATATGATTGAGCGTGCCGGGCTGGACGCCGAGGGGCTTGAGTATTGACTCCGGGTCGTCCTTGTACTGTTCAATCAAAATGTTGTTGCTGACGAAGAACTGTTCGGCTGACTGCCAGGCGGCGACGGTACCGAGTGCGGTTATGACGATAAGCAATATTTTGATTTTGGCGTTAGAGTCGAGCAACTGGGCAAGCAGAATTGCCATCAGTATGGGTGCAAGCAGCGTTAAAGACGAGCTGATGGCAGCGCGTTTGTTTGCGGTATAGAGTGTTGCCAGTATTGCGCCTATCAGGAGAATAACCAGGCCGATTTCCATCGCCGTCGTCCTGTATGAGAACCGTTTGCCGAACAGCCGAGCAAGGAGCCACAGGAGCGACGCAAATATCAGCACAGCGGACATACACAGCGAATAGACCGGATCGTTTATTATAGACTGGATTTTTGCCGGCTGTGTGATGGGGGCCTCTGTGAAGGTGGTGCGCAGAGCGATAACAATGATGCAGCAAACAAAGAGGGCATTTTCAAGCAGCACTATGGCTTTGCTTTTGGAGTTATCGGTTTTGATTGTCGGGGCTGTCATTCCGCCTCCGGCGGATAAATTTTGGCTGTTGTTTCCAGTATTGCGATGATGGCCAGTATCATAACGGTCTGAACGAAGATAAGTGTAGCACCGGCGAGGTTGACCTGGTAGAGAAAAGTAGCGCCGATGCTTGTGCAGAGGGTGGCAAGATACAGTGTCAGGACGGTCTGGGTGTCGGTGAGGCCCAGTTTCCTCAGCCGATGAGAGAAATGCTGGGTGTCGCCGACGAAGGGGCTTTTACCCTGGCTGATTCGCAGGACGGTTACAGTGGCAAAATCGTAGAGGGGGACGGCCATAGATATGAACGGGATGAGGACGGGATACCAGGGGCCTGAAGCGGCCTGGTGGTAATAGGTGGTTCGCAGTGTCAGGACAGCGAGGAGAAAACCGACGGGCAGAGAGCCGGCGTCGCCCATAAAGATTTTCGCGGGAGGGAAATTGAAGATGAGAAATCCGAGCAGGGTTCCAATGAACAGTAAGGCGAGGCCTCCTATGAAGACCTGGCCGCTTACGGTTGCAGCGGTAAGCAGGATGGCGGCGACGATTACAGCGATGCCTGCGGCGGCGCCATCCATATTGTCGAGGAAGTTGAGGACGTTGATAATGAGGACAATCCAGAAGGCAGAGAGCAGTGATGTAAGGAGTTTACTGTGGATGAACATTTCAAGCCGGATGTCGGCGAGGAATGCAGCAGCAAGGGCGACAGCGAACTGGACGGCCAGCTTTAGAAACGGGCCGAGGCGTTTGGTATCGTCGAGCAGTCCAAGGGCAAACAATGCGACGATGCAGGCCAGCATGATTGCGAGCTGGCCGGTCTTGCCGAGGAAGCCGGCGGTGTGAATGGTTACGGACTGGTCGAGGGCCAATCTGCCCGGCGCGACGAGGAATTTTACTATGAGAATACCGGCGACGAGAAAAGACAGGATTGTTGCGACGATGGCGGCGCCTCCGCCGAGGGCAACGACGGTTCTGTGATATCTATCTTCGGAAGGATGAGCGACGAAATCGGTGCTCACGGCGAGTTTTTTGACGAGCCAGGTGAGAACGGCAGATAGTGCGAATGAGGCGACGAGCAGGATTATTGCGAGGATGGTCAGTGACACGATTTCAACTGCTCCAGTAAACGGGTTGTTGCCACAGAGGTTTTTTTAGCCACAGAGGTCACAGAGGACACAGAGAAAAAAGTAAAAAGGCAAAAGTTAAAAGTAAAAAACAGTGTAAATCCGTGTCTAATTTCAGCAGCGTCAATCTGTGTTTTTTCCATTAGATTCTCTTATTGCTCTTTGAATAATTAACTCAACAATTTCTGATTACGGATGCCTTTTTGTCATTCCGGCCTTGAGCCGGAATCCAGGGGTCTTAAGCTGGATTCCCGCTTTCGCGGGAATGACAAAGTCGCCGTAGAATGCCTTATTTGTTTTTTCAAACACCAATAATAACTTTCATATCAACGGTTTCGATGTCCGTCATGGTTTTAATTGTTCCAAAAGACGGATTCGGACTTTGGTAAAGAAATCGAGGTAGCAGGACTGCCTGTAGTCAGGATAGGTATGTTCGAAGTGTCGCCAGGCGCCTTTTTCATAAATGAGAGTTACCTCGGCGAACATTTTATGGCCGATGTATATGCGATGCGAGTAATTTTTTGTTGTGGCGAGCACCAGTTTTGACGGCTCGATTAGCCCTGGGTCGAGGTTGACGGGTCTGGGCAGGGGCATTTTTAATGAGCGGGCAAGTTTTTGTTCGAGTTTGTTGGTGGTGTGCTTGATTTTTGCCAGTTTGCCGGGGTCGATGAGTTTTTCGAGCGAGACGAATTGCCGGAGGATGTTTGGGCCGGTTTCGTCTTTGTAATAGTCGGTCTGGGTGAAGGGCCAGACGTCGCTGGCGAGGTCGATTTTGCCGAATTTGACGGTCAGGGCTTTTTGGGCCACGTTGAGACAATTCTGGTCGGTGGCTAAGATGCCGATAATGAGTTTGACGGGTTGAGGGTTTTTAATATCCCACATAGTGTCGGCATAATCTGGATTCCTGCTTTCGCAGGAATGACAATTGTTATGCGTTTAGTTTTTGTTTAAGTGACGCGACGAGTTCGGCGGTTTTTTCGACGGCGGAGGCGACAGGGACGGGCTGGGCTTTTTGGTCGGAGCGAAGTTTGATTTCGACGTTGCCGTTGACAAGCGCCTTTTTACCGACGGTGATTCGGACGGGGATGCCGATTAAATCCGCGTCCTTGAATTTTACGCCCGCACGCTCGTCGCGGTCGTCCAACAAGACCTCGATACCTTTATCGAGGAGGTGTTTATAGATGTCCTCGGAGGCCTTAACAACGTCGGCGTCATCCTGATTGACCGATACGATAATAACTTCGAATGGCGCGATACTGATGGGGAAGATAATGCCGTTGTCGTCGTTGGCGGCTTCGATTGCGGAGGCGACGATGCGGTTGATGCCGATGCCGTAGCAGCCCATAAGCGTGGGTTTTTCTTTTCCGGTTTCGTCCAGGAATTTGCAGCCGAGTTTAGTGGAGTATTTAGTGCCGAGTTTGAAGACCTGGCCTACTTCGATACCGTGTTTGAAGAGGAGTTTTTTGCCGTTGTGGGTATCGCCTTCGACGGCGTTTCGGATGTCTGCTACGATTATATTGTCCCCATGTAGTGGGAAGTCCCTGCCTGGGACGATATTTTTGGTGTGGTAATCGGTTTTATTTGCGCCGGTGACGCCGACGGCCATAGCGGCGACGGCGTGGTCGATAATCAGTTTTGAGACCTTGTCCGCGAGACCCATCGGGCCGGCGAAGCCGACTTTTGCACTGGTTACACGTTCGATGGTTTCGGGATTTGCCAGTTCGTTATGTTTTCCGCCAAGTGTCTGCGTGAGTTTTTCCGGATTTAATTCGTGGTCGCCGCGGATGAGGGCGATGAAGGTATGTTCGTCCATTGAGAAGATGAGGGTTTTAATCATATCCTTCGGCTGGGTTTTCAAAAAAGCGCAGACGGATTCGATTGAGCCGACGTTAGGGGTGTGGATGAGTTCTGGGGCGGGGAGATTTTTCCCCGCCGTACCGGCGGGGGCTAAACGGTCAACGGCGGCTTTTTCGAGATTGGCGGCGTAGGAGTTGTCTTCGGTATAGACGATGATGTCTTCGCCTGATGGGCAGGGGATGGTGAACTGGTGCGAGTCCGCCACACCGACGGCGGACAAGCCGGAACTGCCCATTTCGCCTGATTCGGCCTCGACGATGACGTAATCGAGGCCGCAGCGCTTGAAGATGCGCTTATAGGTCTCATACATATTCCAATACTCTTTGTCGAGGCATTTTTCGTTGGCGTGGAAGCTGTAGGCGTCTTTCATAATGAATTCGCGCGAGCGGAGGACGCCGAAGCGAGGGCGGAACTCATCGCGGAATTTGAAGCTGATTTGGTAGAGGTTTATCGGCAGTTGTTTGTAGGATTTGATTTCGCCTGCTGCGACGCTTGTTACGACTTCCTCGGCGGTTGGGGCGAGGACGTTTTGCCTGCCGTGTCGGTCTTCGAAGTGGGCCATAGTGGGGCCGTAATCGACGTCCCGGCCTGTCTGCTGCCAAAGCTCGATGGGCTGAACGGCGGGCATAAGGATTTCCTGAGCGCCGGCCTTGTTCATCTCATCCCGCACGATGCTTATTACCTTGAGGAGGCATCGCCAGCCGAGCGGCAGATAGGTATATGTGCCGCTGGCGAGTTTTCGCATCAGGCCTGCACGGAGCATCAGTTTATGGCTTGGGATTTCAGCGTCGGCAGGCGCCTCCTTGACCGTTGGTATCAGCATTCGGCTGTATCGCATAACTCCAGACTCAAGCAAGACCTAAGACACAAGACTCAAGACACAAGCAAAACATCGGCGGGGTAAACCCCGCCCTACGACTCAGAGTTTGACGGACAGATGTATAGCCCAAAAGCAGCGTTGTTGCAAGGTTAAACTGTTGGGCGGCGGTGTCGGTTTATAGTTGTTTTTTGCTCAGCGATTTGGTAATATGGAAATTGCGGTTGACCATAGCACATTTTGAAGGAGAAAGTAATGATTAAAGCCAGTATCAAGGCGAGGAGAGGAATGGGGGGGTTTACGTTAATTGAGCTATTGGTTGTGATTGCGATAATTGGTCTGCTGATGGCCGTTCTGCTGCCGGCCTTGAATAAGGTCAGGAGGCAGGGCAAGCGGATTACGTGTTTGAACAATATGAAGCAGCTTGTGCTGGCCTGGGTGGCATACGCGGAAAATAATGACGGCAAGATTGTTAACGGCGGACAAGCTCCATCTAACTCCTCCGTAACGGAACCATATTGGTGCACGTGGCAACCAACGCCTGTTGTTATAAACGCTCCCTATGACTGGAGATATGATTTAGTACCAAATTACGAAGACAGGGTAGAGAAGATGAAACAAGGAGCGCTTTATAAATATGCTCCGGACGTAAAGCTTTACCATTGCCCTGAGGCGGATAAAAATATGCACCGGTCGTATGTTATACCTAATTCTATGAATGGAAGATGGGACAATTGCGATCCTTATTACGGTCAAGGTCAGGTTGTAAAAATGCTTGGACAGATTAGAAAGGCAAGCCAGAGGATTGTGTTTATAGAGGAGAGGTGGCCAACCCCTGATGCTATGATAATACCGTTTCTCAGGCCTGAGTGGACCGATTACGACAGACCAAGCTGTATGCATGAGACGGGTGCCAATTTAGGATTTGCCGACGGGCACGCTGAATACTGGAGATGGGCGTGTCAGGAGACGCTGGATTACTGCAAAACCGGCAGTGCGACTTCGCCGTCACCAGATACTACACATTGCAAGAAAGACATCATAAAGGTTCAGCGGGCGGTATGGGGCGGACTGGGGTATGTCCCTCAACTGGGGTGGGAGGAGTGAGGAGGCAGAGTAGCACAGGATTGACTATAGGAGCGGCGTCGGGCTTAGGGAGGACACGGTGAGAACGGGGGAACGCAAAATGAGAAGCTGCGCGAAGCTGAGAAAGGGCATCGGGGGGTTCACGTTAATCGAGCTATTGGTTGTGATTGCAATAATTGCATTACTGATGGCTGTTCTGATACCTGCCTTAAGCAGAGCCAGAAAACAGGGAAAAAGGGCAGTGTGTTTAAGCAATACAAAGCAGCTTGTTTTAGGATGGACTGCCTACGCGGATACATACGACGGCAAAATTGTAAATGGAGGACAGGCACCACCGCCTTGTGATGCGGCTGGTTTTAGCCGGACGGAAACTTATTGGTGTTCGGGATTTCCTACAACCGCATTATACGGATATGATTGGAATTGGCGCCCAATAAATTGGTGCAGTACACCATTTTTGAATTATGAACAAAGAGTAGAAAAACTGAAAGAAGGAGCACTTTGGCCATATCTTAAAGATCCTCAAATTTTTCGATGTCCAGAATCTAAAAAAGAATTTCATAGAACTTACTCAATAGTAGATTCAATGAACGCATCATGGGCAGGTATGGAAATCAGTGGTTTCGGTCCGGAAGGTGAAATATTTAAGAATCTGGGACAGATAAAAAAGCCATCAGAAAAAATAGTGTTTATTGAAGAAGGCAATCCAAGTTCAGATGCTTTTATTGTTGTATATTCTCAACCACGTTGGGTTGATAAACCACAGGCGCCACACGTAAAGGGTGCAATTTTTGGAATAGCAGATGGACACTCTGAATTCTGGAAATGGGAAGATGAAAGGACATTATGCTGGGCAGGTGTGGACTGGGCAAATCCTACAGATCCACCGGGCTGTTCAATTGACCAGCCGGGAAACAAAGACATGCAGAAGGTTCAAATCTCTACATGGGGCAAACTTGGTTATACTCCCACCTCTCCATAAGATGAAGGGCAGAAAAGCCCAGGATTGACAACAGAAGCAACACAAGGGGGGCAAACAGAACTCGCTATTTAAATTCGCAGTTGAAGGGCGTATATCTTAAACGAGGGTGAGATTCGAGTCTATAGGTAACTCCTTCGGGTTGCAATACTCGTTCTTCGCCCATCGGTTGCGCTGCTCGTTTCGTCAATCGTCTTGCGGTTGCGTATAAACGACGCTTTACTTTCAACGCAACCGATACGAGCCGCGTAACCGCAACCGTTCAACGAGTCGATGCAACCCCCTAAAAAGATGAATCGAACCCCCTGAACGATATGCCCTGTTTTTTTGGTTGATTATAGATGGTGGAGGACTCATAATCGTATTGGATTCACCGCCGAGCACGCTCGCCTCGGCGAAGCGAGTCGAAGCCGGGCTGAGACCGCGGAGAAAAAACAAAAGTCAAACTCTGCGAGCTTTGCGGTCTCTGCGGTAAAATTTAAAGGAGTGTCCGCCAGCCCGCCTATGGCGGGTCAAAGGCGGATAAAAGTGATGGCGCATAGATTTATCAATGAGATAGCCCCGGGCGAGGTGGTTGAGGACATCTATCTTGTAAAGGAGCCGATTCTGCGGAGCACTTCGCGGGGCGACCTGTATATAGCGATGTTCCTCTGTGACAAGACGGGTCAGTTAAACGGGCGGGTCTGGCAGGCAAGCGAGCAAATGTACAAGCAGTTGCCCAAGCCGGGATTTGTGCACATACAGGGCAGAAGCGAGGTCTATCAGAACAGCTTGCAGATTGTGGTTAATAACATAAGCGTGATTGACGCCAGCCAGGTTAACCTTGAGGAATATCTCGCCCGAACCGACAAAGACGTTGACAAGATATTCGCAGAGGCAAAGCGGATAGTGGGGACGATAAAGAATAAACAGTTAAAAGCCCTTGTCGATGAGTTTTTGGCGGATGAGCAATTAATGAAGAAGTTTTGCAGTTGTCCCGGCGGTATGTCGATGCACCACGATTATATCGGGGGGCTTTTGGAGCATACGTGGAATATGCTGCGGGCGGCTTCGGCGATACTGCCTTTGTATCCCGATATCCAGTCGGATTTGGTGCTGGCGGGGATTTTTATCCACGATATGGGCAAGACGGAGGAGCTTGCGTACGATACGGCTTTTTCATACACGGATTCGGGGCAGTTGATAGGGCACATAACCAAGACGGTTCTGATGCTTCACAAAAAGGCGGAGCAACTGGCGGCGAAGGGCGTTCAAATTGACGGCGCGATTTTAGATGCGCTTGGGCATATAATCCTGTCGCACCACGGGGCATACGAGTTCGGCTCGCCTAAGCTGCCGGCGACGGCGGAGGCGTTTATGGTTTGTTACATAGACGACCTCGACGCGAAGATGAATCAGGTTACGCGACTGATTGAGGATGAGCCGGGCGATTCGAGCTGGACGAGCTGGCAAAAGCCCTTGGAGACCAAACTGTACCGCAGGCGGATTGAGTAGCG
>Ga0315274_10000155_pt1 | contig 101200 bp, 78 predicted proteins | sample YL17G02_20_MG_FD_203700 | JGI IMG/M metagenome (GOLD analysis project Ga0315274, IMG submission 203700) | Sediment microbial communities from Yellowstone Lake, YNP, Wyoming, USA - YL17G02_20 | ecosystem: Environmental > Aquatic > Freshwater > Lake > Sediment | place: USA: Wyoming | collected...
ATTGTTGCCAATCTTTCGTTTGGCTTCAATTCATTCTCCGCGTTCTCAGCGCGCTCCGCGGTAAAACTTATTACATTCGCTGCGACGGCATCTAAAGTATCAACCGCGACTATTTTGACGCTGTTAGCGAGGGCCATTGTCTTTGCAATGGTAACTGCTATTCGCAGGCCGGTGAAGCTGCCCGGCCCGACGGAGATATAGACCTGCTCGATATCGCTTGCCTTTTTGCCGAACTGCTGAAGCAAGCCGAGGATGGCGGGAAAGACCTCGGCGCTATGGCGCATAGGGCCGGTGAAGAGTTGCTCACCCAACAGCTTCCCGCCTTGAGCCAGTGCAACCGAACCCAGCCGGCCGCTCGTCTCCACGGCCAGTATCAATGGCTCATAACTTTGCTCCGCGTTGTTGAATTCGCTCATCGCCACCTGCCGGCTTACTCCGTCAATTACGAACAACCAACCAAGCAGGATAATACCCGCCAGTCACCGACAAAGCAAAACTTTCACCCCCCAAAGGTATTCAGGTAGCATCACAGTATGCCCTATTAGCCCAAAAACCCGCTTTTTGACCTGATTTTCGGCCTCTTGGCAGTAATGTTTACTAAAAACACAATATTAAGATATTTTTGAAAAATAGCGAAAAAACACTTGACATAAGTTTACAGAACAATAAAATATATGTTATAGTTTTGTTTATATACAACTAAAATGCTTGTGAACGGGGCTTTAGCTTCGTAAAAACAGGGTCGGCTTTTCAAGGCCAACAGGGTCAGCCGACAGGGACGGAGTGCGGAAAGACTGAGTGGAACTATGGCAAGAAGCAGGGCACACAAGGTTATCCAAAGCGGTGGCAAAGAGGACACCCTCGAAGACCGAATTGATGTACTCCGCTGCCGGGTGGGGCTATTGACCGGCAAAGACCGGGTGCTGATGCAGATGTACTTAGACAACGCCAACACCTTCAGTCAGATGGCCCGGCTGGCAGGGGTCAACGTGGCGAATGTCGCCCGGCGTATTCACAAACTAATTCGCCGACTCTTAGACGGCCAGTACATCACCTGTCTGCGGAACCGCGACAAGCTCTCCGAAGCACAAATCGAAATGGCGAGGGATTATTTTGTAGCCGGGCTGCCGATGAGAAAAATCGCCGACAGGCACGGCACCACTTATTATGTCGTCAGGCAGACTATGAAACAAATCCAGCGGCTCACCTCCCTACGCCAGAACACAGACGAGACTTGAAAAATGCGAAGATTTTGTGTGTCAAAACAATTCGACGTGAATGTCCCCATTAGCGACCGCGTATTGACCATTATGCGGATGTTCGGGGTAAGTATCGACCGGCTCGATGAGCATCGCAGGACTCATACTTGCACCGTCGAAGTGGAGGATGGGGACATTGTCTATATAACGGGTCCTTCGGGTGCGGGCAAGAGCGTGCTGTTGCGGGAAATGCAAAAGGGCGTTCCTGCCGACGAGCGAATCGGTATCGAGCAGATAGAATTGCCGGCGGACAAGGCGGCCATTGACTGTGTTGGCAACAGTTTAGGGACAATCGAGGCGATGTCGCTGCTGGGTTATGCCGGGCTAAGCGACGTATTCTGCATGCTGACACCGCCTGCCGATTTGAGCGAAGGGCAAAAATATCGCTTTCGGCTGGCCGCCGCACTTGCGACGGGCAGGCGGTATATCTTCGCGGATGAGTTTTGCAGCAACTTAGACCGCATCACCGCCGCGGTGATTGCCTATAACGTCCGCAGATTTGCAAAACGAAACAGGGTAACGTTCTTTCTCGCCTCCAGCCACGAGGACATCCTGGCGGATTTGCAGCCGGATGTCCTCATCGTAAAGCACTTCACGGGGCCGGCGGAAATCACCTACAAGCAAAAAAGATAAACTGATGTGCTGCACTGTCGCACGAAATCTACAACTTGTTCCCGGCACGCGGGCGGATTACGAATTGCTTTCGCACTACCATTATCGCGAGCATCACCTGGGACCTTATGCCGGGATTTTTGCATTGAAGGGCAAATTCCGAACCGCTGAAAAACTCGAAACCGTCGGCGTGATTGTCTATTCGATGCCGGCAACGGGGTGCCAAATGCGAACCATAGCGGCAGGAAACCTGTTCTCAGGGTTAGACAAAAGCACCCGTCTAAAACTTATCAACAAGAACATCCGCACCATCAGCCGGGTAATAATCGAGCCGAGGTTTCGCTCGCTTGGGCTTGCGGCCCGATTAGCCAAAGAAACGATGCCGCTTATGAACGTCCCTTTTATCGAGGCCCTCGCAGTAATGGGCAGGATAAGTCCCTTTTTTGAAAAGGCCGGTATGACTCGATACGAGCCGCCCGTATCGGCTGCCTGTGTTCGGCTTACCGAGGCGTTTGCCGCAGTCGGCGTTGATGAGCCGGATTTAATCGACCCACGCCTTGTGCAGCAGAAACTCGACAAACTCAAATGGCCCGCGGCGGATTTTATCGAACGAGAAATGTTCTTGTTCTTGCAGGGCTATGGCCAAAGGCGACTTATGCAGCCGGGAATTGAACACACAAGATTCATCCTCAGCAAGCTCACCGACAGACCCGTCTATTACCTGTGGAAGAACCAAAACATCGAATTGAGGGTATAAAATAAGGGCAGAACTTTATAAATCCCCCAAATATTTGACTTGATTTTAACCGATATGCATAGTAGAATTGAGTTAGATAAGGAAAGCTGGACCAATGACACGCAGTATAAATAAATCCGTAAAATTTGCGTTTGACCGCGGAAAAGCCGTTCAAGCCATCCTTTGGCTTCTTGGACGGAACAACGGTACGATGGATAAGCTAAAGCTCGTCAAGTTGTTCTTTTTTGCAGACAGAGAGCATTTAGCTCGCTATGGCCGCCCTATTGTCGGAGGCGATTATTACTCTATGGACTTTGGACCTGTTTCTTCTGGGTTGTACGATCTCGTCAAAGAAAAAGATACAGGGTTGCCGTTCGTTACAGAAGGTTATCAGATCCGAGCAAATGGGGCGTCAGATCAACGGTTGCTCTCTAAATCGGACTTAGATATTCTTGATGAGATATATAAAAGCTATGGTCATATGGACAAATTTATGCTTGTTGATATGACGCACAAACTGAAGGCGTACAAAAACAACGAACCAGCCAAGGGTACGTGTAAAGAATTGCCTTATGAGGATTTCTTTCTTGATTTGGATGCTAAAGCACAGGAAATGCTTAAAATTATCCACGATGAACAGGAGGCTTGGGCGGATTTTAGCTGATGGAGCTGCCTGCCGATCTTAAAATCCGGGCAATTTTTACCCAGGGAGGGGCTTTCAAAGCAAAGGTTTCCCGAAAAGACGAGTATCCTCGATATTACTTCATACTTAATAATAATCCAGCATCGGACGAAGAATTAGTATTATTATCGAGCACTACTCAATTCGAGTTGCACAAATTCTGTGACGGAGGCGATGATGTGCATATACCATTAGGCCCGACGGAATACAAAGAATTTACCGCTGAGTGCCTGATTTGTTGTAATCGTCCAATGCGTGTTCCCAAAAGCAATCTTGTAAAGCAACTGAAGTCACAAAAATATCAATTGCTGGATCATCTGCCATATAAAATAGTCGAACAGATAGTCAATGGAATAGCTAAGAGTAATGTAGTTGACTCCGTCGTAAAGGCATTAGTTGTCGGCGAGGACTTAGACTCTCGCAGTTGATAAAAATCACGCAAAGCCCATATCTCTCATCAACAAAACAGGTCGCACATTCACTTATATACACATTTACTTTTCAAACGAGGAGCGAAAAAGCGATGTCCGAGACGATTAAGCGGATAGCATTATCAAAACTTGTCGTGCACCCGGCCAATCCCAACGTGATGAGCGATGCGACGTTCCGCAAGCTGGTTCGCAATATCGAGCGGACGGGACTTTATGAGCCGATTGTGGCGAGACCCCATCCGAAAAAGAAAAACTGCTTCGAGATAATCAACGGCCATCACCGCGTAAAGGCGCTCGAACAGCTCGGGCGAAAAGAAGCAAATTGCGTCGTATGGGACGTCGATGACGAGCAGACGGCCGTTTTGCTGGCGACGCTGAACCGATTGACCGGCAGCGATATGGTGCAGAAGAAAATAGAGCTGCTCAAAGAGCTGACAAAGCGGATGGGAACAATGGAGCTTTCGAAAATACTGCCGCAGACCGCAAAGCAGATTGACCGATTGACCAGTCTTAAATTGCCGGATGTCCTCATAAAGGCCGACGCCGAGAAATTTGCGATTCCCGTTGTATTCTTCGTAACCGCAGAGCAAAACAAAATCATCGAAGAGGCGTTAAGCAGAGTACCCGCACAGCCGGGGCAGACAAAGGCACAACAACGCGCTGCTGCGATTACTAAATTTGCAAAACATTTTATCAAAGCGTTAGAAACGAACAATGAACATTAAACCGAAGGGCTTCCGGATGGCGAAAAATACAAAATCCATTACGAAAAGACAAATCGCGGTGATTGAGGATTTGTTCGCAGGCCAAATTGACGAGCAGGAGGTGCTTGCCAGGCACAAGGTTGACCGTCGGCTTTACGACAAGTGGCTGGCGGATGAGAAATTCGTCGGCGAGTTTGAGCGGCGATTGAAATCTGCGTATCGACAAAGCGAGATGATAATCGCTCGCTACGCGACCTTCGCCGCTGCCAAATTAGTGGCGTTGACCGAATCGGAAAACCAGGAGACCGCCCGCAAGGCCTGCCTGGACATAATCGGCCTATTACGAGGAGGCGAACCGTCTTCACAAAATCAGGACGCCGACAACTCGGCTAATCAATCCGCCGAACTGTCTCCCGAATTAGCCAGCCGATTATTGGCCGCATTGGCGACGAGCAATGAGTGACAAAAAAAGAAGGGAGACACGACGCCCCTTTAGGGCACGCATAATTTGCCGGGCGGTCTCCCTTGCACATCAACGTATCGCTGAAGCCGACTCCTCGACGGACCCGCCACCTGGCGAGGTCTCGCTTTCGGCGGACCCGCCGTTCGGCCCTGAACTCGCTGCCGAAGGGCGGGCCCATCACCATCCTCCGTATAAAGTATACGTCAGATTTTGAACAATCCAAAAAGAGTCAATGAGTCGATAAGCGAATGTGTTAATGCGTTTGGGATTTAACCGTGACGAGTCGTGGGAAGCAATCTCAAACAGGATGCGCAAAAAAGAAGAGAGACGAAAGCCCTCTTGTCTCGCCCTCGCTTTCTGTTTGTCGGGTTCGTCTCTCTTGCAAAAGCCGTTCGTCAGATCCGTTGACCACGAAATGTCTTTTCATTTAAAGTATATGCCATATTTGACCTCTGCGTTAATGAATCGATGAAAAAAAATGCTGTTTGAGCATAAAAACGGCAGACGGTATAATCAGACGCTATAAAAAGGAGACTACGATGAAAATTGCGATTGGCTCGGACCATGCGGGTTTCAAATACAAAGAGCAGATAAAAAAATGGCTCATCGAAAAAGGCCATAAGGTTGACGACTTCGGCACCGACTCGGAAAAGTCGTGCGATTATTCGGACTTCATCAGGCCGGTCGCCGAGGCCGTCGCCGCAGGTAAATACGACCGCGGAATCGTCCTGGGCGGCTCAGGCAACGGCGAGGCAATCGTCGCAAACCGCATTAAGGGCATCCGCTGCGCCATCGCCTGGGACCTGCGTTCCGCCCGCCTGAGTCGCACCCACAACGACGCTAATATGCTCTCATTAGGCCAGCGTATGATGGCCATTGAGGAAGCCCTCGAAATCGTCTATCTTTGGCTAACCACTCCCTTTGATGGAGGCAGACATCTCACCCGAATCCAAAAAATCGACGTGGAATAAGATAGTTAGGAGATATGAAAATGAAAAAGATTATCGGGCTGTTAATTTCCATTCTGTTTGCACATATCGCCGTGGCCGAAGAACCAAAGCCGGAAATGCTGGTTCTATTTGACCCTGTAAAAGACGCTAACAAGGCGCAAATCCAACCAGTTGATGCCAATATATCTTTCACAAGTTCGGGGACGCTGCTCGTCCAGACCACGCCAAACAAGGAATCCCCCGGTGTAATCTTCAAACCGAAGGAGGGGCCTCCATTTGGCGATGTATCGCCAAATGGCGAGATCTCGCCAAAGGCCCGGCCTTTGGCGGACACGTGGAACCTGTCGGAATACGTGGAAGTATCTGCGCAACTGACCAATGCCGGGACTGAGCCGGTCCGGTTATATTTGCGCGTTGATAATCCCAACGCCAATATGTGGTCAAACAGCAATTTGCAGAGCGTAGTATTGAACCCCGGCCAAAAACGCAAGCTCTCGACGTTCGTAATGCTCGGCCCGTGGCGTTTCGACAAACCCATCACGCTAATCGGTATGCGCGGAGCTCCCGGCGACAAAGGCGGCATAAACGCGTCGAAAGTTACGCAGGTCTGCCTATTTTCTGAAAACACGAAAACGCCGCAACGTTTTGAGATTGAAAGCATCGAGGCCGAGGGGCAGTTCCAGATGCTAAAAGTCGATACCTTTATTCCGTTTATCGACCAGTTCGGCCAGTTCATTCATAGCGACTGGCCGGGCAAAACACATTCGCTCGAAGAATTGCTTCGAAACCGGCAGACCGAGGAAAAACAGCTCGCGGAAAAACCAGGGCCCGATAACTGGGACAAGTTCGGCGGATATAAAGCCGGGCCAAAACTCAATGCTAATGGCTTTTTCCGCGTTGAGAAATATCAGGGCAACTGGTGGCTCGTTGACCCGGATGGTTACCTCTTTTGGTCGCACGGGATTGACTGCGTGCGAATGGAGAATTCAACGCCGATTACCGACCGAGAAAATTATTTTGCGAATCTGCCGGACGTCAATTCTCCGCTCTGCAAGTTCTACGGCACGGGCACCTGGGCTCCGCACGGTTATTACGAGCAGCACTCGCCTTACAGGACATACGATTTTTCAAGAGCAAACCTGATGCGAAAATACGGCGACAATTGGCAGCAAATAAGCGGCGAGACCACTCATAAACGCTTGCGTTGCTGGGGACTCAACACAATCGCCAACTGGTCAAACCAGGCGGTTTATTCGCTCCGCAAGACCCCCTATGTGGCTACGATTAGTTACGACGCGAAAAAAATCGAGGGTTCATCCGGCTACTGGGGCAAGTTCTACGACGTCTTCGACCCCAGCTTCAGGCAGTTGCTTAGTCAACGCCTGGAACAGGAAAAGGGAAAGTCGGCGGGCGACCCGTGGTGCGTCGGATTCTTCGTCGATAACGAGCTTTCCTGGGGTGATGAAACGTCGCTTGGCCTTGCCACACTGGCTTCATCTCAAGACCAGCAGGCAAAAAAAGTGTTTGTCGATGACCTCAAGGCCAAATACCAGACAATCGAAAAACTCAACGCCGCCTGGGGCACTTCTTTTGCCGGCTTCGATGAGCTTCTGCAAAGCAAATTCGCTCCGCCAAATAAGGAGAATTGGGCCAAAACAAAGGCGTTCGAGGACCTGGCGGCGTTCTATACGAAGACAGCCCAAACTTACTTTGAAACCATCCGACAGGAGCTAAAAAAAATAGCGCCGAATCAGTTGTATCTCGGCTGCCGGTTTGCGTGGGTCAACGACCTCGCAATTCGCGCCTCTGCCAAATACTGCGACGTGGTCAGTTTCAACAGCTACGACTACGGCGTTGAGGGGCGACGGCTGCCCGATAATATAGATATGCCCATAATCATCGGCGAATTCCATTTCGGGGCGATTGACCGAGGGATGTTTCATCCCGGCTTAAAAAGGGCCGCCGACCAGAACGACCGGGCGGACAAATACACCGAGTATGTTCGCGGCGCGCTTCGCAATCCGTATATCGTCGGGACGCACTGGTTTCAGTACCAGGACCAAACGACTACCGGCCGGGGCGACGGCGAAAACTACCAGATTGGCTTTGTCGATATCGCCGACACCCCCTACCCGGAGACAATCGCCGCCAGCCAGAACATCGGCAGGACAATGTACGACTATCGCCTCAATAACCGATAGCGGAACACTGTCATATCTCTTGCTGTTAGCATAAGTTAAAGGCGTAAAAAGGTTTGGCAGCACATTTGTGCTGATGTTGGCAGCACATTTTGTCGATATTTACGTAAAATAATCTTACATCCTATTGACAAGTTTTCTTTCATCAGGTATAATTTGAATTTTAATGGGTAGATGGTGATAAGGAGGAAAATATGGCGACCGATTTCGACAAGAAGCTCGGGATGAGAATAAAGCGGCTTAGGGAGCAAGGGGTGGGCCTCTCGCAAGATGAACTAGCCAAGCGCCTAGACATAAATAGGGTTACTATGTCTAACATTGAAAATGGCCAGAGAAGGGTAACGCCAGAAGAGACAGCCAAGCTTTCTAAGATATTTAACATAACATCGGATATTCTTCTCGACCCTGAAAAGGACATTCAAGTTACGCTGGAGCACAGGGAAGAACCTCATAAGAGAAAAATTGCCCAGATTCGCATCAGCGTCCCTCAGAAAAACATCTCCAAGTTCAAGGAGGTGTTGTTGTACATTTTGAAACAGGTCGGCTCGAAACCCAATATTGGAGAGTCAGTCCTTTATAAACTTCTTTATTTCATTGACTTCGATTACTACGAAAAGCATGAGGAACAGTTGATCGGAGCGACGTATATAAAAAACCATTATGGCCCAACTCCTGTGGAGTTTGCCAAGATTGTCCAACAAATGGAAGGTAAAGACCTTGCAAAGGTTGAGACGAAGTATTTCAAATACCCCCAGACAAAGTACCTGCCTTGCCGTGAGCCAGACCTATCCAAACTGACCGGCGAGGAGCTCGAAACGATTAACCAAGTTTTGAAACGGCTGTCTGATATGAACGCTAACGAAATAAGCGCGTATTCTCATTTTGATGTCCCATGGCTGACGACAGAGGACGGCGAGGCAATCGACTACGAGTCCGTCTTTTATCGCACACCTGCGTATTCAGTGAGGTCATACGATGACAAAGATATTCAGTGAAGTACGGATGCTCGCTGAGTTCGGTAAAGATTTCAAAAGACTCCTGAAAAAATATAGAACACTCGATGGAGATTTTGATAACTTCATCAAAACGCATCTCCAAGCTTTCCACAAACTCAGACAAGACAACAGAGGATGCTTCCGTTTATCAGGTTTGGGTTTTGATTACCCCCAAATATACAAGGCCAGAAAGTTCCCCTGCAGGGCGCTAAGGGGAACAGGCGCAATGAGCGGTATAAGAGTAACATACGCCTACTATCCCAACGAAGACGGTATAGTATTCATAGAGATATACTACAAAGGCAACAAAGAAAACGAGGACCGAAGCAGAATTCTCAGCAACTTCCCCAAAGACATATATAATTTCCCCCAGTTTGTTTTATGATACAACCTGCTTATTAAAGTTTAGGGGCTAAAACTTTAATAAGAAACCTCGCAATTAAAGTAAACTTTAATAAGCCGTAAGCCATTTACCATAAAGGGCTTATACTCAACAAGCAGCCAATCTACGCAATAATATCCAAAGGAGAGCCGCATGACACAAACGGAATCACTCTTTTTACAGCATCAGGATGGCATTCTGACTGCTAATCGACTGTATGAATCGCTTCGGAGGACAAGGCCCACGACCAAACAGGACCTGAAAAACTATATCAAGGTCTTTCTGGGAATGGATGTGCCGGACAGGCAAATCTGCCCTGAACACAACAGCCCCTTAGATTATCTCTGGCACAGCTTCAACTGCGACTTTACCGACCCGAAACCCACCAGCGCCGACTGTGTCGTCTGGGCAAACCGCGGCGGCGGCAAAACCGACCTCGCGGCTGTAGCGACACTGTTGGACTGCGTCTTCAAACCTTCCTGCCAGGTGCGAATCCTTGCCGGCTCAGAGGACCAGGCGGGCAGAATGTATCAATACCTCACGGATTTTCTGCGAATCGGCTTCGAGCAATTCCTTTCGGAACCTGTCCGAAAAGCCGGCTGCCGTTTCGCCAACGGCTCGGCAGTCGAAGTCCTCACGCAATCGCACACGAGCGTCCGAGGTCAGCACATCCAGAAACTCCGCTGCGATGAGGTCGAGCTTTTCGACCCGGACGTGTTCAACGCTGCAAAATTCACGACTCAAAGTACTGACCACATAATCGCAGCAATGGAATCGATAAGCACAATGCACAAACCTTATGGCCTTATGCAAAAACTCGTCTCATCCGCGGGGCAAAACAACACGCCTGTCTTCAAATGGTGCGTCTGGGAAACAATCGAGCGATGCGTTGACCGAAACTGCTCGACCTGTCCGCTATGGGGCGATTGTGCAGGCAAGGCAAAGGACGCCTGTGGCTATCTGAAAATTGATGACTGTATTACGCAGATGCGCCGCGCAAGCCGGGCCGGGTGGGAGGCCGAGATGCTTTGCATTAAGCCGAATCTCGAAAACGTCGTCTTTGACCAGTTCGACCCCGCCATTCACGTCAGGCCGATTGATTACGACCCCAACCTGCCTTTGTATCGCTCGCTGGATTTCGGCTTCGCAAATCCGTTCGTGTGCCTGTGGATTCAGGTCGATAGCGAAGGCGTCGTCCGCATCATCGACGAATACGTCCGCAGCAGGGCGACAATCGACGCCCACGCAGCAGAATTAAAAGCCCGAACACCAGGTTCGACAAAGCTCACCGCAGGCGCTGGCGAATCCGCCACACGAACGGCGGATGAATCTCGCGTCATCGCAACATTTTGCGACCCGGCCGGCGCAAGCGCAAACGACGTTACCGGCACAAGCGCAGTCCGCGAACTCCGCTCACTTGGCATTAACGTTCGCTACCGCCGAAGCGGAATCGCAGAGGGCATCGAGCTTATCCGCCGGGCCATCCGCGCCGGCGATGGCAAAAACCGACTCCTTATCTCGCCCCGCTGCCCCCGTCTTATCGAGGCCCTTACCTGCTACCACTATCCTGATTCGCCCGCCGCCGCCGATGAACTGCCCCTCAAAGACGGCCTATACGACCACCCCATCGACGCCTTGCGTTATTTCTTCGTCAACTACACTCTTCCGAGCAAATTAGCGACTCGGAATTATTGAGGAATTTGCAACCAGGACATCGAAGCGAAGGAAGTATGACTGAACCACTTTGCTGGGCTGAAAAACGCGTTATCTATTTGTGCGCATAAAAAAACAGGACTGGGTCGGAGGGAGGGGAGAAAGCGAGATATCCCAGCCCTGTTGTTGGCTAAAAAATTATCACGGCGCAAAATGCCCAAAGGTGTGGGATTACTAAAGGCAAATTCTCGCCAATACTCAAAACAATTATATCACAACCGGCCGATTTACACAAGGCAAATTCCGAAAAAAAAATAAAGAATTTTCCGCCCCCTGTTTCGAGCCATCCGACACATCCCCCGCACCTATTTTAGAAGCGCCGCTGAAATCGTGCCATTACGGTTTATAGTGATTTCCGGCTTTTCCTGGACGGTGGACCGCCATATCCAAAATGGGTGCGGGGCCGGCTAACCACTTAAAGCCGTTCTGCACGCAGGGCCCTAAGCCCAGCGATTTACACCACTTAAGAACATCCAGGCGGGAATATATGCGAAAAAAAATGGGCTGGGGTCAGGAGGGAGGAGAGGAGAGAATTACCCCAGCCCGTGGTCATTATTCCGAAATTTCTACGCCAGCCAGCCCAATAGGTTCGAGGCCTTTACCGACATCACTACTATTTAATCCGCTGGCCGCACCAGTCAAGCATTTTTTGCAGGATTTGCGGCGAAAATCTATTGTAGTCGTCCGGCGAGAGAAATTCAAGCCGGCCCCCCATACCAGACAGCTCATACGCCTGCCGGGCGTTCTCAACACACAGCCGAACATTATCATAAACAACGAATCTGTCCCACTGCGGCGCAACAACCAAAACGGGCCTCGGCGAGATGCAGGCGATAATCTCCTGAAAATCTACGGGGATTCTGTTTTCATTACCCACAAAGAAACCCAGGCGAGGCACAAGCCCGTGCAGATGTGAATATGCCCTAATGCCTTCGACTTCGGGACGGACTTGCCGCATAGGCGTAACACCGCATACGCTGACTACACCTGCGATTCGTTCATCCATCGCTGCGGCATACAGCGCAACCGTCCCGCCCAGCGAATAACCGCCAGCGTATATCCTGTTTGGGTCGATTACGTCGAGATTAGTCAGCATATCGACCGCCGAGCGTGTGTCCGCGACCATTTTGCCGAGCTTCGACCAGTGCGGATACCGCCGGTAGAAATTAGTCCCCTCCTCAATTCTCGTCCCAAAGCCAATCTGGTCGAACAGAAAAACGCCACACCCTTTCTCAACAAATTTGTTTATCACGTCCTCGCTGCGCCGCCCTAAACCCGTCGGATACGAATACTCGTGCAGCCAGATAATCACAGGCAGCCTGCCTTGAGCAACATCGAAGGGCTTTCCGGTCGCCGCTGCGGGATAATACAGATTGCCCTCAAGATAATCGCCGAAGCCGTTGTCGGCCCCCATCACCATCCGCCGAACGCTGCCGCCCGCTCTCGGCCTTCCTATGGTCCTCGCCAGGTGGTCACCGGAATATTCGCTGTCGGCCGTTGGTATATTCGCCGCAGTTTTCGGCCCCGGATTGGTTGCGCCGGCCGGCTCATCACCCAGCAGCCATCGTATCTGCCTTACAATATCTGCTCTATTCGTCTGCCAGTCATCCGTCTTTTTCAAAAGGCCGTTGGCATCATTCGGCTGATACGAAAGCACGTCAAGCTTTTCGCCGCTTTGCTTTTGCCAGTCCTCGAACGTGTAATCGTAATAGAGCTTGTTCGCCGGCCTCTCATTCGACCTGCCGAAACAGTAATCGAAAAAGTCTATGTAATCCTCAATATCCCGCGCGCTTGTCCCGTGGTTGCCCCAGCGAAACCGCACCGCAACCTTGTCCTCGGCTCCCAGAAATTTGTACACCCGCTGCACCGACCGATACACCTGTTCAAGCCCCCAGGGATTGCACTGGATTTCGGTAAGAGCGGAACTGAGCATAAGCCCCCGCGGCGCAACCATCGCCATCAGGAGATTCTGCTCAATCGGCAGCTTGTGCTCCCTGCCGACGAAAAATCGCAACCGAGGATGAAACCAGTATGGAAAGGCGGTCGTAATTTCCGCGATTGTCTCGTTATCAAACGGCTCCGACGAATATCGCCAGGGCGTCTCCGCACCCGTCCCGCCGCTGCTCGGTATGACCGCCTTTATCCTCTCGTCGAACGCTGCCGCAATAAGCGACTGTTTGCCGTTGCGCGAATGGCCCGTAAGGGCGATTTTTTCCTTATCGACAATCGGCAGGGTATAAAGGTAATCGACCACCCTCATCGCCCCCCATGCCCGCCGCATCAGCCGAGTGAAGTCATATTCAGGATACCATATCTCGGCATACTGCTCCGTATCGTCCTTGTCGTCGGCGCCCGCATACACGCAGCCGATATAGCCGCGCCTCGCCGCCACAAGCGCCCAGCCGCGGTGATTCCACTGCGTCATAAAAACAGGAAATGGCCCATTGCCCGCCGGGATAATCAGCTCAACGGTCATCTTCGCCTTGTTCTCAGGCCCAAACCTCAGCTCAACCATCTTCGACACTACTCCGCTGTCTTTTATCTCGCCTAAAACCTTCGCTTCGAGATTGTTCGGCTCAGGCGGAAACGTGCCGGTCAGCCAGTGCTTCACCTGCCCGGCAATCCACTTCCGTTTCTCCCGCCATTGCGCGACTGTTGTAATCGGGATATTCTTCCCGCCTTCGTCTAACACCAGCGGGTCAGGCAAAAACGGAAGCGACGGCATCCTGTTAAAATCCGGCGGCAGTTCTCCGGTCCGCTTCAGCCAATCCGGCCACGACGAGTCCAGCCGGGATACCGCCCCTGTTGCCCTCGCAGGCAGCCACGACCCGATTTGTTTAAGATACTCTCTGCCCATGTTTGCATCCTCGCCCGCAGCAGCACAAGCTGCCCACCAGAGAACCAGAACCAGCGGCCCGTAACGAAACAGATTGCCCTTCATAATCGCCTCCCGACAAATGCCCATTCGATTTTTCCGTGGCGGCAGTCATACAGAGAGATTAAGGCAAAAACCCGAACAAGGCAAGACCGCAGTCTCCAGACCCAAGCCGAAATACGATATACGAACGATGAGCAATGATACTGCACCTTCGCCAGCACAAAAAAACTTTACAGCAGAATTCACAATCACTATAATCTCCGTCAAAGGACGGAGTAAAAACAGGTGAATAGCCAAAATTTAACCCACTCTTAGGAGGCAGTAGAATGAAGAGCAAAATTTTTCTTGTGGTCACCTTGTTAGCCGCCGGGTTCCTGTGTTTTGGAACCGAACCAAACAATGACCCAAACAGCACCTTCAATGCGACGGAGGCACGGATGCTGGCTCTGGAAAAGCGGCTGGCTGCTCTTGAGCAGCGAGTAAACCGACTTGAACTCCGTCGGACGGCTCCCCCATTGCCGGCAGATGAAATCCCAAAGGTAGAAGGCGAACAAAAGAAAAACCGTCAGACAGACCCTACCTCACCGACAGATGAAACAAAAGACGCGTTGAGAGTACAGAGGTTGAGCAAACAAATCCAGGAAATGAAAGACGACATCGAGCTTGCCGATAAACGCATCGAGATGCTCCCCCCGATACCATTACGCTATCTGGGCGCCCATATCTCCGGGACGACTATTACTACTCAGACCCGCACCAATGAAAATACCAGCACATCACAAACAACTACGCCCGGTGCACCGCAAACAACTACAATCGGCACGTCGGAAACATTTACACGAATCTGCGAACTGAACATCTTCGTCCCTGAGAAGCACTGCGACTACAGGTTACATCAAGACGAGGTCCCTGAGATTCTGGAAGTTCTTAAGACCGCAAAAGAAGCGTATCGATTACTCTCCGAAGAGGAAGCCAATTACAGGAGGATACTCCAGCTCGGCGAGAAGAATTCCGACCTCGGCATCAACGTTATGGATGCGAAGAAGGATTTAATCGAGTGCCAGGGACGAAAAAAGATTGCGGATTTGATTAAAGCGTGCATACGTTCGATTATTCAGGACAACCGTGACCTATTCAACATTGTGCCCTGGTAGTGGCAAATTGGGCCGGCTGACCGGAACAGTTTTTCAGACCGGCCCGCCGACAGGCAGCTATATAAAACAACGCGCTAATGCCAGATGTAAGCGACACTAACCTCCGGCGGGTGTGTTTTCCCTCCTTATCGTGATAAAGACGATTATCGATGTGAAACTGCACCTCCGCCAGCACAGAAAATATGTATAAGAAAAGAACTGCGGTTAAAAAAATACTGGATTTTGTGTTCTTTCCGCTACGGGCAATAACCCTTTTCCAGCAGGACAAATGGGGGCTGTCTTCGCTCGCTTCAGAGCGCTATTATTATGCCGCAGAAGAGGTCAGGGGTCATTGTCTCGATGTCGGTTGCGGAAGATTTAATCGTTTTGTTACGGAATTTCTTGATGGAAACGGCAAGGGTATTGATGTTTTCCCTTATGAAGGATTAACGGCAGACCATATCGTAAAGGATATGTCTCATTTCCCATTTGAGAACGGCCAATTCTACAGCGTAACATTCCTCGCAAACATCAACCACGTACCCAGGCCAATGAGGGATATCGAACTTGCAGAGTCACGTCGATGTTTGAAACCCAAAGGAAATATCATCGTTACAATGGGAAATCCCCTCGCGGAGATTTTGGTTCATAAAATCGTATGGCTTTATGACCGTTATTTCGGAACTAATGTTGACGTCGATGGCCAACGAGGGATGAGGCCGGAAGAACAGTATTATCTGCTCGATGGCGAAATCATCGACCGGCTGAAAAAAGCCGGCTTTGTAAACATCAGGAAAAGGTTCTTCTTCTCGCAATGGTGTCTGAATCATATGTTCATTGCGGAAAAACCTGAATAACGTCGAGGCATTTGAACTCAAGCTCGCCAAACCAAAACCCAAACCACAGCGGTAAACTTAAAGCCACATAGGCCAGGCCAATTTTGGAAAATCGCAGCGAGACATCAGGCCGGTGAAGATAAAAAAAGTGGGCTGAGGCCAGGAGGGAGGAAGAGGAGGATTTTAACCTCAGCCCGTGGTTCGTATTAAAGCCGTTACCGGCTCTATTTTTTTCTTCTTATCCGCCCCTAAGATGTATCAAGTAATCCCTAACAATATCTACTATATCAATTCGCCAAACAAATACAACAGAAAAAATGACCGGCAGAAAAAATTTTTTTCGTGCCGCTATTGCCAACGGAACAGCAAGGAATTCCCTTATAATCGACTCATCCAAAACCTTACCTCTCACCAGCCAAGCCCTTTATTGGCCTGTCTGCGACCCGCAGGCCGACATTTGAGAACAATGCGGAAGGTTGACAACAAGCGGGCCGGCTAATAAAGTTGTTGGGCAGATGGTAGTGTGCCAAAATTGCCTATTGTATGTTATTTGACAGGGAGCACTTATGGACAAGTTATATGAGAAGGCGGAAACCGGGTGTTGCCCGAGATTCAATCCTGAGCCGTGGGATAAAAAAGAAGTAACGTTCAGGGACAAGCTGTTTGTCAAAGACCACGTGGCCAGTTTCCTGCATATTCCGCTGAACTTCGGCAAGGTTATATTGCGGAATATAGAAAGGATAGTGCAGGCGGAGGCGTTGCCGCCTGAGCCGTTGATGCTCAGCGACGAAAATTCGCTTTGGGGAGCGGATATCTATATCGCGGTGGCCAGGGACGTGCCCGGAGCGGAAATGGTAAGGGTATCGGGGACTTTTTTGACTATGGTCTTTGAAGGACCATATAAGAATATCCGCCAATGGGTAAAACAGATGACGGATTATGTTCGTGAGCAGGAAAAAGAGCTAAAAAAGCTTTACTTTTTCTATACGATGTGCCCTAAGTGCGCAAAGTACTATGGCAAGAACTACGTAGTGCTATTGGCTCAGGTGTGACGGCAGACAGGCATAACTCAACTGTCGTGTCACGTACGAAATGAAAAAGCAACTGCACAATCTTGGAACTTTGATTAGTGCGGTTCTGTTCTGCATTGCCATCGCGATTATTCATCACAAGCTAAAGCAATATCATTACCACGACATCGCAGCGGAGCTGGCTAAAACGCCGATTGTCTATGTGCTTGCCGCTCTGGGACTGACGTTTCTGGATTACCTTGTGCTCACCAGCTATGACACGCTCGCCCTCATATACATCGGGCATCGCCTGCCCTACCACAAAATTGCCGTCGCATCGTTCATCGGATATGTATTCGGCCACAACACAACGATAGTCGGAGGCAGCGCCGCACGTTACCGCATATACTCGGCGCTCGGCCTTTCAGCGGGCGAGGTGGCTCGCCTCGTTGTGTTCTGCTCGCTGACATTTTGGCTGGGCTTTTTCACCCTCGGCGGCCTTGCCTTTCTTTTCCACCCCCAGGCCATCCAACAGCCGTTCCACACAACCCAGCCGATAGGCATTGCCTTCCTTGCCCTGCTGGCGGCATACTTTGCCCTGACGGCAGTGCGGAAAAGACCACTTGTGCTTCGCGGCTGGGAATTTGCGATACCGTCCCTGCGTCTGGCGTTTGGCCAGATTGTAATCGCTTCCATCGACTGGGCGCTGGCAGGCAGCGTTCTGTACGCCCTGCTGGCAAGAACAATTGAGCTTAGCTATCTGGAATTTCTGGAGATTTTCCTCCTTGCGCAGATCATAGGGCTTGTCAGCACCGTCCCCGGCGGGCTGGGTGTTTTTGAAAGTGTGATGTTGCTTTTGCTGTCGGATGCGGCCCAGCCATCCTCCCTCATCGGCTCACTGCTTCTATACCGCGTGATTTACTACCTTTTACCGCTGGGCGTCGCTTCAATAACTCTCGGCACCGCTGAGGTGGTCTCGCGCAAAGAGGCGCTCAAACGGCTTGGCGAGACAATCGGCAAATGGGGCGCAATGCTCGCTCCCAACGTATTTGCCTTCGCCAGTTTGATGGCAGGAGGCATCCTGCTCGTCTCCGGCGCCGTGCCCGCCGCCATTGGTCGTATGACAATATTGCGCGACATACTGCCCCTGCCGGCAATAGAAATATCGCACTTTATGGGCAGCGTCGCAGGTGCAGGACTGATTATCCTCGCGCGAGGACTGCAAAGACGCCTCGATGCCGCATACCATTTGACAATCCTGCTTCTTTCCGCGGGTATTGCCTTTTCGCTTATCAAGGGATTCGATTACGAAGAGGCGATAATCCTGTCCGTTATGCTCGCCGCCCTCGTTCCCTGTAAAAGCCGCTTCTACCGCAAGGCATCCCTCTTGCGGGACCGGTTCTCGCTGCCCTGGGTCTTTTTGATAATCGCGGTCGTGGCAAGCTCTGTCTGGCTGGGCCTTTTCTCCTACAAATACGTCGACTACTCGCACCAGCTTTGGTGGCGGTTTGCATTTGATGGCGACGTCCCAAGGTTCCTGCGAGCAAGCGCGGGGGCCGTGATTGTGGTCCTGCTCTACGGACTCGCCCGGCTGCTTGTCCCGGCAAGACACAGACCTGCGCCGCCCGCCTACGACGAGCTTAAAATCGTCGAAAACGTCGTCCTAAACTGCCCGAAAACTTACGCCTGGCTTGCGCTGCTGGGCGACAAGAGATTCCTGCTCGGCGAAAACGAAGATGCCTTCCTGATGTATGGTGTCCAGGGCCGAAGCTGGATAAGTATGGGCGACGCCATCGGCCCCGACGACGAGGCAAGAGAGCTTGCCTGGCAATTCCGCGAACTCTGCGACCAGTACGACGCCTGGCCCGTCTTTTATCAGGTTGACAGTTCCCATCTCGACATCTACCTCGACCTGGGCCTGACTTTCCTCAAGCTCGGCGAAGAAGCGAGAGTCGAATTGCCCGGCTTTTCGCTCGAAGGCCACGCTTACAGAGACCTTCGCTACGCTCACAACAAGATTACAAAACTGGGTCTGAAATTTTCGGTCATTGGGCCGGCGCAGGTCGAAACCGTCATCGGCGAGTTCAGGCAAATCTCCGACTCCTGGCTGGCCGAGAAGAACACTGGAGAAAAGGGCTTTTCGCTCGGCTCCTTCCAGCCGGAGTATCTGAAGAAAACGCCCGCGGCGATAATCTCTCAGAACGAAAAAATCATCGCGTTTGCCAATATCTGGCTGGGGGCGGGAAAAGATGAACTGTCGATAGACCTTATGCGATATCCGCCCAACGGCCCCGAAGGGCTTATGGATTATCTTTTCACGGAACTTCTTTTGTGGGGCAAATCCGAGGGGTACAAATGGTTCAACTTTGGAATGGCGCCGCTATCCGGCCTGGAGGATAGACAACTAGCGCCATTGTGGTTGCAGGCAGGGGCCTTTTTGTTCCGCCACGGCGAGCATTTTTATAACTTTCAGGGGTTGCGCCAATACAAGGATAAATTCGCCCCTGAGTGGCAGCCGAAGTACCTTGCCTGTCCCCGCGGGCTGATGCTGCCGCGAATCCTTACAAACGTCGCATCACTGATTTCAGGCGGCGCCAAAGGCGTCGTCGCAAAATAAGCCATTCTTCAATAATGCCCCCAAAAAACGCCCCGCAAAACACGGCAAATTGGGCTTTGGAAATCTCCCCACAATCTTCGGGACAGTTATTTCCTGCCTTTAGATGTTGCTTTCGGGGCTTAAAACTGCTATAATGAAAAAATACACCTAAATGGGGACTAAAATTAAGAGGTTGATGAGATGACAACCAATTGGTGGGGCTATCGTTTTTTCCTGTCCGCCGTAATCTGCGTATTAACCGGCTCTGTCTTTGGCGCATTATGTCCGCCGGCCGACCTCAATGGGGACTGCTGGGTCGATTTGAGCGATGTGAAGCTGTTTACGGAGCAGTGGCTGGACCCGGAATCGTGCGAAGAAGAAGAGGTATGCGCGGATTTTGTTGACCCATACGGCATTGATTTCATCGATTTTTCGTTCCTGGCGAATCAGTGGCAAACCGGCGTCCCCCTCGTCATTAACGAGTTTATGGCATCCAACAACAGTGACAGCGGTATCCATGACGACCAAAACGACTATGGCGACTGGATTGAAATCTACAATTACGGCGACGTAAACATAGACCTCGCCGGGATGTATCTTACGGATAACCTCGGTAATCCGACCAAGTGGCAGGTCCTTTCCGGCTATCCGTCGCAGACGACGGTCCCTCCTGACGGCTTTGTTGTATTCTGGGCGGACGAAAATACCCCGGATGGCCCACTGCACACAAACTTTAAGCTGTCCGCGAGCGGCGAGGAAATAGGACTGTTCAACACCGATGGCAATACCCTGATTGATACCATTGTCTTCGGTGAGCAGACAACCAATATCTCATACGGGAGATACCCGGACACAACTGATAACTGGCGGTTCTTCCCAACCCCAACGCCTGGCGCAGACAATAATGGCGCATACTTAGGCGAGATTGAAGACGTTGAGTTCAGCCATACGCGCGGTTTCTACAGCGCGTCGTTCAATCTTACTATGGCCTGCGTTACGCCGGGCGTGAATATCTACTATACCACCAATGGACGCAGCCCGGTTATCGGCGAGGTAAATACGCCGGGCAGTATCCGCTACACGGCGCCTATAGCTATCAGCAGTTCAAAACCTGTGCGGGCGGCGGCAACAAAAACCGCCTGGAAACCCTCGCCGACAACAACGCATACCTATATCTTCGGAGCCAGTTCCGCCATCAAATCAATGCCTCTCGTTTCACTCGTCGGCGACCCAAACACCACGTTCTTCGAGCCAAACGGCATCATGGCCATCGTCGGCGGTTATTATGACGGTGATGGAGTATGGCACGCAAGCGGCTCAGGCAGCTACAACAATGTTATCCACAGAGGTATAGCTTACGAAAGGCCCGTTTCCTTTGAAATAATCGACCCCTGTGCCGCCGACGGCAACTACCAGATGGACTGCGGTATCCGCATCCACGCCAGCGATTATACACGACCGCGATTCGTCCGCGGCGACGACTGGGTAACCTGCTGGATAGGTAACTATAAAATCAGCTTTAATCTCTTTTTCCGCGACAATTACGGCGATAATCGATTTGACTACCCGTTCTTTTCGTTTACGCCGGAAGTGCAGAGTCACAAGACCATCTGCCTGCGCGCGGGTATGAACGACAGATGCACTCCCTTTGTCAAGGATGAATGGATGAGACGCCTGTTCCACGATATGGGATGGGCCCAGGAAACGGGGACTTTCGTCAATCTCTACCTTAACGGCTCGTATAAGGGCTACTTTAATCCTACCGGCCGGTCTGATAACCAGTTCTACCAGGAATGGTACGGCACCGACAACGACTTCGACATCATCACCCATGGCGGACTCAGAGACGGCGACTGGACCGCCTTTAACAACCTCTCTAATTACATAAAAACACACGACCTCTCTAATACCGCCGATTATAATTATTTCGCCGACAGGTTCGATATCACTGAGTTTGCAGATTATCTCATCCTCCAAATCTACTCCTCAAACTTCGACTGGCCAAATAACAACTGGACCGTTCATCGCGAAAGGTCGGATACCGGCAAATTCAGATACAACATCTGGGACGCCGAGGGAATTGAAAGCTGGGTTGTTAGCGGACACGGCAGTTTTGATGTTAATGCCTTCACTGATATGCCGTGGTATGGCAGTAACGGAGGCGGGCTTAACGGCCTTATGGATGACTGGTATTATATCCCCCGCTTTTACCGTGCCCTCAAGGCCAATCCCAACTTCAGGCAGCTTTTCGCCGACCGTCTTCACAAATTCTTCCGTAACGGCGGCGCACTGACTCAATCGCGTCTATTGGCAAAGTGGTGGGAGGCCTCCGCCGAGGTATCAGCAGTCCTGCCGTATCAGGACAACTGGGTTCCCAATAGTTTTGTACCGGTCCGCGAACCGTTGTTTTTACTCGCCTGTGAAGACAACGGCCTGTTCAACCGCGCATTCGGCGCACCCGTATTCAGCGTCAACGGCTCTTATAAATTCGGCGGATACGTCTCTTCAGGCGACAACTTCACCATTACCGACCCCTGCGGTTCAGGCGGAACAATTTATTACACAACCGACGGCAACGACCCACGGACTCCTTATATCAAAACCACCACGCAGCTAATTACCTTAGTATCCGAGAACGCCGCCAAGAAGGTGAAAGTCCCGACAGGCGATATCGGCACAACCTGGCGAGGAGGCAGCGAGCCGTATGACGATTCGACCTGGACAAGCGGCTCAGGCGGCGTCGGTTATGACACTGCTCCTGACTATGACCCTTACATTGATATCGACGTCCAATCCGTTATGTATAACATCAACGGCACCTGTTACATTCGTATCCCCTTCACCATTGGTGCCGGCGGTATCAATAATATACACTCACTTACGCTGCGTATGCGATACGACGACGGCTTTGTCGCCTATATAAACGGCACAAGCGTCGCAAGCCGGAATGCTCCCGGCTCGTTGACCTGGGATTCCCTCGCTACTGCAAATATGGAATCTAACGGCACTGAAGATATTAATGTCAGCTCGTATGTTAACACCCTGCATACCGGAACCAATATCCTCGCTATACACGGCTTGAATACATCTACAGGAAGCTCCGATTTCCTGATTACCGCTGAGCTGGAAGCTCCCGGTGGTTCTTTTGTTGTTACTGAACCAAATGTTTCGCCCGCCGCGATTCAATACACGGGCGCTTTTCATCTCAACAGAAGCGATAACCTCAAATCTAGAATATATAAGAGCAGCACAAAACAATTCAGCCCTCTTAATGAGGCCGTTTACGAAGTGGGCGGCGTCAAAAATTCCTTGCGCATCACCGAAATTATGTTTAATCCCCCTGACACCAACGAACCGAACGATGAGGACACCGAATACGTGGAGTTGAAGAACACAGGCGGGTCCTCAATTAACCTCAATCTTGTCAGATTCGACAAAGGTATCGACTTCACTTTCGGGCCTAATACCCTCGACGCGGGACAGTATATCCTCGTCGTTAAGGACATAAACGCCTTTACGACCAAATACGACACAAGCAGATATATCGCCGGCCAGTACACCGGCTCATTGAACAACGGCGGCGAAAAAATTCGACTTCTCGACGCAGTCGGAACAACGATTCACGATTTCAACTATAAAGACGGCTGGCGATCGATAGCCGATGGCGATGGTTATTCGCTAACCATAATCAATCCGGCCGACTCCAACGTCAATCACTGGGGCAATAAGGACTATTGGCGTTCAAGCGCTTATATCGACGGCTCGCCCGGCTGGGATGACTCAGGCATCGTTCCCAATCCCAACGCTATTGTAATTAACGAGGTTCTTGCACACTCACACGCCGAGGCCTCCGACTGGATTGAGCTTCGTAACACCACCGCCAGTGCAATCAATATAGGCGGCTGGTTCCTCAGCGACAGCGACATTACTCTGATGAAGTATCGATTTGCCACAGGCACAACCATTCCCGCCAATGGCTTTATGGTCGTCCGCGAGGATGTCAACTTCGGCGAATCGGCCACCGACCCCGGTCGGCTTATACCGTTTGGGTTAAGCGAGAACGGCGAGACGGTCTGCCTGACCTCAGCCCTCGACGCCAACAACAACCTCACCGGCTATCGAGAAAAGGAGGACTTTGGCGCATCCGAGACGGGTGTGTCCTTCGGCAGATATTACAAGGCCAGCACCAGCAGCTACAACTTTGTCCCGATGGACACCAATACGCCAGGCGCGACAAACGCCTATCCCAAGATTGGGCCGATTGTCATAACCGAAATTATGTATGACCCCAACTGGCCGACAAACGGCTCGTATGCCAACGACGAATACGAGTATATCGAGCTTCGCAACACCTCCGGCTCATCCGTAACACTTTATGATTCAGTCGAAGGCGTCCCGTGGAAATTCACCAACGGAATCGACTATACCTTTGGCTCTCCGCCAAGCGCCGTTACTATTGCCGCAGGCGCCAGAATATTAGTAGTCAAGAACCCGACCGCGTTTAACTGGCGCTATCCGGGTCTGTCAGGCATTACCTACGGCCCATATAGCGGCTGGCTGGCAAATGAAGGTGAGCAGCTCGAATTAGGCAAGCCCGGCGACATAGATGATATGGGCGTTCGCCAGTATATTCGCGTTGAACGGGTTGATTACAGCGATGGCTCTCATCCAGGCGGTGAACCGGGTGACGTGGATTTGTGGCCTAAGAACGCGGATGGCCTTGGTAAGTCGCTGACGAGAACCAGCACGACGCTATACGGCAACGACCCGAACAACTGGACTGCCGCTACGCCGACCCCCGGCTCATAGAAGCGGGTTATTGACTATTCCGCAGCAACAGGGTATCCTCAACTGCCTGTTAATACAGATTTTGCGGCAACAAACGGCTTTTAGGCGGATTTCCTATGCTCAAACGGACAAAAACCTGCGGCCAGCTTCGGCTGGAGGATGTAGGCAAGCGTGTAATACTGGCGGGGTGGGTAAGGTCATATCGAGACCACGGCGGGCTGGTATTCTTCGACCTCCGCGACAGGGAAGGCATCACGCAATTAGTCTTCAATCCCGAGAAGTTTCCCGAGGCCCACAAGCTCGCACAGGTGGTTCGCAGCGAATGGGTGGTGGCGGCTGAGGGAGTCGTCAAGCCCAGAGGCGAAGGGCTTGAAAACCCGAAATTAGCCACCGGCCAGATTGAAGTGCTCGTTGAGAAGCTCGAAATCCTCAATACCGCAAAGACGCCTCCGTTCGAGATTGATACCGCCGAAAAGACCGGCGAGGAGGTCCGACTCCAGTATCGTTATATCGACCTGCGCAGACCCGCGATGCAGGACAAGCTCAAAGTCCGTCATCGCGTCACAAAAATCGCCCGCGATTACCTCGATTCGCTGGGCTTTTGGGAAATCGAGACGCCGATGCTGGCAAAGAGCACGCCCGAAGGCGCCCGCGATTTTCTGGTGCCAAGCCGCCTGGTTAAAAACACCTTCTACGCCCTGCCTCAGTCGCCGCAGCTTTTCAAGCAAATCCTGATGATTAGCGGCGTCGAAAAATACTTCCAGATAGTCCGCTGCTTCCGCGACGAAGACCCACGCGCCGACAGACAGGCCGAGTTTACCCAAATCGACGTTGAAATGAGCTTCGTCGATGCAAACGATGTCATCGGTGTTCACGAAGTGCTGGTCGCCAAAATCTGGCAGGCAATACTCGGCGCCGATGTGAAGGTGCCTATGCGCCGAATGACCTACAAAGAGGCGACCGACGATTACGGCATCGACAGGCCCGACCTGCGATTCGATATGAAGCTAAAGGATATTTCCGACATCGTCGCCAAATCCACCTTCAAGGTCTTCACGGGGGCTATTGGAGCAGGCGGAATCGTCAAGGGACTTTGTGCACCCGACGGCGGCAACAAATACTCACGCAACGACGTCGAAAAGACGCTGACAAGCTTCGCCGCCGACTATGGTGCAAAGGGACTCGCCTGGTTCAAGGCCAAAAATGAATCCGGCAAAATGACCCTCACCAGCAGCTTATCAAAATTCTTCAGCCCCGACCAGCTCGAACAAATGGCCAATCGCTTCGGCGCAAAGGATGGCGACTTGGTGCTGCTCGTGGCGGGCGACGAAAAGGGCGTCAACAAGGCGCTGGCGCCTCTTCGATGCAGAATCGCAAAGGACCTCAAGCTTTACGGCGAAAGCAGGTTTGAATTCGTCTGGATTGTCGATTTTCCGCTGTTCGAGTGGAACGAAGAGGAAAAACGCTACGACTCAATGCACCACCCATTTACCGCGCCGATTCCGGCAGATATACCGAAGCTCGACACAGACCCCGGGCACATAACCGCACAGGCCTACGACATTGTCGTCAACGGCTCGGAAATCGGTGGAGGCAGCATCCGTATCCACAGGCCCGAAATGCAGGAAAAGGTATTCGACCTGCTGAAGATTACCAGAGAACAGGCGCAGGTGCGATTCGGCTTCTTCCTGAAGGCGCTCGAACACGGGGCGCCGCCCCACGGCGGCATCGCCCTGGGACTTGACCGGATGATTATGCTACTGACAGGCACAGACAATATCCGCGACGTCATCGCCTTCCCAAAGACCCAACGAGGCCAGTGCCTGCTCTGCGACGCTCCAAGCGAAGTCGAACAAAAACAGCTCGACGAACTGAATTTGCGAACTCAGAAGCATTCGCACGACATTGCCAACAAGGCCGAAAACCAAAAACCTGAGCATTCAGCGTAAAAACGAGCGAGCAGTGCTTAATCGGCACAGTGAATATGGAGAGAATTCAAGCGCTGGCTCTCGCGGCTGGCTGGAGAGGCGCTCATGGGCGTTCCAGACCGGTCTGCTCATTGGCGCCGCGCATATGCTCTTTATGATTATGACCATCGTCTATATCATTCGCCATCACGAAGGGCACTGGCATATGTTCTGGATTTTATGCGGCTACATCGACTTTCCCGTTTCGCTGTTACTTCCAAAGGTCATACTGCCCGTCTTATCGCCCTTTTTCACTCACACGGAACCGTATTTGGCTGCCAGATATAACTCGCCGCTTTTCGTGGTCTTTTCGCTGTTCCATATACTGGTCGGTTCCGGCTGGTACTTCGCCTTGCCCATCCTCGTGCACAATGCCTCCAGAAAAATCGCCGCTACGGTAACGGGGGCTGTGGCTGTTGCAGTAATGACGATTATTCCCATCCCCTCGCACTGGCTGCAGTTGCTGCGATTCATCTGCTATGATGCCAAGTCCGTCGCAATTGGGTTAAACAGTATCCTGCCGTGTATATGGACGGTTTTGCTCGTCTGGCTGTTTGTTACAAATCCCAGACGAAAAGCGCAGCTTTGGCTGTTCTGTCTTGCACCGCCGGTCTTTTACTATTTGGTCCGTGATTTATATTATCATACATTGCTAACCAGTCGCTGAATCTAAAATGCGTATCGAACTTATGCGTCAACAGATACACAAAATTTATCACGCTGCCCTGGTTTTCCTGCACCTCTCGCCGCTCTCGCTGGCGGAAAAATGCCGGCTTGCGTTCGGCTCGGCAGTGGTGCTGACCCTGGTGCTGGCGCTTCTTATCCCCTATGCGTGGATGCGCCAGCTCACCGGACAGATTTTACTCGATGCCAGCAGGGCCAGAGCGGAGACGCTGGTTCGCCGGCATTTCCAGACGCACGTTTCCGGCGAAACCCCGCTGCCGATGCTGGATGACCGCGGCAACGTGATGGACCCGAACAAGACCGATATCCGCTGGGTCCGCTTCGAAAAAGATGAAAAACAAATCGAAGGGCTGACCACCCAGCAACAGCTTATGGTCGAGGCGCTTCGCAAAGATGAGGAAACCTCCGACCAGATACGCTTTGAGAAGAGAAAACGCAAGCCCTACGCAAGCTATGTGCGCATCTTCCGGGCGACTGAGGGCTGTATAACCTGTCACAATCCGCAGGGCTCGGCAGGAACCTTCAACCGCGGCGAGCCGATAGGCGCCGTGATAGTCGAAAGGCCCGCCACCGAAATACGCAGGGCCGTCCTTCTAAACCGCGTCTGGGTAATCGTCGCGGGCCTTATCAGCGGCACCGGCGCAATCGTGGCGTTCTACATCATAACGCAACGTGTGATTCTCCGACCGATTCGCCAGTTGCGCGCGCTGGCCACCAACGTCGCAGAGGGCAACCTCGACATCAGAAGCTCGATAAAGACCCGCGACGAATACGAGAAACTCGCTGAGGCGTTCAACAATATGCTCGACAGTCTGCAGGCCATCCAGGAGAAACTCCGCCAGGCCAACAGGCAGCTCGACGAAAAGATAATAGAGCTTTCAGGGCGAAACATAGAGCTTTTCAAGGCAAACAAGGTCAAGGGCGAATTCCTTGCCAACATCTCGCACGAGTTCAGAACGCCGCTGAACTCCATTATGGGTTTCGCCCAGGTGCTGCGCGACAAACCCGAGCTGGTCAAGGAAGAAAAGGGGAAAAGATACGCTGAGAACATCGTCGCCGGAGGCCAGCGACTGCTCAATATGATTAACGACCTGCTGTACCTCGCAAGAGCCGAGGCGGACAAAATTCAACTGCACATCGAACAGACGACCGCCGACGAAATCTGCAACGCCGTGGTCTCCTCGTTTTCCGAAATGACTCGGGAAAAAAATATCAAGGTCAAACTCGAAGTCCAGAAGGATATCCCGACTTTTGTGACCGACGCGGGCAAAATCCAGCAGATTCTCGAAAACTATATGAGCAACGCCGTCAAGTTCACGCCCGAACAGGGCAAAATAGTTTTAAAGGCGGCGATGCTTGATGACAAACACGTGCGATTCTCCGTAACCGACACTGGCTGCGGGATAGCCGAGCAGGACCGGGAAAAGATATTCCAGAAGTTCGGCCAATTAGGCAGCCCCCTGACCCGCCAGACCAGCGGCACTGGACTGGGACTTGCCATCAGCAAGGAACTGGCTGATTTGCTCGCGGGCCAAGTCAGCTTCGAAAGCCAGCCCAATAAAGGCTCGATCTTCTGGCTCGATATACCGCTGACTCTTGCCAAAGACCAGCAGTAGTAATAATACAAATTAGAAGGGCTGCAAATGTAACTCGCCGCCCCTTTGTTCTTTATATCAGCAATGTTCGGCTACTCGACGCCGTCGAGCCAGGCGTCGGAAAAGGCCTCGAGGTCGTCGAGCAGGACTGAGCTGTTTCGGTCGGCGTCAAAACCACTGCACCAGTTGTTTATTGCTGCGCAGTCGCTTCGCTTCCACTGCTTACCGAAACCGGCGAAATCCCCAAAATTAAAGCAGCAGAATGGCAGCTCAAGCTCGATATAATCAACATAGAACCAGCCCCACCAATGCTGAATGCGCACTGTGTTGGAACCGGCGTTTAGTGTTATATTTCCAAAATCAAAATCTTGCCAGGTGCTGTTTGTATTGGTGAAAACAGGCGCCCATACCTCTTGGCCGTTGACTAAGACCCTGTTTGTCTTGTCGCCCCAGGTGCTCGGTATCAGATACCTGATGGTCAGTGGGAAACTTCCCGCCCGGGTGGAATCGACGGTAAACGTAATCCCGGTTCCTTCGCCTGGATTTGCGTTAAAGTACCTCGAACCGGTTCCGGAATAACCGGGGAAACTCGTGCTTAAGGCGGGTCCGTCGCTGACGGCGTTTTCAGCTTCATATCGAACAATTATCGGCGGTGGCGGGGCCCCGACCGTTATATTCACGTCCTGAGAATCACTTCGCAGCCCGTTGTTATCAGTGGCTACGGCACTAAGGACATAGTGCCCTTCGGTTGCATTGAGCCAGGTAATGCTGTAAGGCGAGTTGGTATCTTCGCCCAATTTGATGTCATTCTTGTAAAATTCCACTTTGGCAACAGCGCCGCAGGGGTCACAGGCATCGGCGGAAATTGTAATATTGTCGCCCTCATCAAATTCCGCACCTTCGGCCGGCTGGGTAATCGATACAACCGGGGCGCCGCCCTGGACGGGATAGTGCTTCCAATCTATCAGTTCATCAAGGGTAATAATATCTTCATCATTATAGACGGAATTGAGAAAGCTTTGGTTCACGTTACGAATAAAGCTGCCGGACCACACAGAAAACCAGCTCCACCATACCTTATCGGCTCTGATTTTGTCGGGATTAGGGAGGATCCCCGATTCAGATAACGCTACCAGTTTAACCCCCTCATGACGACTCTGGGTATCCAGCCAGAACCCGACCATGCTGGTGTTTGGGTCGCTGGGGTAAATATCCATCGACGCAACATCAACATACGCATCACCCGGATACCACGCCGCATCGCCGACGGTATAGACCCATATCAGGTTGTGTAAACCGTGATAATTGACAAAGCGGTCGTGCATTAGCCGCCACAATTCAATAAAAGGACCCGGGCCTTTGGCGCCCCACCAGAACCACCCTCCGGACGCTTCGTGAAGCGGCCGCCAGAGCACGGGCAGATTCGCATCACGGAACTTGGTCAGTTGCACGGCAATGGCATCAAGGTCTCGAATCAGAAGCTGGTATCTCTCGCCCCCGGGGTCGGCAAGAACCGCTTCAATATCAAACGTGGTGGCAAAAGTGTAAAACCCACGCCACCATTCTTTATTCGGTTCATCTATCAAATCGGTGGGCGCATTCCAGTGCCAGCTCAAACTGACAATCCCGCCGCCTGAATTAGCCCAGCTTATGAAGCTTTCAACCTGGCCCGTTGGATTAGAGCCGTGTTCGATGCGCGAGGGCGAATACTCTATTAAATCAAAAACACCGACGGCGGGCTGTTTTCCGGTAACAGAGTAGATGTAGTCTATTTCGCTCATATCCTGCTGGCCTGAAAGGACTTTCTGTCCATAATGGTCAACCAGAAAGGACATAAGCGATTTCGACTCGCTGGTGGCTTGAGGGTCCGTGAGTGTTTTCGGCGGCCGGACAAGTCCTGCTGCCCCACTTAATATAAAACAGCCAAGTGTTAAGCCATTCCCGGCCTGCTGGGCAGATACGGTTGGCGGTGTAATAACAATGAAAGCCAAAACTACTGCCAACATAATAACGGTTCGACAGAGCTCGCTGCAGGCGGCTTTAAAAAATCTTCTCTTCGGCCACATCAGTCTAACCTCCAAAAAATCAAGTTGCCTTGCGGCTCGTGCTGCAGTGTTTCGCTACTCGATACCGGCCAGCCAGCTTTCAGCAAACGCCCTCACGTCATAGAGCAGAACAGCGCCGTCATGGTTAAAATCGGCACCATTGCACCAGGAATTACCCGCATTGCAGTTAGTCAGACGCCAGTTAACAGCAAAACGGGCGAAGTCTCTGAAGTCAAGGCAACAGGGCGACAGGTACAATCTGTCTATCACCTGCTGGCTCAATCCCGGCCCCTGCCAGGCCACCGCGATGTTGTCGTTGCCGGTGCCTTCTTTGTGTAAGACCTCGATGTAATACTTCCCGTTTGTGGCCAGCGAAATCGGCACTGACTGCTGCTGCGGGTATTTGGTCCACTCGCGAGAGTTCGTATCGCCGGGCACATACGCAATCCTGCTTCTATGACAGGGGTCGGCGTCGGTGCTCAACCACAGCTCACTGTTGGCGTCGCTGGCAATCCAGAACGTATAATTGCCGTCGGCTGGCGGATGCAGATACCCGCGAATCCGCGTGCCGTAGTTGTCCGCCCAGTTTGTCGGCCCTTCCAGATTCGCAATCAACTCCCTGCCACTCGGCTTGCCGGGATAATTAGGCGACGAGGTCAGGTCGCTCACGGCTGTCCCCGCTATGCCGGTCCACCATTCTCGCAGGATTGCGCCGGTGCCCACCTCGCCGAGAACCGTTATATTAACATCGGGCGATGTCGTTATATTGCTGTCATCGTCGGTCACTTTGGCGGTAAGGATATGGTAGCCGGTGAAGGCATAATTCCATGTGCAGGAAAAAGGCGAAACGGTATCTTCACCCAGTTTAGTTTCTCCCTGGTAGAACTCCACCTTTGTTACGCGGCCGTCGGTGTCGGATGCATAAGCGCTAATGGGCACATTTGAATCCTGGGCAAATGCGGCCCCATTTGACGGCGAGGTAATGTAAACAGTCGGCAGGGGATTCCCAATGCCTTCTCCGTAAACCACCATTTCCAAATAATTGACGTGCATTATCTGTGCAGAGGTGGTTTCATACACTCCCCAGACAATTTTGCCGTTCGCATCAATGTAATTGCTGATGTTCGAGGTAATGGAGCAGGTCATCGAAGTATTGACGTTGGCTGAAATGCTCTGGTCAGAGCCGACTTGCACCCACGAAGAATTCTGCGTCCAGTTGGCGTCTGCTTTCATAACGTAAATCCTGTGGGTCACAGGGAGGGAACCGCCGGTATTGCCGTTAAAGGTCAGGTCAATCTTGGCAATGTTGCCGGCCGATTCATTGATTTTCATTTCAACCCAGAGGAATATCTGGTCGCCTGAGCCGGGATTAACGGGAGCCCACTCCGTAGAATCGTTGGTTGAAATACTTGCATACTGCGTGTCATTCGCCTCAACGATTGAGTTTCTGTTCGCGGGGTCACCGGCAAACGGAAAAACGTCCACGTCGCAGGCATAGGCATTATAATTGGCATCCGATTGTGTTATACCGGCAAAGTCGTAAATGGCACCGCCGCGGGGCGTCGCTGAGACCTCCGTCGAATCATTGGATTCATTAAGCGACTTGTCCACAGCCGTAACAACGTAGTAATAGGTTATGCCGGGAGTAACGTTGTTATCGGTGAAACTGGAATTTTTCAAAAACACGTTGCTCAGCCGGTATTCGTAGCCGCCCGAAACTGTTGAACGATATACGTTGTAGGCGTATATGTCACTTTCCCCGTTGTCATTCCAATCGAGCGGAACCGTTCCATAGTCGTTGGTTGCAGTAATTCCAGTTGGGGCCGCGGGGGGTGTCGAATCTCCACCGCCGGGCTGGTCGTTGTTCCTCTTCGAATAAAGCAAATCCTTTGTAAAACCGCCCATTTCATTCGGACCGACGAGAAGCGTCCAGTTCGGTTCGAACATTTGCGGTTCCCAGGAATAATCGGTAATCCAGGCACTGCCGCTGATTTTGCGTGCTTCACGAAAGTCCGAAATCGGCTGACCATAGTTGGAAATCGTGCCTTGCAGATTTGGATAACTTGAGCTTGCCCGGAATCCCCATTCGCTCATAAAGACGGGATAGCGGGTAAGACACTGGTTAACATGGTTGGTATACCACGACTGGCTGCCGCCAAGCCAATGGCCGGGATAGATGTGAGACACCATAACGATGTTATCTCCCGTAAGGGGATAAGTCGCCGCCGGTCCGATAATCTGAGACCAGCTCGGCCCACCTACGAGGATGAGATTATTCGGCGCATAAGTCCGGACAATATCAATCCAGGTTTGCATATCGGTTCTGCAACTGACCCATTTAACATCATCTGAACTTCCAGTGGTGTTAAGCGGCTCCTGGAAAAGCTCAAAAAGGACGTGGCTGTCGTCGGCAAATCTCGGCGCCATATACTCCCAAAACTGGCTTGTCTCTGTAACTCTGTCGTAGGTGTTATCGCCGACAAAATGCCAGTCTATGATTACATAGAGGTCCTTCGTTTTACAGTAATCAACAACCGGCCTCAGAAGCGTGTCATAGAAAATATCGCTGCCTGGGGTGAATGTGAAAGGGAAAGGACTGTGAAAATCCCCTTCCTGGGACGGATAAACCGCAAGCCGGATGACCCTCGGATACCAGCCGGGAGAACTTCCGTTGGCGTCATTTGTGTTCGTCAGCCGGTTAATCAAGTTGATTGCCCCGCCGCGATTTCGTTCAACCTCGCCTATATCAATCGTATCGAGGCCCCTCAACACGACAACATTCCCGTCGGGGTCCTTGATTTTATTGGCGTCCGTATGCAGCCAGGGGGTAGCAGCATAAACCGGTGTGATTAAAAAGAGGAACATGCACCCAATTACGATTTTAATAGACCCGCCCGCCTTCGACTTCATCGCTGCAACCTCCAAAATCCTTCCCGACAAAAGACTATTCCGAGGGCACAAAATGGTGTGGAAGACAGCAACCGCAGGCATACTCAACCCTCGGCCGCTATAACAATCTACCATAAACCCCTGACTGTGTCAAGTGTTACCGCGGCAGGTTTCAGCTCCGATAACAAGGGCTGCTGGGCTTCAGGAGAGTCGGTTTTGAAGAGTTATTTCTATTAACCAGCCGGCTTACATAGCCGATAGACAAAAACGTGGGAAATGTTAAAATAGGAAAGAAAAGCAGGTGCCCATCCCTGTTATTGTATCGTATATTGCATTTGAAAATGCTAATAAAAAACTACCCAGCGTTTCCTGAAAAGGCACTAAAATTCGGTGTAGCAGTCCCGATTTTGTCGGGACTGATGGCGATGTGCCTGTTTTGCTCGTGTTCGGAACTGGAGACCACAAGCCCGCAGGACTATATTGGCGCAGCCACACAACCACCCCAGCCCAATATCAAGCCCCCGCAAGAAGCGGGAAAAACACAGGAATCCGGCGCCCCCACAACCGCGCCTTCGACGGCAGCGAGAATCGAATCGACAGGGCCGCTCAGTGTCACAATAAATGAAGCGGTTTTGATGTCTTTAGAGAAGAACAAATCGCTGGTAGTGCAGAAGTTGAATCCGCAGATAAAAAGAACCGTTGAGCAGCAGGCGATATCCGTATTTGACCCGGATTTGACGGGAACCGTCTCGAGAGGCAAAACACGGTTGCAGTCGGCGCCGACGCCCGGCGCCGGGCCTATTTCGTCGGTGGACAAAACTTTCAACGCGGACGCTTCGTTAAGCGAGTTTCTACCGACCGGGACGCTCTTTTCTCTGGAGGGTTCCACAAGCACACTCGATGAATCATTCGCCGCGAACCCTTTTGTGTCAACGCGATTAGGAGCAAGCGTGACACAGTCACTTTTGAGAGGTTTCGGACCAGCGGTGAATCTTGTTGCAGTAAACCAGGCGAAGATAGACACGAGTATATCGCAATACGAATTGCGCGGATTTGTGGAGTCGCTGGTGGCGCAGGTTGAAGAGACTTACTGGAGTTATTCGCTGGCGGAAAAGAGCATAGAGATATTCAAACAATCAATGCGGCTCGCAGAGGACCAGCAAAAGCAAACGGAGGAGCAAATTCGCGTAGGGACTCTGGCAGCAAGCGAGCTTGCCGCGGCCAGGGCGGAGGTGGCGCTGAGACGACAGGACCTTATCGTCGCGGAAAACACACTGGCCCAGACCCGGCTTAATTTATTGCGGCTCCTGAACCCCGACGGCCCGGAAATGTGGAACAAAGAAATTATTCTTCAAAGCGAGCCAGAAACGCCGACCGTAGAACCTGGTCCCGTGCAGCCGCACGTTGAGCGCGGTCTGCAGATGCGCCCCGAGATGAACCAGGCCCGGCTCCAGCTCGACCGCGATGAGCTTGAGTTGATAAGGACACGAAACGGTTTGCTGCCGCAGCTTGATTTCTTTATTACCCTCGGCAAAACTGGATATGCCGATTCATTCGGCGATTCAACCCGGAACATTTTTAAGAAAGATTACGACGCCCTGGCGGGCATAAGTTTTGAGTATCCGCCGATTAACCGCTCGGCGCAAGCGAAGAATCGGCAGGCCATATTGTCACGTCAGCAGGCACAGGAGGCGATTGATAATCTTGGGCAACTGGTTGAGGTTGACATCCGAGGGGCGTATCTGCAGATTACAAGCGTCCAGCAGCAGGTCGCCGCGGCAAAAGCAACCAGAGAGCTGCAGGAGGAAAAACTCAAGGTTGAAACCGAGAAGTTCAACGTCGGCAAGTCAACGTCTATTCTGGTTGCACAGGCGCAGAGGGATTTTTTGCAGAGCCAGATAGCCGAAATTCAGGCCATAATAAACTATCAGATTGCGGTGGTAGAGCTTTATCGGCTTGAGGGAACGCTTTTGCTCAGAAGCGGGATAACCAGTCCAGGCGGCGTTCCCGTAAAAATATCGAAAACCACATCGAGCTAACGTAAGATTGGCGAAGCTTTATGACTAAAAACAACTGTAAAATAAAGGTTTGGCTGGCGGCGGCGATGACAGGCGCGGTCCTGCTCGCCGGCTGTTCGCGAAAGGTGCAACCGTCGCCTCCGGCCGTGCCGGTATCGGTGGCACAGGTCACGCAGGAAACCGTGCCGATAGAGCTGAGCAGCTTCGGGACGGTCGAAGCAAATATGAGCGTTATGGTAAAGTCACAGGTGGCGGGCATCCTGACGGCGGTCCATTTTGCAGAGGGTCAGGAAGTCAAAAAAGGTGATTTGCTGGTTTCAATTGATTCGAGGCCATTTGATGCGGCGCTTAAGGCGGCACAGGGAAACCTCGAAAAAGACCAGGCCCAACTAAAGAACGCCCAAAAAGAAGCATCCCGGCAGACGGACCTGCTAAAGAAGGGCTTTGCCTCACAGAATGACTATGACAACAGCGCCACGGCGGCGGAGGCTCTCAAAGCGACCGTGGATTCCGACAAGGCAGCCGTGGAGAACGCGGCGCTACAGGTCAGTTATTGTTCAATTCGCTCGCCCATAGACGGCATCGCAGGGTCGCTTTACGTTGACCAGGGCAATCTGATTAAGGAGAAGGACGCCGCTATCGCAAGCATCAACCAGATAAGCCCGATTAAGATAAGTTTCACGTTACCGCAACAGTATCTGCCATCGATACGCAAGTATATGGCAGACAACAAACTTGATGTAATTGCGAAGGTTCCGGGCGTCGAGGACCAGGAGCCGGTGCGAGGGTCCCTGCTTTTTATAGATAACGCGGTGGACCTCAACACGGGGACAATTCGGCTGTGGGGCATATCGCCGAATGAAAAACACCTGCTTTGGCCCGGGCAGTTCGTAAACGTCGTTCTTGTCCTCTCGCAGGAACCAAACGTCCCTGTTGTCCCGTCGCAGGCGATTCAAAACGGTCAACAAGGTCAGTTCGTTTACGTGGTGAAACCGGATAATACGGTTGAAGTCCGGCCGATTACCGTCCAGCGGGCAATAAATAACACTTCCGTAGTCAACGGACTCGCCGCGGGTGAAACAGTGGTCACGGACGGGCAGTTGCGCCTTGTGCCTGGCGCAAAAATTCAAATAAAGGACGCGATAGATACCAAACACTAAAACGGACCCGCCTCTGGGCGAGGTCTCGCTGAAGGCGGACAAGAGATGAATTTCACGGCCCTGTTTATAAATCGTCCCGTTATGACAACGCTGGTGATGCTGGGGATATTAATCTTCGGCATCACGGCGTTTTTCGCCCTTCCGGTCAGCGATTTGCCGAACGTCGATTTTCCGTCAATACAGGTTTCCGCGTCGCTTCCGGGGGCAAGTCCGGAGACGATGGCCGCGGCGGTGGCGACACCTCTCGAAAAACAATTCTCTACAATTGCCGGCATTGACTCGATGACCTCGACGAGCACGCTGGGAAACACACAAATAATCATTCAGTTCAGCCTCAGCCGGAACATCGACGCAGCGGCGCAGGACGTTCAGGCGGCAATTGCCCAGGCACAAAGGCAACTGCCCCAGGATATGCCAAGCCCTCCCACTTACCGGAAGGTCAACCCGGCGGACCAGCCGATTCTATTCATCGCTTTGACCGGACCGACGCTGCCGACGTATTCGCTGGATGAATATGGCGAGACCCTTATGGCGCAGCGGATTTCGATGGTCAGCGGTGTGGCACAGGTCCAGGTCTATGGGTCGCAAAAGTATGCGGTTCGTATATGGCTGAATCCGACGGCGCTGGCAAGCAGGGGCATTGGAATCAATGAGGTCGCAGACGCGGTCGCAAGCGGCAATGTGAATCTGCCTACGGGGATTCTTTACGGGCCTTATAAAGCCGTCACGGTGGAGGCGAGCGGGCAACTGAATGACGCTGCCGCGTATCGCCCGCTGATTGTAACGTATCACAACGGCTCGCCCGTCCGCTTGGGGGACCTAGGGCAAGTGGTGGACAGTGTTGAAAACAACAAGACCGCTGCGTGGTATGTTACTTCGAGCGAGCATCTCAGGGGCATTATCCTGGCGGTGCAGAAACAGCCCGGGACAAATACGGTGGCCGTGGCGGACGCGGTGATGAAGCTTCTGCCGAGCTTCCGCGAGCAGATGCCGGCGGCGGTCTCGCTCAACATTCTTTTTGACCGGTCGATGTTTGTTAGAGAGTCGGTCAAGGACGTGGAGTTCACTCTTGTTTTGACGCTGGCGCTGGTGGTGCTGGTGATATTCCTTTTCCTGCGGAATTTTTCGGCGACGATAATACCGAGTCTCACGCTGCCAATATCGATAGTTGCGACTTTCGCCATAATGCACCTTGGAGGATTCAGCTTAAACAACTTGTCGCTGATGGCGCTTACGTTATCGGTCGGGTTTGTGGTCGATGACGCGATTGTGATGCTGGAAAACATCTTCCGGCACATGGAAATGGGCAAAAGCGCGCTCAAGGCGGCCGTGGACGGGGCGAAGGAAATTGCGTTTACGATTGTAAGCATGACGCTGTCACTAAGCGCTATTTTTATCCCGATTATTTTTATGGGCGGCCTTATAGGACGGCTGTTCAGGGAATTTGCGGTAACAATCGGAGTCGCCGTGCTGTCGTCCGGGTTTATCGCGCTTAGTTTGACGCCGATGCTGTCGAGCAGATTTTTGAGAAAACCCGAAACCGTCAAGCATGGCCGTGCTTATGCGTTTACCGAATTGATGTATAACAAAGTGACCGCGTTTTATGAACGAACCCTGAAATGGGTCCTTCTGCACAGACGCGGCGCTATGATTTTCTCGGCTTTTATCCTGGCGGGGACGTTTTATCTGTTTGTCGCCATCCCCAAAGGTTTTTTGCCCAGTGAGGACCGTGCACAGATATTCGGGTTTACGGAGGGGATAGAAGGGATATCATTTGATTCGATAGTGGCCCATCAGAAGGCGGTGGACGCCATTTTACAAAAAGAGCCAGAGATAGATTCGTTTATGTCGAGCGTCGGCAGGGGCGGGGGCAATATGGGCATGGTGCTTATCCGGCTGAAGCCGAAGTCCGAACGTAAACTTTCGGTTGACCAGCTTATCCAGAAATGGCGTGGCCAGCTAAACGGCATACCCGGCATGAGGGTTTACCTGCAGAATCCGCCGCCTATCCAGCTGGGCGGCAGGATGACCAAGAGTCAGTATCAATACACACTGCAAAGCTACGACCTGGATGAGCTATATAAGTTCTCCGGGATAATGGAGCAGAAGATACGACAGATGCCCGGGCTGCTGGACATAACCAGCGATTTGCAGATAAAAAACCCCAAGGTGAATGTTGATATAGACAGGGACAAGGCGTCGAGCATGGGCATAACGGCCCAGCAGATTGAAGACGCCCTGTATAATGCGTACAGCTCACGCCAGATATCAACGATACTTACGCCGAATAACGAGTACCAGGTCATAATAGAGCTTGAACCAAAATACCAGCTTGACCCCGCCTCGCTGGGAATGCTTTACATAAGGTCGAACAGCGGGCAGCTGGTCCCGTTGAAATCGGTGGCCAATCTGACCAACAGCGTCGGGCCGCTGAGCATAAATCATCAGGGGCAGTTGCCGGCTGTAACGATTTCATTCAATCTCCCGCCGAACTACCCTCTCGGAAACGCGGTCGATACGATAGACCGTCTGGCGCGTGAGACCTTGCCGGAGTCGGTTACTGGGAGTTTTCAGGGAACGGCGCAGGCGTTTGCGTCGTCGATGCGGGGCCTCGGGCTTCTGCTGGTACTGGCAATACTGGTGATTTATCTCGTGCTGGGGATTCTGTATGAGAGCTTCATTCACCCGCTGACGATATTGTCGGCCCTTCCATTTGCGGGTTTCGGCGCGCTGATTACGCTGATAATTTTCGGCTCCGAGCTTTCGATTTACGCGTTCGTTGGCATAATTATGCTTGTCGGCCTTGTGAAAAAGAACGGTATAATGATGATAGATTTTGCCATTGAGGCGCAAAGGCAGCAGGGCAAAAGCCCTTACGACGCGATAGTTGAGGCAAGTCTTATTCGTTTCCGGCCCATAATGATGACGACGATGGCGGCGCTTATGGCCGGCCTGCCGATTGCGATTGGATTCGGCGCCGGCGCCGAGTCACGAAGGCCGCTGGGTCTTGCCGTAGTCGGCGGCTTGCTGTTCTCGCAAAGTCTTACGCTTTATATCACGCCTGTATTTTATCTCTATATGGAGTCGCTGCAGAAAAGAGTTGCCAGGTGGTTCAAAGCCCCGCAGGGACAAGATACAACCGTGTAAACTCAACCGGAGGGGTTATTGAGCTTTAGAGCGTCTAACATAATGAAGGTCATTGCGAGCGAAGCGAAGCAATCTCGACCGCTCGATACACATAGATTGCCGCGTCGTCCTGATACATCAGGACTCCTCGCAATGACAAAAGACCAGTTTTTTCGCGAAAAAACCATTTTGTTAGAGGCTTTTAGATGGTTCGGGGGGTTCGGTCTTGGAGGTTATCTCGATAGACCGGCTGGGCCGTTTGGTCAGGCCGAAGAAAATAAACGAGATTAACACCAGGGCAGAGCCGGAAAAAAACAAAATATGCCGCCGGGGCCACTGACAGCAAAGCCCAAGCCATTTGGGAGGCGCCTCGTTATCCGCAGTATGGTTCGGTTCCTCGCTCAGGGCTTTTCTTGCCGCGGCCAGCTTATCAGCCGTCGCACGCGGATACGCGGTGTTGGGGTCGTTTGGCTCGATACCTAACGTCGCAGGCGCAAGACGCGCAAGCTCCTTAGGATTACCTTCAAGCTGGCCAAGCAGCGCATCATAGTCGGCGTTCAAGGATTCCAGCTTTTTAAGATGCCCCTCGGCCTGTTTGAGCAGCCCTTTGTAGTAAAAATATTCGAGCAGGTCGTCGCACAGCACCGTCGCCGACAGCACCGCTGCACCGATACTGAAAAACACGACAAACACAACGGCCCGAATGACTTGCTCACCTCGCATCGCATCACCAAAAAAATCGGCAGGCGCAATCACCAACCTCCGTCGGACCGACGCACCTGCCGTTACTACCTTGAATACTCCCGTCAGCTCTTTTGGAACATAAACCCGGCATACCGCGCCGCCTCGCCAAGCTCTTCTTCGATTCGCAGCAGTTGATTATACTTGCAGATTCTGTCTGTCCGGCAGGCGGAGCCCGTCTTGATTTGCCCGACGCCCGAAGCGACGGCCAAATCAGCGATTGTCGAATCTTCGGTCTCGCCGCTTCGATGGCTTATAATCGCGTTCCAGCCCGCGCGCTTTGCCATATTTATCGCCTCGAACGTCTCGGTCAGCGTCCCTATCTGGTTGAGCTTAATCAGTATCGCGTTTGCACAGTCAAGCTCGATGCCTTTGGCCAAGCGTTCGGTATTGGTGACGAACAAATCGTCGCCGACAAGCTGCACCGTGTCGCCCATTTTCCTGTTCAGTTTCGTCCAGCCGGCCCAGTCGTCTTCGGCAAGACCGTCTTCGATTGAAATAATAGGATACTTGGCTGCCCATTTCGCCCAGTGCTCAATCATCACGTCGCTGGAGACCTTCCTCTTCGGGTCGGATTTGAAAAAGCTGTATTTGCCGGTCCTGGCGTCGAACATTTCGGTCGAGGCCGGGTCAAGCGCAATTGCGATATCCTTGCCGGGTTTATAACCGGCCTTTTTTATCGCGTCCATCACCACCTCAAGCGCCTCCTCGTTGCTCTTCAGCGACGGCGCAAAACCACCCTCGTCCCCGACGCTCGTGTTGTATCCCTTTTCCTTGAGAACCTTCTTTAGGGTGTGAAACGTCTCTGCCCCCATACGCAGCGCCTCGGCAAAATTGGGCGCGCCCACTGGCATAATCATAAACTCCTGGAAATCGACGTTGTTGTCGGCGTGCTTGCCGCCGTTGAGGATATTCATCATCGGCACAGGAAGAACATTCGCATTGCATCCGCCTAAGTAACGATACAGAGGCAGACATGTTGCCGCAGCAGCCGCCCTGGCTGCCGCCAAAGACACGCCTAATATCGCATTTGCGCCGAACTTGCCTTTGTTGGGCGTTCCGTCTAATTTTATCATCAGCCGGTCAATTTCTTCCTGGGCCGTTGCGTCCATCCCTATCACTTCCGGAGCGATTTTTTCATTGACGTTCTTAACCGCCCCGGCTGTGCCCTTACCCAAATACCGCTTCGCATTGCTGTCGCGCAGCTCAACCGCCTCGTGAGCACCGGTGCTGGCGCCCGAAGGCACCGCAGCCCGACCAAACGAGCCGTCTTCCAGCAGAACATCTACCTCAACCGTGGGGTTGCCCCGGCTGTCTAATATCTCTCTCGCCATAACATCTACTATCGTCGTGAACATCTTGCTTCCTTTCCCAAAGCAAATTACAGCTTCTTTATTTTATCATTTCGGAAAGTTCGCCAGATTACCCGTTTTATACCATCGCGTCAAGAGCAATCCGCTGCCCAAGGCCCCGCAAAAAAGGGTTGCAATCGCCAATAGACCCCGTTAACATTTATGCCCAAAATAAGGACGTTAACGAACAAACCAATAAATTAAGAGAGGACCTTATGAGCAACGAAATCCAGAAAGTTTCAGTAAGAGAAAGAGCATTTTACGGATTCGGTGATTTAGCGTCTTGTTTGTTCTGGGCGACGATTATGTCGCAACTGCTTTTCTTTTATACAGACATATTTGGCCTATCCCCTGCTGCTGCTGGAATAATGTTTTTCGTTTCCAGGGTGCTGGATGCGTTTTTTGACGTGGTAATCGGAATGACCGCCGACAGGACCAAGAGCCGGTGGGGCAAATTCAGGCCTTATGTATTATTCGGGGCGGTTCCATTGGCTGTTTCAGCGGTTTTTGCGTTTACAACGCCGGACTTTGTGTATTCATGGAAAGTTGTTTACGCATATATTACCTTTATCGCTTTTATGTTCCTGTACTCAACTGTCAACATCCCCTATACGGCATTGCTTGGCGTTATCAGCGGGGACCCTGTCGAAAGAACAAGCGCCTCATCTTTTAAGTTCGTGGGCGCATATTTAGGCGGTATTATCGTTTCCCTGACGGTTCTGCCGTTCGCGGCACATTTTGGGCAGGGTAACGCGGCAAAGGGCTGGCAGATAACCATGGCCATTTACGGCATAGCGGCGGTCGTCTTCTTTCTGATAACCTTCCTTTCAACACACGAACGCATTCAGCCAATCGCCAAAGAAAAAACATCCATAAAAAACGACTTGAAGGACCTGTCAAAGAACGTGCCCTGGATATGGCTGTTTATCGTGACGATTCTTTTTATTCTGTTCGTATGCATACGTCTGAGCGTAACTACTTTCTATTTCAAATATTACGTCGGAGAACAGGCAAGTCCGCTGCTGGGGCAGGTTTTTAACTTCCTGTTACAATATATTGTTAATCCCCTGTACGGCATTTTCGGAAAAGCGGAGATTGCCCTGTTCGACGCAACTCATAAATTTGGTTTTGAAGTTCTGACATCCGCTTTCAATACGATTGGGCAGGGATTATCCCTTATAGGCGTTTTACTTGTTCCCTTTTTCGCCAAGCTCGTCGGCAGAAAAAGTGCCACGGTTATTCTTTTCATAGCCGCTCTTATTTCCACCGGTGCGTTCTATTTCTTCAAACCGGAAGATTTAATGCTGATTTTCGTATTTCAGACCGTCGGTTCGATTGTCGGAGGTCCGATTTCGGTCCTGTTATGGGTTCTGTATGCCGATACGGCTGACTATTCCGAATGGAAGACCGGCAGAAGGGCCACCGGGCTTGTTTTTTCAGCTTCAATTATGTCGAACAAGCTCGGCTGGGCTTTCGGAAGTATGCTCGCGGGCCTGGTTCTTGCGACGACAGGATTCGTGGCCAATGTGGTTCAGAACGTAGATGTCCTGAATGGCTTGAAGGCAATGATGAGCGTAATACCGGTCGCGATAGGAGTGGTTGCGTTAATCATTCTTATGTTCTTCTATAAGCTGGATGATTCAACGATGGCGAAGGTTAAAACGGACCTCGAAGATAGACGCAAAGCCAGCAATCAGGGCACTGCAACCGCTTAACTTGTAGCACGGTCATCCTGACCGTGCCATTCACGGGCTGGAAGCCCGTGCCACAATAAGAAAGGGTGAAAAAAAATGAAAAAGACGATTATCGGCAAACCGTTGCCCAATATGCCGTGGCAGGAAAAACCAAAGGGCTGCACTGATGTTGTCTGGCGGTTCGACAAAAACCCGGTCATTGGAAAAAGGCCCTTAAAAGGCGCCGGCAGAATATTCAATAGCGCGCTGGTTCCATATAAGGATGGGTTTATAGGTGTTTTCAGGTCCGACCATAAAAATGGCTATCCTCAATTACACCTTGGCAGAAGCAAAGACGGTATCAAGTGGGAGATTGAAGAAGAGATAATCAAATTTCTCAATGAAGATGGCAAGCCGGCAAAGCCCATCCTTTACGGTTATGATCCGCGATTAGTCGAGATTGAGGGGATATATTACATTACCTGGTGCAACTTCTTTAACGGGCCAACTATCGGGATAGCCAAAACAAAGGATTTCAAAACCTTTATTCAGCTCGAAAATGCCTTTGTGCCCTTTAACCGCAACGGCGTTTTGTTCCCGAGAAAAATCAACGGCAACTTCGTCCTGCTCAACCGGCCCAGCGACAACGGCCATACCCCCTTCGGCGACATCTATCTAAGCCAGAGTCCCGATATGACCTACTGGGGCAAGCACCGCCTGGTAATGAAAACCACTCATTACTGGTGGAAGAACACCAAGCTCGGCCCGGGGCCGATACCGATTGAAACTACCGAAGGATGGCTGTTAATCTATCACGGCGTTTGCACCACTTGCAGCGGACTTATTTACAGCATCGGCGCTGCGCTGCTGGATATCAATGACCCGTCCAAAGTGCTCGTGGATTGCGAGAATTACATATTGACGCCGGAAGAACCCTACGAGACGATTGGGTTTGTTGCAAACGTCGCATTTCCCTGTGCCACACTACAGGATGCCGACACCGGAAGAATAGCCATTTTTTACGGTGCGGCTGACACGTATTGCGCTCTCGCTTTCACACAGGTGGATGAATTGATTGCCTATATCAAGGCACATCCGAACAAGCCGATATAGAGACGAACGTAAAACGGTTGCGGTTGCGCGGCTCGTATCGGTTGCGTTAATCGTAAAACGTTCTTAAAACGCAACCGCAATACGTGATACGAAACGAGCATCGCAACCGATAAACGAAAAACGTTTTTGAGAGGGTTCACTATGCGGTTCGGTTATTTTGACGACAAAGCAAAGGAATATGTAATCGAAAGGCCGGATACGCCGAGGTCGTGGGCAAATTATCTCGGCTCGACGGAATACGGCGCAATCATAACAAATAACGCGGGCGGCTACAGCTTTTACACGTCTGCGGCACAGGGACGGTTGATGCGGCTGCGGTTCGATGATGTCCCAATTGACCAGCCGGGAAGATATATTTACATCCGAGATAAACAATCGGGCGATTACTGGTCAAACGCCTGGCAGCCCGTTGGTAAGCCCTTAGACCAGTATAAAACCACCTGCCGGCACGGCACCGCATACACAATTATCAACTCCCAATATTCAAAGATTGAGACCGAAACCACTTATTTTGTGCCATTAGGTAAACACTTCGAATGCTGGCTGTTGAAGGTTACAAATAAAGACGCTGTTAAAAGAAACTTAAGCTTGTTCACTTTCGTCGAATACCCGGGCACTTGGCACTGCTTCAATGACTTCCTCAACCTGCAATACTCGCATGGCATAGTGAATATGGATTTTGTTGACGGCATCATCGACTATGGAAGCAGCGTTTACGCATTGCCCAGTGGACACAGCATCCTCGAAGGCGACCAGGGCAGGCACTCATTCCTCGCTTTTCTTGGCGGCGAAATTGTCGGCTTCGATACAGACCGAGACATTTTCATAACCCCGTATCGCGGCTACGCGAATCCGATGGTCGTCGAGAAAGGCAAATGCACCGGCTCAAAGGCGTTCGGCGACGACGGCTGCGGCTCAATACAAATTGATGTTGACCTCGAGCCGGGACAGTCGAGGGAATTTGTCGTCCTGATGGGTATCGGCAAAGCAGCTGTCGAAGGCAAAAAGGTCGTCAAACAGTTCGGCGACGTCGCAAAAGTCAAAGAGGAATTTGAAAAGGTCCGCCAATACTGGCACAACCGTATCGAGGGATTGGCCGTCTGCACGCCCGATGCGGCGTTTAACAGTATGATGAATATGTGGAGCCCGTTTAACTGCCTGATGACCTACTCCTGGTCTCGAATGGCAAGCTTGATATACAGCGGCGAACGCGACGGCCTGGGCTACCGCGACACCGTCCAGGACTTTATGGGCGTTATGTCCATCATCCCAAAAGAAGCTGTAAAGCGACTTGAGCTTATGATTACCGGCCAGTGCTCGACTGGCGGCGCGATGCAAATCGTGATGGCGTTCACGCATAAGCCGGGAAAAGAAAAACTGCCCAAAGAAGAGGAATACCGCTCCGATGACTGCCTGTGGCTTTTCAACGCGATTACCACTTACGTCAAAGAAACGGGCGATATCGATTTTTATAACAAGGTGCTGCCCTACGCCGACAAGGGAAAGGCGACCGTGCTTGGTCATTTGCGCAGAGCGATTGAATTCAATCTTAAGCGCACTGGCCAGAAAGGTCTGCCATCGGGACTTCTGGCTGACTGGAACGATTGCCTCCGATTAGGCACTAAGGGTTCTTCCATATTCGTCGCCCTACAGGTTCGTTACGGCCTGAAGACCTATATCGAGATTTGCGAAATGTTCGGCAAATCAGCGGAAATCAAATGGGCACAAAAGCAGCTTCAAACGCTGGACGCGAAACTCGACAAATTCGGCTGGGACGGCAAATGGTACGTCAGGGCCTACAAAGAATCCAGCGAGAAAATCGGCTCTAAGGAAAATAAACAGGGTTCAATCTATCTCAATACGCAATCCTGGGGCGTTATCAGCGGCCACGCCGACAAACAACACGCTGAACAGGCAATGAAATCCGTCAATGAAAAACTTGCCACCGATTATGGCCTTATGCTTTGTGCTCCAGCTTACGAGAACATCCACTGCGGTGAAATCCGCGCGATTCTGTTCAACAAGGGCTCCAAGGAAAACGCAAGCATCTTCTGCCACACGCAGGGCTGGGCCATTATGGCTGAGACGATGCTCGGCCACGGCGAAAGGGCGTTCAAGTATTTCCGTAGTTCTATGCCCGCCGCAATGAACGATAAGGCCGAGATTCGCGGCATCGAACCATACGTTTACTCTCAATATACCCATAGTATTTACAGCGCCCGCTACGGCGCATCGCGAGTCCCCTGGCTGACCGGCGCCGCTTCCTGGGCCTATTACGCCGCGACACAATACATTTTGGGCATCCAGCCAGATTATAAGGGCCTTCGCATCGACCCCTGCATCCCCGCTACCTGGAAAGAATTTACCGCTATCCGCCGATTCCGCAACAAGACACTGAATATCAAGGTTGTTAATCCCACCGGCGTCCAAAAGGGCGTCAAGCAAATCACTCTCAATGGCCAACCCATCGAAGGCAACCTGATTCCCGTTTCCAAAATGCAAAAAGAAAACGAAGTCCTCGTCGAAATGGGATAAGTTCAGGCAAGAGTGGTTTTAAAAAGTAAGCAGCGGAGAAAGGCGCGAATGGTTCGATTTGGGAATATACCGACGAGATTGAGAAAAAGGGGGCTGGAGGAGAAACTGCTGAAGGTCTGCCAAGGTAATGACGTGGTTTTTATGGGGATATTCGGCTCTTTTGTCCGTGGCGAGCAAAAAAGAAGAAGCGACGTCGATATAGCAATACGATATAGAAAAGGCACCCAAAAATCACTATTTGATTTGATAGAACTGCAGATGGCTCTGAGCAGGACATTCGGCAGAAAAGTTGACCTCGGCGAATTCGACTGCATCAATCCCTATATCATCGATGACGTGAAAAAGCAGATGAAGGTAATTTATGAAGAAAGATGAAGCGTATCTTCGGCACATCCTCGATGCGATAACCGATATGGAGGATTTCGCCGAGGGCATTAGCAAGGCATCTTTTGTTAAAAACAGGGAAAAACAATACGCCGTAATCAGGGCGTTTGAAATCATCGGCGAGGCAACTAAGAATTTGAGTAAGGACTTGAGAAAACGCAACCCTCAGGTGCCGTGGAAAACAATTGCGGGAATGCGCGATAAACTTATACATCAATATTTCGGCGTCAATATCGACCTTGTCTGGACGGCTGTTCAGGAAAAAATCCCACAACTTAAAAAAGAGATTAAGAACCTTTTAAAGGGGCCGGGGTACACTGGCGGCCTTTTTGACAAACAGCAGAAAAAATAATCTCCAACAGAAACTGGGGGTCGTTGTGGAAATGAGGCGGGTGCGCAAATGAAGGTCTTATTTATTGGCGGGACGGGGATAATCAGTTCGGCGGTTTCGCAAATGGCCGTCGAAAGAGGAATCGAACTGTATCTTTTTAATCGCGGGCAGCACAAAGAATTCGTCCCCAAAGACGCCAAGGTCATAAAAGGCGATATCAAAGACAAATCGGCCCTAAAAGGCAAAACCTTCGACGTCGTAGTTGACTGGCTGGCCTACGTGCCGAAGGATGTCGAGCATGATATAAAACTTTTCAAAGGCAACGTAGGCCAATACATATTCATCAGCTCCGCCTCGGCCTATCAAAAGCCCGCAACGCACTGGCTCATCACCGAATCGACGCCGATGGCAAATCCATACTGGCAGTATTCGCGCGACAAAATCGCCTGTGAAGACCGCCTTATGGCGGAGTGCCGCGACAATGGTTTCCCAATTACTATTGTCCGGCCATCATTCACATACGGCATCAATATGATACCCGCGGCAATTAACAGTTGGACCAAACCCTGGACACTCGTTGACCGGATGCGCAAAGGCAAAAAAATCATCATTCACGGCGACGGCACAACGCTTTGGACGATGACGCACAACACGGATTTCGCCAAAGGTTTCGTCGGCCTTATCGGCAACACACAGACCATCGGCCACGCATTTCATATAACATCGGATGAAGTGCTGACGTGGAATCAGATATATGAGGCGATAGCCAATGCCTCAGGTGCAAAATTAAAGCCGGTATATATTACGTCAGAAGTGATATGCAAATTCAATCCCGAGCTTACCGGCACACTTTTAGGCGATAAGTCCTGGTGCGCTATTTTCGACAACAGCAAGATAAAACGCCTTGTCCCCGACTTTGTCGCCACCGTGCCTTTTGCACAGGGCATCAACCGCTCGATAGAATGGTTTGAAGCGGACTCGAAACGCTGCACCGTGGATGACGATTACAACCGCTTTATGGACCGCCTCATTGCTACATACGAGAAGGCGCTACCAAGGTGAAGCGATGGCGCCAACCATTTAAAGCCCATCGCGGTCTAAAAGCTGGCTCCGGTCGCGGACAAGGTAGGCACGCTCGGGGAACTTTTCCGCTATCTCGTTGGCGTCGGTGCGATTGAGCGTATATGTGCTTTCCCGTCCAAGAACCGTCCTTACCGGCTTCTTTGAACTGTCGTAGTAAATCTGCTGCCAAAGACCTCGCCCATCCAGCCATTCCACACTGACGGCGTTACTATCCGCCTGCCCCACAGCCGGGGCCATCTTCTCGACATACACCGGCGTAATAGTCCCGTCCGACCTGATTACGTCAATAACGACTGCCTGCCCGTCGCCGTCCAACACTTTAGTCAAAACCGGGTCAATAACAATATCCGGCACAGCCGCGCCGCCAAGCATATATTTGCTTTCCTCCCTGTCCGCTCGTAAATGGCGAACAACCAACACGCCGGGCTGGCCCACTATCTCGATACCTTTGCTGCCTGCCCTTGAGTTGCTCTCGACCCTCCAGGTGAATTGTTCAAATGCGCCGTCGCCACGGAAAAATTCAACTTGCTCATCAGCTACAGGCCCCCGCATATAAAGATAGCTCGCCGCTTTGACGGCTGTGTTCGTATCCGTCTGTGTCGCCGCCATCGCATCCATCGTAAAGCCAATCGCCCGGCCGTGAGCATCGGCCAGAATGAAAAGAGAAACCGGCCGGCCGTCAGACGCCAAAATGCCACTCAGCCCCGCTTCCCTGACCTCACTAACAACATGAACTCCCGCCTGCAAAAGTCCGTTGTCGCTGAACCGGATGCCTTTGGTGATTTTATCGAAGACCTGCTGCGCCAGACCTTGCTCCTCTTCAGTCTGAAATACCTCAATTTCGAGTTGTCGGCCGACGGCAAGCGGACAAACGCCAAAGATTATCTCAAAAGTCCCCCGCTCGCCTGCGTCGGCCTTTATCCTCGCCCAGTCGACGATAAGTGACCCCACAGCCACCTGGCCGGTCTCAATCACCTCGCCACCGAGGTCCGTTGCTTCCTGGCTGATTCGCTCCTGCAACGTGTCCCGTTGCGGGGCCAGCAGGTAATGACAATGGGCGTATGCCTGCTTTATCCCGCCCCGGCTCGACTGAGCAACCGAAAGGGCGCTGCTGACAGTAAAGCCGGCGTCCTCATACATCCATTTTTCTTCACACCGCCAGCCGTTGCCCGAAGGCATTGAAACAGACAATCCCGAATGGCTTAGTTCAAGAGGTGCCGACAGCCGAACGGCGGACCTAAGTCCCACCAACAGCCGAGCCGCCAACAGCGAAATGACCAAAATGGCCGGTAGCGCAATCTTCTCGGCTACATATCGCCCTGTCTTATTGTCCGCGACCATAGACCGCCGTTGATTTTCAATTTACAATTTTTGATTTACGACTTGAAAAATGGAAAATAGTAAATAGCAAATAAAAAATGGCTGCCGGTCTGAACTGCACCAACTGATCCTTGCTTACTCTAAGGCAGCAGCCGTCGACTCGTCAATGGCGGGCTGGCCTCTGCGGATGACCCTGTAATAAAACCACTTCATAAAGCCGCTCGCCGCAAAACTGCAGAAAATCACCACAAACGCAACCTGCCGACTCCAGATTACAAGCCCGAAAAACAGCAGCGCCCTGAGGAAATGTGCGAAGGGTTTTTTGCCCCTTATGTACTGATTGATGACGTGCGAGTATCGGATTCGACTGACCATCAGCGCCGCCAGCCCAAGGGCAAGCACCGGCAACGAATAGATTATTGCCTTGTCCAGCAGCAGACACGCTCGCAGACTATGCTCTGCAAGGTCAGGCACAGTCTCCTGATGAAATATCACCAAGCTGACGATTACGCCCGCCGCCCCGGGCGTGGGCAGCCCGACAAAGCTCATATGAGCCGACTCGTCCTCCTCGTTCTCAACGTTGAAGCGAGCCAGCCGAATGGCCGCACAACTTATATACGCCGCCGCCGCCAGCCAAATGAAGCGTTCGAGAAAACTGATTATGACCGGATGAACTCCTGTGAGGCCTGCCAGTTCGTATTCGAGGATTTTGAGCATCAAAAACGCCGGCGCCACGCCGAAGCTGATTATATCGCACAAACTGTCTAACTGCCCGCCAAAACTCGACGTGCTCTGGCTCATACGCGCCAGCCGCCCGTCCAGCATATCCGCCAGCATCGCCAGCAGAATCATATAGCCGGCCATAGCAAAATATGGCACCGTGAGCCGATGATAAGAGAACTGTCCCGTCGCCGAACTGACGGCCTGGCTGGCAAAACTAATAGCGGCAAAACCGCACGCGCCATTGATAATCGTAACCAGCGACGGCAGAATCGTGATGTATTTGAGCCGCTGCCTCCGCATCCGCCGCAGGAAGCTCTCCTTCGCCGCCTCCGTCCTCAGCTTGGTCGGCCTTTGCCTGCCCTGAGCAGAGTCGAAGGGACCACCTGCGGTGAGCTTTGTCGAACCGCTCGGCTGCATTGGCTCTGATTCATTCAAATCATTCATATATATTTTATCATCGGCGTCAGACCCGCCCTGACTTTGTCTCCCTTTTTCACAAGGCACTCAATGTCATCTCGCAGCGGCACATACAACTCCGTCCGGGAACCGAACTTTATCATACCAAATTTCTCGCCCGCCGCCAAGTTTTGCCCCGCCCCGGCCCGACAGACGATTCGTCGGGCGATTGCCCCGCTTATCTGACGCACTATCAGCTTATCATAAGGCGGCTCGGTCCTGACTATCCAAAGGTCGTTAGATTCGTTTACCCGCCCCGATTCTGATTTCCTCGCATCTAAGTATTGACCCTGGTGGTATGTGATTTTTTCGATTTTAACCTTGCACGGCGAGCGATTGATATGAACGTCAAAAATGCTCAAAAAAATGCTGATTCGCAACGCCTTGCCTTTGATGAATTCGTTTTCATCAACGGTCTCAATATCGGTTATCGTGCCGTCAGCCGGGGCGAGCAATACATCTTTATCCTGCGGCACAATTCTTTGGGGGTCGCGGAAAAATGACAACGCCCACACAAAGACCACCGCCAGCGCTATTTCGACATATTGAACCACCCAGACGGGTGTTGTCGGATGTGCCCCGAACCACAGCACAACCATAAACACCAGCACAGCCGCAGGATATATCACCACCTGCGGCCAGCCATATTTCGTCAGCGGTATCCTCATAACGAAAGTTATGTTAACACTTTCGCTGCCTTTTGTCAGCGGCCCATTCGCCAATCGGATATAGCTGTAACTTCTTGGCCGATAACAATTTATGTGCGATGTAAATTTTTTTGTCGTTTTTCTGAAAAATTCCCTTGACAGATTAGTTTCAACATATATAGTTAAGATATGAACTATATTTTGCCGATGAAAGGATTAGTATGGCTCTGAAAGAAGAACTCGGGTTAAAAACGGACTTCGCGTCGCCGGCACATGAGGCGCTTTTGAACATATATTACACCGCCTCGATAATGAAAAAGCGGGCGGACGCGTTCTTTGGGCAATTCGGCCTTACGGACGTGCAATTTAACCTGATGAACCTGCTTTATTATGAGAGTGGTAAGGAAGGCGGTTTGAGTCAGGCACAAATCAGCGATATGATGCTTGTCAACCGCGCCAATATCACCTCGCTCGTTGACCGCATGGAAAAGGCGGAACTTGTAACCCGCACCGCTCACGCAAAAGACCGCCGATACAATATAATCAAACTGACCGGCAAGGGGAAAAACCTCTACACAAAGGTTGAGCCGCATTACCTCGAACAAATAAAAAAAGTAATGGCTCCGCTGGATGCCGCAGACACGCGAAAGCTGACGACAATACTGGAAAAGGTGCGGAAAACTATCGGGGTTTAAAAGTTTAAGCATAAAGGGCTGTTGCCCGGTTGTTTTGGGTTAATAGTTAATATGTAAACCTTATATATAGAAACATAATTAAAAAGGAGAACTAAAATGGCTGCGAAAAAAAATGTGTTGGTTGGGTTGTGTGTGGTTGTGGTGCTGGATTTGTGTGTCCTGGCCGGGGCCGCGAAGGGAAAGACGGATTCCGGGAAGGTTGCTTCGGACGCATACAAGCTAAGAATGCAGGGGAAGGTTGATGACGCAAGAACGCTTCTTGAGCAAGCTATCCAGGAAAATCCACATAATGCGGCTGCACATTATGAGCTTGCAAGAACCAAGTTCCATATGGCATTAGGAGGTCCGAAAGGATTAGAGGAAGGAATCAGAGATGCGCAGCAGTCAATTGTAAAGGCAATAGAAAATGACCCAAATAATGTAATATACCATTTTTTTGAGGGATACATTGCCTTCTTCCAGGCATATATCTCTTTAATGCAAAACCAACCTGACACTAAAGAAAATGTCGCAAGGTTATGTGGAGCTTTTGAATCTGCACTGAAACTCAAGCCGGATTATCGTCAGGCAATGCTCTACCTTGTTGAGATTTATGGAACACTTCCTGAAGATAAGGGCGGTGACAAATCAAAGGCCGAGCAGTATGCAAAACAATTAGAAGGAATGGACAAAGTTTTTGGTGCAAAAGCCAGGTCAATACTATTGCCGGGAGAAGCCAACAGGGTCGGTTACTGGCAAAACGTCCTCAAAGATAATGAAGGAAACGCTGACGTGCTTGAAGAGCTGGGAAAGGCATATTTAGGAGCAGACAAAGTTAATGACGCTGCTTTATGTTTTGAGAAGGTGGCTAAAATCAGCCCTGAAAAATCCTTACTCTTTATGGACCTCAGCATATATCATACATGGTCTGCGATGAGAGCAGGGAATGATTCCACATTACTTCAAAAGGCAATAGCGTCAGGCGATGCCGCGGTGACAAGGTATCTGGATTGCAAACTCGTCCTGCCGATGCAGGCATACGCACTTGGAGTGCAATATAAGTACAAAGCCCATTCGGGTCACAAAGAACAAGCGGATGAGCTCCTTAAAAAAGCCGAAACGCTGGATCCTTATTTCTCAAAGGCGACCGGCGCTCCGAATCCTGACCTTTTTATTCCGCCTGATGAGATTTCACACAACCATAGATACCTTTTCAGGCCTATACAGTGAAAGATATTGCATATACCACACTTTTTTTGAAAGGGGTGAAAAATATGAGAGGAAATGAGTTTTTCACTCAGGTTCTGAGCAAACCCCCCTTTTCGAAGATGCATCCGAAAATCGCGGCCTTCTTCAAAGAATACCTGGCTAACGAAAAGGTTGTGAAGTTCAACGGGCACTTTGTCGTAAACACTCACTTCCCCCCTTATCCCGGCAGGGCATTTGACAACTTTGCAGAGCATTTCAGCTCAATCGGCGAAACAGAAGAAAGGCGACTCTATTCAGTTACGCTGGCGGTAACCAATAGATGTAACTACAATTGCTGGCACTGCTATAATGCCGGCAGAAGTCAGCAGGACATAGCGACGTCCACGCTGAAGCGGACTGCCGGCCAGCTTCAGGAACTCGGAGCGGTGCAGGTAACATTAACCGGGGGCGAACCATTGCTCAGAGCGGACCTTGAAGATATTGCAGCGACCTTTGATGAAAGCGCCTGCCTGACTCTGAATACGACCGGCGACGGACTGACCCCGCAACGCGCCCGCGCCCTTCATGATGCCGGGATTTTCAGCATCGGCGTCAGCATTGACTCCACCAATGCGGACGAACACGACCGAATGCGCGGCAGGGAAGGGGCATTCCGGACTGCCGTAGAAGCCCTTCACCTAACCGCGCAGCACGGGCTGTATCCTTACGTCATCGCCGTGGCAACGCATGATTTTCTGCAGGCCGACCGATTTGACGCTTTTATGCGGTTTGCCGGCCAAATCGGCGCAATGGAGGTCCACTTGCTCGAGCCGTGCGCTACCGGCAAGCTGGCGGGCGACAAAAACGCAGTTCTTGCGTCGGCTGATAAGCAGCTCATTCTAAAGTATCAAAAGGAAGTCGCGCAGGATGACAGCTTGCCGATTCTTTCCTGTTTCCGGTATCTCGAATCACCGCAGGCATTCGGATGCGGCGCCGGAATCTCACACCTGTACATTGACGGAAGCGGCGAGGTCTGCCCGTGCAATTTCGTCCCTCTTTCGTTCGGCAATATCACTCAGGAACCGCTTCGTCGCATTCTTGACAGAATGGGGTGCCACTTCCGTAAGCCAAGACCGAGTTGTGTCGGCCAGATACTTTCCAGACATATACCCAGCGGGCAAATGCCCCTGAGTCCTGAAGAATCTGCTCAACTGTGCGAGAGCCGCCTCCCCAAGACCCATTCTGTTCCACGTTTCTTTCGGATTCGGGCCCAAGCCAAAGAAGAGGTCGGGAACACAGAGCTGCAATCCGCATACGACCGGATTCATCAGGATTATGACCGGTTCTGGCTCAAAGAAGCCGCAAAACCAATACAGGACCTTATCGCAAGAATCCCGGCGACAGAAATCAACAGTGTCTTTGAGGCGGGCTGCGGAACGGGCTATGCCACAGTCCTGCTCGCAGACAAGCTCAAAAAGTCCACCCGGATAACGGCCGCCGACCTTTCCGACGCGATGCTGTCTCAGGCCCGCAAACGAAGCGAGTCCGCAGGATTTCACAATGTGCGGTTCGTTGCAGGCGATGCCCTTGAGATTCTAAAACGGGAGGGACCTTTTGATATGGTCTTCTCAAGCTGGGTTTTAGGATACATACCTCTAAAACCGTTTTTCCTGGCCGCCAGCCGCGAGCTCAAACCCTCTGGCAAGCTGGCATTTGTCGTTCACAAAGAGAACTCCCCCTACGAACAGCTTGAAATATTCGGACAACTCGTGGCACAGGACCCGTCCGTTTTGCTTAAGCGCGTGGCCTTTGACTTCCCGCGTGACACGAATCACGTGCGCCAATTGCTGTCTGCCGGATTTGAGATTCTGCATCTTTGGGATGGCAAAGTTGTATTCCGCTATGATACGCCGGAAGAAGTGCTGGAGCACCTGCTTAAATCCGGCGCTGGAACCGCCTACTACGATGCCGTTGACCCAAAGAGGCGCAAGGGTTTAGAGCGCCAGTTTCTCGAGACTATCGCTCGTAGGAGAAGATGCCTTACAAACTATGATGTCATCCATGATTATATCTGCTGTATTGCAGCAAAGCCGCAGGCTTAGAGGAAGACAGATGTGAATAAGAGTGTTGATAAAGCAGATTGAACGCCGTATTCTATTGCCGATTTTCAGGATAGGTAGTTTGTTTACCTAAATTTAAGGAGAGAAACAAATGGAAGGAGTAGCTTTCCTGATAATACTGGCTATCGTATGCCTATTAAGCGGCCCGATTGCCCTTATAGTCAGCATAGTCGCCCTCAACAAGCTCAAGGAGATGAGTGGCTGGCTGGAAAGAAAAAGCATTCCGCCCCTGCAATGGCCGGAGGTAAAAGTCCCCCGCGTGCCGCCTGAGATTTCTCAACCGCCGCCGGTCAAAACGCCGGAAGTTGTTCAGGTGCAGCCGGCCCCTGAACCTGTCTTCAGGCCGACACCCATCCCTCCTCCTGCCGCTAAATCAATCAGCTTTATGGAGGCCGAAACCGCCGCTCGGCAGACCGCCTCGCTCAAACAGCCGAAACAGCCCACAATGCCTGCTCCACAAGTCGTCATTGAGCTAACGAAAGAAAAGGCAAAGGATGTGACCATCTCGCTTGAGCAAAGAATCGGAACTCGCTGGGTGCTTATAGCCGGCGTGATTACCGTGTTCATCAGCGCAGGATTCTTCCTCAAGTTTGCCTACGAGCACTCCTGGATAGGCCCATGGGGCAGGGTAGGTATTGTATCCCTGGCGGGAATTGTCAGTTTGGCGGTCGGTGAAATAACAAGACGACGTGGTTATGAGATTGTGGCCAAGGGCACCACCGCTCTGGGCTTTGCAATTTTGTACGCAGCGGACTTTGCAGCGTATCGGCTATACGGGCTGATTGGCCCTACACCGGCCTTCGCGACTGCTATCCTTATAACCGCAGCGGCTTTTGCCTACGCAGTGGCGCTTGATGAGGTTGTCGCGGCTTTTCTGGCGCTGCTCGGCGGGTTTGTTACGCCGGTGCTCATCTCGACCGGCGAGAATATGCCTGTGCCTCTGTTCGGCTATGTCCTGGTCCTCAGCACTGGCGCGATGATTTGTGCGTATTGGCGAAAATGGCGGGTGATTAACCTGCTCGCGTTTGTGGGGACTTTTCTGCTTTACTCCGGCTGGTTCGAAAAGTTTTTTCGCTCACAGCTCCACGCCGCCGGCGCACCGACGCAAATGGCAATTGCGCTGGGCTGGCTCGGCGCCTTCTTCGGCGTGTACCTCGTCCTTCCGCTGCTTTACGGCCTCGTAAATAGGGTCAACGCACGCAAAGACGATGTCTGGCTTGTGGTTATTAACGCTTCGTGGACTTTTTACTATCTCTGGACGATTTTATTCGAGCGTTACCAGACGGGGCTTGCCTTATGCGCGGCTGGTTTGTCGGCGGCACATCTTGCGACGATGGGATTGGTTTTTGTTCGCTGCCGTGACGACATAGTTTTGCGACACACACTATTGGCCATTGGACTTGCATTTCTCACGACGGCGGTCCCGCTCTACTGGCGAATGAACGCCGCTATACTCGGATGGGCCATCGAAGGGGCAATTCTCGTATTTATCGGTATTCGCTACCGCAGCCCATTGACGCAGCTCGGAGCTGTCGCATCGCTTGGCCTGGCCTGCGCAAAACTCGTGTGGCAGCTTCCGATGCACTCCGATACTTTTCGACTGGTGCTAAACCCCGCTTTCGGAATATGGGTGTTCGTGTCCATTGCGCTGTGGTTTTGCCACTTTTTGTACAGAAAGGATTCACGGTCGATAGACGATCCAGCAAGTATTCTTGCTCAGATTTTCTATGCTGTTTCTGTGCTTGTTCTTTTTTGTGCAGCAACGCTCGAATGGGCAACTCACTGCAAATACAATCTGCTGGTTGGATACGATTTGCATTACATATCACGTGGGCAGTCAATTATATTTTCAGCAGCGGTGCTTTTATTTGCAGTCAGGCCGATTTGCCCGCGAGGCCAGCTAACGGACGCGGCAACCTTTCTTACTCTGGCGGCGGGCTGCATATTCGTGGCCTGCACGCTGGCAACGCTTCACACCGAAAAGTTTCTGATTTTCGCTAACTGGGACTTCGCCGCGGTGTTCGTGTTTCTGATGTCGATACTATACTACCACATCAGGTTACGCCTCACCCCCGAATCACCTCAGAGTGAAACAGGCATTCTGTCACAGGCGCTCTACGTCGTTTTCGTGCTTCTCCTAATCTGTGCTGCTACATTCGAATGGGCCGCCCATTGCAAATACAATTTACTGGTCGGATACGATTTTCATTACATCTCGCGCGGCCAGTCAATTATCCTGGCAATAACGGCGCTTCTGTTTGCAATCAGGCCGATTTGCCCGGCGGGCCAGCTTACAAACGCTTTTAACATTATTACTTTGATGGCAGGTGCTGCATTTGTTGCCTTTGCATTTGTTCGGCTTCATACGGAAAAGTTTCTTATTTTCGTTAACTGGGATTTTGCCGCGGTATTCATATTCATTATGACGATGCTCGGATGCCATATCAAATATCGCCTGGCTGCCGAATCGCCACAGAGCAAAGAGGGTAATGTGTCACAGGCGCTCTACGCCGTGCTGGGACTGCTGTTTCTGGCGGCGATTGGAACTGAGTGGTACTGGCACTGTGTTTATAACCTTCAAGCGCCGGGCTATAGCCCGGTTATGATTAGAGGGCAGATAATTGTGTTCTCAGCGGTTCTGCCCGGATTTGCTGTTCGGCCACTGTGTCCTCGCGGCCTGCTGCCCAAATTGTGGGCGGCTGGGCTGGCTGTGGTTGGTTCGTGCTTTGCGATGATTATGTATATCCAGACACACACGCAGGGCTTTGTCATTTTCGCCAATCCGACGTTTGCTGCGACCGACGTCCTGATTGCAGCCCTGTTCGCATCAGCGTATCTGCTCAATCGCAGAAAAGATGAAGAGCCCGAAGGAAAATTTTTCGCCGTCGGCATAGCCCTGCTGGCAGTATTTGTGTTGTGGGTCGTCCTGAGCGAGGAGATATACGAGTACTGGCGCTGCCGAGACCTGTATGTTAAACGTGTGGACAACTGGGATTTCATTGCGAGTATGTGGATGTCGGTTGCCTGGGCAATTTACGGACTGGCTCTGCTGGCTGGTGGTTTCTGGCGAAAACTGAAAATGCTGCGATATTTCGGCCTGTGCGTCCTCGGTGTGCTGTTGCTCAAGGTCTTCATCGTCGATATGAGCGCGGTGAGCACAATTTACAGAATTATGGCCTTTCTGGCCACTGGCGTGACACTGGTCGGAGTATCTTACCTCTATCAGTTCCTGAGGAAAAAGGGCTTCTTCGATACTACCCTTGTAAAGAATCCAAATAACAGCGATTAACCGTTAAATGGCTCAAATGTTTGGCTCGCCTGCCTGTTTTTGCGCCTCCGTTAATTGCCAATCGCATCGGTCAGTATATGTCTTGCCGCTGTGGGTAGCGATTGCCTCGATAACGTTGACGCCATTCTTTAACTCTATATCGAGCCACTTGAATATACAGTTCGTGTTCGTTTTATTACCTTGGCTTTGGCCATTGACCTTCAATTCCACAGAATCGCAATTCGCATAGATTTTCACCGGCGTATTCGGGTCTTTTCTTTCTGTGTCGCGTCTGCTTGTGATATAAACAAACGGCTCTTTGGTCCATTTTGCCTTGTAAAAATAAAAGGCGTCCTTCCGGGTCTTGCGGTCGGCGGTAACAAGCCCCTTGTCGTTGATGCCTGGCGTGTCCCCTTCGTTGCGCCAGGCGCTTGCAAAATCGAACATCGCCCATACATAGGTGCCCCAAAGATACGGCCTTGCCTCCATTGCCGCGTAATTCTCCTCGTGGACAATCGCCTGCCACTCTTCAGGATGCCGCTTGCCCGCCGTCACCGGCCCCTTCTTCATATTCTGCTCGTGATGCTGAATACTCGCACCAGCACCGTATTCGCTGATACCCACTGGCCTGTCGTTTGCATCTCGCTTGTATTTGTCTATGTCCTGGCCCATCTGAGGCGGGGTAGCTCTATACCAGCCCGGATACGTGTTCCAGGCAACCAAATCGGCTATCGCTCGCACACCAGGCCATTTGTTGCTGGGGTCATTGGAGGCAGCCGTGGTCAGTCGCGTTGGGTCTTCCTGCTTTGCCATCGACTGTAGCTCGGTCAATAGCGGCCGCGGGTCGTCGCACTTGCCGGAGTTGCCAAGCTCATTGTATAAGCTCCAGAACATAATCGACGGATGGTTATACTGTTGGCGAATAAGCTCGGTCAATTGCTGCTTTGCATTTTCTCTGAAACCCGGCGTGTCTAACACCTGATTGACCAAAGGCAATTCCGCCCAGACGACGAGTCCGTTTTTATCGCACAGTGAATAAAAATAATCCGAATGCGGATAATGTGCCAGACGCACGCAGGTCGCACCAATCTCGAGAATCAAATTCGCATCCTCATCCTGGTCCGCGTAACTTATCGCCCAGCCCTTGCCGATTCTATCCTGATGACGGTTCACCCCGTGCAGCGGATACGAATCGCCGTTTAAGAAGAAGCCATTATTCGAATCAACACTAAAGTAACGAAGCCCCAACGGCCCGCCCACCACGTCAACCACGTTGCCGTCGCACAGCAGTTCGACCTGTGTCTCATACAGGTATGGGTCTTTGCGGCCATTCCACAAACGGGGGTTGGCAATCCGTATCTGGTGATTCACACTCATTGTTTGCCCCGCCGCGATTTGCCACTGTTCTTCAGCTTTCGCCACTACCACCGAATAGGGGCCAACTATCGTTACACGCGATTGAACCACTGCGGGTTTATCAAGCCCATTGGAGACCTTCGCCAGAATATCCACAACCGCCTCTTCTTTGCTGATTTTGGTTTGCTTCATATAGATGCCGGGCGAAGCATAATCAACCGGCGTGATGCAGACGGGATTTGTGATGATTAGCCACACCGGACGGTAAATGCCGCCGAAGATATTGAAGTCGCCGCTCAATGGCGGCACATCATCGACAGATGAATTATCAACGCGAACCGCCAATACATTGTCGCCGCCCAATCGAATGTGAGGCGTAAGCTCATAGCAAAACGCGGTAAACCCGCCGCGATGCCCGCCGCTTCGCGGCGAGGTCTCGCCGCCGGCAGAGCCGATGGCGGACTGACCCAAATGCACGCCGTTTAAATACACGTCAGCCACTAAGCTGGCCGCCTCGAAACGAATAAAAACTCGCTTACCTTTTGCCGATTCAGGTAGGGCCAGTTTCGTCCGATACCAGCCGGGGCCGCGGTAGTAGTTACCGCCTTTGCCCGCCTCGCCCGACTCGCGTCCGCCTCGGTGAGCCGAAGGCGAGACGGGTCCGGCGAGTCGAGGCGGGAGAGTGTCTTTGTCATTTCCGCCGTCGGCAGAGCCGACGGCGAGACCTCGCCTACCGGCGGGCCAGGTATGCGGCACAGCAACATCCGTCCAGCCTGTGGTGAGCTTGCCGAATCCGCTCGAATCTTCAAATTTCGGTGCTTCTGCACCGTTCACATCAGCCCTGATGAACTTCCAACCCATAGTAATCGGCGTCACACTTCGCGGCTTGTCCTGTGGCTGCCAACCTGCCCCGGCCGCCACAATCCCGGCAATCACAAATAAAAAAACCGCTTTCCTGTTCATATCGTATCCCCCTTTAAGTCCTGCAACCGCGACTTCAATAAACTCTTATTGGCAATATCACAAAGGGAATACCCTGCTGATACAATTTTCTTTGCAGGGCAAACACTATATGGTTGTGAAGCAGCCGCACAACAAATGAATCCTTTTCAAAAACAAGCTGCCCGCCAAAAAACATCGCGCCGGGGAATCGCTCCATTATCCTCGGTGTGATTCGCATAACCTCTTCAATCACGTCAACGCTTATCTCGGAGACGCCTTCCGCATAAAACCCGTTTTTCTTCATAAGCTGCACGTAACGGCCCACCTCGCCCTTTATCTGCGTCTCCAAGTGGCCGACTTCCTGCGTCCCCTTGAAATTGCCCACGTCTATAACGCCAACCTGGACAAAAACAAAATTCTTAAAAACCCCTCCGAACAACCTCATAATGTTGAAAAGCGTATGCAAACCCATCCCGTTAAACCCGCTGACGAGCAATACCGCCGTCCTTCCATTCGGGTCAAACTTCGGCTCCGCTTTCGTCTCCCCCGTTGTGCCCCGCAGAAGCCCCGTATCAGAGAACTCCTCTCTGTTCACAAGACTGTCAAGCCGACGAAGAAGCAGCCAGACGTTATGGTAGTGCCGCTTTATGAGAATCGCCAGGACGACCAGCGCTCCTGTAATCAGCAGCGTTATCCACCCACCCTCAAAAAACTTGAACACAATCATCAATACAAGGATAGACGCGGTCAAAACCAGCCCTATCCCGTTAATAAACAGTTTTCTATACCAGCCCCTGACGTCAAAGCGGGCAGTCCACCAGTGCCGAACCATACCAAGCTGCGAAAGGGCAAAAGTGATGAAAACGTTGATGCTGTAAAGAACGACTAAGAACCTGACCGAACCTTTGGCCAGAACCATTATCACTAACGACAGCCCGCCCATAATCAGGATTCCCTTTTGAATCACCAGCCGGTCCGAGAGCGCCGAGAACCTTGTCGGGAACCAGCGGTCTAAAGACATATTCGCCAGCACACTGGGCCCCCCAAGAAATCCCGTCTGGGCCGCGACAAAAAGAAGAGTCGCCTCCGAAATAAGCGCAACAAAAATGAGGACGATGGCGTAATTTGTCCCCCAGCCCGCTGTCGCCCGTTCAAAAAGAATCGCATTTAATGTCTTTCCCGGCTCAGGCCCGACCCCGTAAAGCAGATACCCCAGTGCCAATCCGAGGACCATAAAGGCAAGTGACACGGCCATATAGCGCATAGTCCGCTTGGCCGTTTCCACCCTTGGCTCCCTCAAAACCGATATACCGTTGCTGACCGCCTCGATACCCGTGTATGTGCCGGCGCCCATACTGTATGCCCGGATAATCAGAAAAATCATTCCCCAGAAACCGACTTCAGAAATGCTGCTGTGAATATCGGAGCCGGTTGAAGCCGCGATTTCCTTCAGATTGGGCAGGTGTGTAAATATCGCATACAGGATTACGAAGACGTGGGTGAATAGAAACGCAAGAAAAATCGGCACCAACGGCAATATCGACTCCTTCACGCCCCTCATATTCAGCAGCGTCATCACCACCACAACGCCCACCGCAAAATAAAGGCGGTACGAGTGCCATTCCAAAGGAAGCAAACTACATATAGCATCTGCGCCGCTGGCGATTGAGACGGCGATTGTCAGCACGTAGTCGATTAGCAGCGCACAGCCGGCGACCATTCCCGGCCCGGGCGACAACAATTTGCTAGCGACAAGATACCCCCCGCCGCCCGTGGGAAAAAGCTCGACTATCTGCGAATAACTTGCACTGATGACAAAAATCGTCAGGGCTGAAGCAACTGCCACGAAAATGGCCAAATACGGATGATGCCCCAGCGTCAGGAATGCCTCCTGCGGACCATAACAGGAAGATGAAAGACCGTCCGCCCCAAGTCCCACCCAGGCAAAGAACGCTATCAGCGAAAGCTTATGGAATATGGTCCTGTCCCTCGGGCTGCGGGATTTGCCTATAACTAAGTTCTTTAATGTTTGCGTTAGGGTCTGTCTGGGTTCCATCGAACTTCAGGACCGCGATTTATAATGTTTCGACACAAACCCCTCCGGCAACCACTGCCGGAAGGGGTCTTGCGGGTCTTAAGTGTAACCGATTTGCCGGGCAATTCCAAGCAGGAACGCCCCACGGAAAAACTCTCCAACAGGATTGATAAACCTCGCAAAACACCATATCCTATAGGGCAGACATCCCATCCTTGACCGTCAATTGTGCGAACGAGAGGTAAGACCCAGAGGAGTGCGTCAAAGTGACAAAAGAGAACATCCAAAGAATCGACACCAGCGAACACATAAGGTCGCAGTTGTTACCGCATTGTCGTCTGAAATATGGCGAGCTGTGGCAAGACGATGTCGGCGGACATAAGGTTGGCTGCCTTGATGCCGCCAGCCAAGGTGACACTCCACTGCTTCTGGGTGATAATAAAGCCGCGTTAGCAGTGCACGACCCGCCATACAATATCATAGTTGGTAACTCTGTAAGCTCTGCGCTGGGACAAACTCGCATCGAGGACTTTATCGGTTGGTGCAGCAAGTGGCTCCGAAATACCTCTGAGATTCTCGACGACAACGCCAGCTTATATATCTGGCTCGGAGCAGACCAGAACGAAGGATTCCAGCCGTTAGCCGACTTTATCATTATGATGAGACGGTTTGGGGAATTCAGGACCCGCAGCTTGATTACTATGAGGAACCAGCGTGGCTACGGAACGCAAAAAAACTGGATGGCTGTGCGACAAGAACTCTTATATTACACAAAGGGCGATGCCGTGTTTAATGTTGAGGCCGAATACACAGACATCCCCAAGATACTAAGAGGATACTACAAGAAAGTTAATGGCGAGATGACCGAGAACCTTGAGCGAAGCAAGTCGGAAAATATAAGGGCTGGAAACGTCTGGGTCGATATCCAGCAGGTCTTTTACAGGATGGAGGAAAATGTTCCCGGCTGTTACGCCCAGAAGCCACTGAAGGCCATTGAGCGAATTGTGTCGGCAAGCTCCAAGAAGGGCGACCTTGTTGTTGACTTCTTCGCTCATTCAGGAACGACCCTCATTGCCTGCGAGAAACTAAATCGGCGATGCTTCACGATGGATATTGACCCTATATTTGCCGAGATTGCCATTCGACGAATTGAGCGATACAGAAAAACCGGCAAACTCGGCTGGCAATTTGAAAGCCCGTTCCCGGAAGTTGACCTCAAGCTGTCGCGGAAGAGCAGCGAAACAAGGTTTACTGGATTGTTTAATGATTGCAAAATAAGGACCCCAACGTATGGCTAAAGGACTGACAAACGCAGGAAGCATTTACACAAGTCCGCTGGTTGAGAGAAACGCGTCGAAGGAAATGGCCGAGCTTTTCGGCCCGCAGAAGAAATTCAGCACCTGGCGGCAAATATGGCTGGAGCTGGCAAAAGCGCAAAGGAAGCTCGGTCTGAAAATCAGCCAGGCGCAAATCAGCCAAATGGCCAAACACTTGGACGACATCAATTTCAAAAAGGCAGCCGATTACGAGAAGAAGGTCCGCCATGACGTTATGGCGCATATCCACACATTCGCCGAAGCCGCACCAAAAGCCGCGCCGATTATTCACTTAGGCGCGACAAGCTGCGACATCACCGACAACGCTGATTTGATTATCATACGAGATGGCCTGCAAATCACCGCGGACAAACTTACAGCCGTAATAAACCTATTGGCGCGTTTTTCCAAAAAATACCGCTCACTGCCGACACTGGGCTTTACGCACTATCAGCCCGCCCAACTTACCACCGTAGGCAAACGCGCGACGCTCTGGTGTTACGAATTCGCACTCGACCTCAACGAAGTCAAACATCGTCTCGATACACTACCCTTCAGGGGAATCAAGGGCACTACAGGCACACAGGCGTCGTTCCTCGCGTTGTTCGACGGCGACCACAAAAAAGTCGAACGGTTAGACAAAATGGTCGCCGCCGCCTTTGGCTTCAAAAATACCTGCGCCGTCACTGGCCAGACCTATCAGCGAAAAATCGATACGCTTGTCGTAAACACGCTTGGCTCAATCGCACAATCAGCCCAAAAACTTTGCACTGACCTGCGCCTGCTGGCAAACCTAAAGGAAATCGAAGAGCCGTTTGAAAAATCACAGGTGGGTTCTTCCGCGATGGCCTACAAACGAAACCCGATGCGATGCGAAAGGGTAACCGCGCTGTCGAGATTCGTCCTGTCACTTGCTACAAGCCCCGCTATGACCGCCTCGCAGCAATGGCTCGAACGAACCTTGGACGATTCCGCCAACCGCCGAATCGTCATCCCCGAAGCGTTTTTGGCAGTCGATGGCATCCTCGAAATTCTGACCAATGTCCTCGATGGCCTTGTCGTTTACCCGAAAGTCATCGCCTCCCACGTCACTGCGGAGCTGCCCTTTATGGCAACCGAAAATATCCTTATGGCCGCAGTCAAAGCCGGCGGCCACAGGCAGGCAATTCACGAAAAAATCCGCCAGCACTCCCACGAAGCCGCCGCACAGGTAAAACAACAGGGCAAACCCAACGACCTCATCGACCGATTAAAAGCCGACCCCGCCTTTTCAAAGGTCGATTTTGAAAAAGTCCTGAACCCAAAGGATTACATCGGCCTCGCACCCCACCAAGTCGATAAATTCGTAAGAGAAATCGTATCGCCAATCACAAGAAGATACAAAACCCATCTCCACAGAAAAGTTGACCTCCACGTGTAAAGGAATGATAAGGTGACCAGAGACGAACTAATCAAACGCATAAAGGAAACCGCGTATCTGGAAGGCGATTTTGTTCTGAGAAGCGGGAAACGAAGCAAATACTATCTGGATAAATACCTCTTCGAGACCTGCCCGGATATCTTAAAAGCCCTCGGCAAGGAATTCGCCAGACACGTCGGCGACGATGTCACACTGATAGCAGGTGCGGAACTCGGCGGCGTTGCCCTTGCGGCGGCAACCGCGATGGAGACCGGCAAAAACTTTTGTATTATCCGAAACAGCAAAAAGGGCTACGGCACAGGGAAACTCATCGAAGGCAAACTCAATAAAGGCGACATCGTATTGTTAGTTGAAGACATTGCTACTACGGGAGGGCAGGTGCTTGAGGCCGCAAAAGTAATCACTGAGGCAGGGGCAAAGGTCAAAAAAATCGTCGCTTGTATAGACCGCAAACAAGGCGCCGGCGAGAACATCACAAACGCCGGCTACAAATTCGAGTCGTTGTTGACCAAAGACGACCTCGGCATCAAGGATTAGCCGACGATTCGCCAGCAGCAGGCAGCGGCTGGCCCTTCCCCGCCTGCATATCGCGGGCCTTCTGCAAGCCGGCCAACGCTTCCTTATTGGCCGGGTCAATCTTCAGTGCTCCCTCATATTCCGCTATCGCCTGCTCGATTTTGCCCTGCTGTAGCAACAATCTCGCCAACTCACAGCGAACAGACGCATCTTGAGGCACTAATTCGACGACCTTGCGCAAATGCCCGATGGCCTCATCGACCAGCCCCTTATCCGCAAGGATACCAGCCAGATTGAAATACGCATCGGGACTATTCGGCTCAAGCTCGACAACACGACGAAAGTTCTTAATCGCCTCGTCGGACTCTCCCATACTCGCAAGCGCCACCGCCAGATTGCCGTATGCCTTGGCATAGTTCGGCCTTGCCCCAATCGCCTTTCTGTACTCGCCAGCCGCCATCGCCAACCGGCTTTGCGAGAGATAAGCATTTCCGAGATTGTAGTGTGCTTCGGCATTATTTGGATTTATCCGAATCGCCTTGTTAAAGTTCATCATCGCGCCGGTGCTATCCCCCTTTATCAACAACGCCATTCCCAAATTCGCACATATCGCCGAATCCGCCTTCAGCCTCACCGCTGTCTCCAGCTCCACAATCGCCTCATCGACTCGACCCATCTGCAACAACAGCGAACCAAGCCCGCCGTGCAAATCCCCATTTTCCGGATGGAACTCCAGCCCCTTGCGATACAAACTTATTGCACGTTCAACCTCTCCCCTGTCGGCCTCTATTAAGGCAATGGCATAATAAGCACCGGCGTCACCCGGCGCGAGGGCCAAAACACTGTTGTAGCATTCAATCGCCTCGCCGGTCCTGCCCTGCAGAGCCAGTCCCTTGGCAACATTGTAAAGCGTGCCGGTATCCTTCGGCTTCATCTTCAGTGCAATCTCAAACTCGCGCATCGCCGTCTCAATATCGCCCTTCTCCGCATAAGAAACGCCTAAACTGCTGTGCGCGACGTAATTGTCGGTGGTGACGGCGGCCGCGTGCGTGAACAACGTAATCGTATCACGCCAATGCCCGACCTGCCTGAACGTCAAAACACCCAGCACGGCAATAAGCACAGAACCGACAACACCAGCAAAAACAGCTTTGTATCGCCACCCGGCTACTATGTCAGCAACCGCCCAGACAAGCATAATAGAAACGCCTGTCAGTGGTATATAGGTAAACCTGTCGGCCATCGCCTGCTCGCCCACCTGCACAAGCCCGATGACTGGCACTAATGTTCCCAGATACCACAGCCACCCCGCCAACAGATACCGCCGCCGCCGAAGCAATATCACCGCAGCTGTAATCGCCAAAAGGAGCGCCACAGATGCCGCTATCTTCCAGCCGGCTTGCTGTGCCCACGGATGAGGATACAAAACTGCTAATCCTACGGGCCGAAACATCTTCAATATATAATCGCAGTAAGCAACCAAAGCATTGCCGATGCGATAACCAAACGAGAACATATTGAATTTCGCTATCGCCCCGCCGCTTTTTGCTGCGATAACGGTAATCATGCTCGACAACATTGACAGCACAATCAGCGGCAATTTCTCCAGTATCAGCCGGGAAACCGGCACACCAGATGCGGCTTCCGAACCCCCTTGCCGCCATACTCCCTCTGTCCGCAGACGCTGGAGCGGCCAGTAATCCATAATCAGCAGAACAAACGGCAACGTCACCAGCATCGGCTTTGCCATCAGACCCAGCGCATAAAGCACACAAATAGCAACGTATCGCTTGACCGTAGGCCCTTCCAAATACCGCACGTACGCCAGCATCGTCAGCATCCAAAACAGCGCGCTGAGCACGTCTTTCCGCTCGGTTATCCAGGCAACAGACTCAACCCGCAGAGGATGCAGGCCGAAAATCGCCGCCGCGAAAAAACTCGACCACAACGCCCCGGAGTATCGCCGCAGCACCCAAAAAAGAAGCACCGTATTGGCGATGTGAAGCACCACGTTTACCAGATGAAAGCCCCCGGCTCCCACTCCGAAAATTTCCCTGTTCAGCATTAAAGACAGCCATATCAGCGGCGCCCAGTAGCTGCGATACGTCGTGGTAAAGGCCCACTTGACGCCGTCCCAGGTCAGACCTTCCAGCACCCTCGGGTTGTCGCTCACATAAACCGGGTCATCGTAGTCAACAAAACTGAAACCTGTGGTCTGCCCGTACACCACGGCTATGCTGACAACCAAAAACAAACAAAGCCCGAGGACAATCCTCCGCTGGCGGTCATCCAAAACCATCTTCAGGCGAGAGCTCGTCAGGCCCATCTAATCCGCCCACACTAATTGCTCAATCATTCGTATCAGCCGGCCGGCGACCTGCCGTTTAGGGGCCTTGGCAATCCGCCGCCACTTGTCTCCGGCCTTTCTTACCAGGACTTCGCACCGCTCGCTGCCAATGGCCGCAGGCGTGTTGGCAACTATCATATCCAGATTTTTCTCCCGCATCTTGCTTTCTGCTCCGGCCTTGGTATTCCTGTCCTCCAGCGCAAAGCCGACGACAACCTGGTTTTGCCTCTTGTGGCTTGCCGCCCATTTCAGGATATCCGGCGTCGGCTTTAGCGTCAGCTTCAGCTTTTTGCCGGTCCTTCTGATTTTCGCCCGCGAAGGCCGAAGCGGAGCATAATCCGAAACCGCAGCAGCCATAATCAGGCAATCACAGCCGCGCAGGTGCTCTTTCGCCGCCCTGAACATCTCAGAGGCCGTCTCAACGCGAACAACAGCGACCCCCTCAGGAACCGGCAGATTCGTCGGCGCCGTTACCAATGTCACCCTGTGCCCGGCCGCAACCGCCGACCTCGCAAGCTCATAACCCATTCTACCGCTGCTGGCGTTTGAAATAAACCGCACAGGGTCTATGTATTCCCGCGTCCCGCCCGCTGTGATTAAAAACCGAAGCTTGCACCGTTGCTTTCGAGAGTGCATTTTTGGTGAGGCCTATTTGCCTTTGCGTTTCACTTTGGTGGCTATCCTCACAACCGCCTCCAGAATATCCTGCGGCTCGGTCATCCTGCCGATACCCTCCTCGCCGCAGGCGAGCCGACCACGCTGCGGTCCTATCAGTTCTATACCCATCTGACCCAGCGATTTTACGTTCTTTTGCACGGCTGGATTAGTCCACATCCTCTCGTTCATTGCGGGCGCAAAAACCATCGGTTTGGCCCAGCAGGCGCAAAGCACCGTGCTGAGCAAATCATCGCTGATACCGTTGGCGAATTTGCCGATAATGTTCGCCGTCGCCGGCGCCACCACAACTACGTCCGCCCAGTCAGCCAAATTAATGTGCCCGATTTTGAACTCTTCGCCCTCCCACATACTCGTATAAACCGGCCCGCCCGTCACCGCCTCGAAGCTCTTGGCCCCAACCAGCCGCAAGGCATTCTCAGTCAAAACCGTCCTGACCAAAGCCCCCGCAGCCGTCATCTTGCTGGCTAAGTCAACCGATTTATACGCGGCAATGCCGCCGCTCACCCCCAGCACAATCTTCACATTGTCGAGCTTTCCGCTTCGTCCCGCCATATTCTATCGCCTACTCATTACGCGGCTTGTCGATGTCGCTGTGCTCGTAGTCGATGGTAATTTTATCCCGCCTGATTTCCTCAATGACAATTTCAAGTTGGCTCTTACCCTCGGTGTCTTCAATTAAAGGCCGACCGCCCTGCATCAATTCCTTCAGCCGCTTCTGAATCAGCGCAGTCAACTTGAACCGCCCGCCGACCTTTCTCACCAACTCTATGTTTTTCAGTTCCTCAATCATTCCTTCAACTCCAGTAAAAAGTGTATAAGTCACACGTGCCCGCTTCGACCGCGAAGCGAGGCGAGCATAAGTCATACGTCCTGTGCACTTATGCACTTGTGTTCTTTATGTTCTTGTGTGCCTTGCCGCATCAATTATTCTCATGATTTCTCCGACCGCCTCGTCCAGCTTGTCGTTTATGACCATATGCTTGTAATCCTGCCAGGCAGCCGCAATCTCGGCTCCTGCCTCGTCCAGCCGGCGTTTTACCGTTTCCTCGTCCTCTCTACCCCTGCCGAACAGCCGCCCGGCAAGGTCCTTTTGCGTCGGAGCCAGTATGAATACCATCACCGCGTCCGGATACATCGCCTTAATCTGCTTGCCGCCCTGGACGTCTATCGCCAGAATTACCGTCTTGCCGGCGGCAAGGGCTTCGTCCACCTTGTCTTTCGGCGTGCCGTAGAAATTGCCGAAAACCTCCGCATGCTCCAATAGCAGACCCTTGTCTGTCCGCCGCTGAAATTCCTCCCCTGTTACAAACCAGTAGTCTCTGCCGTCAACCTCTTCATCGCTTTTTTGGCGCGTGGTAACCGACACGCTCCTGTACACGTTATCCAGCCGCTTCACCAGCTCCTTGCAAATCGTGCTCTTACCCACGCCGCTGGGGCCGCTTATTACAACAACCACTCCTTTTAATGCCCTTCGTCCGCTCATCGATAAATCGTCACTCCACGTTCTGAACCTGTTCTTTGATTCTGTCTATCCGGCACTTTATATCCACAACCATGTGCACAATACCGGCGTCGCAGGCCTTGCTGCCGATGGTGTTTGCCTCTCTGAGCATCTCCTGACAGATGAAATCCAGCTTGCGCCCCGCCTGCTGGTTGCCCCTCAGGGCCTTGGCAAACTGCACAAGGTGTGAATCGAGCCGGGCAACCTCTTCCGATATATCCGCCCGGTCGGCAAAAATAGCAACCTCACGCGCCACCGTCTCGTCGTTCAGCTTCAATTTTGCCGCCGCAAGAAGCTCATCAACCCGCTTCTTGAGCTTATCGGCATATTGCTGCGGCCCGGCTGCGCTGTGAAGCTGTATCCTCTCAAGATTGGACTTTATCGCTCTGCAATGCTGCTCCAGGTCCGCCAAGAGCGCCGCCCCCTCCGCCGAACGCATCGCCTTGAGCCCCTTCACTGCCTGCCGCGTAATCGCCAGCACCTTTCGCCGAATCCGCCCGGCCATCGCCGCACTCGGCACTGCCGGCGACAAAATCCCAGGCAGCGCCAGCAGCCCCCCCAAATCAAGCTCACGCTCCATACCTCGGGCCGGCGAAATCCTGCCTAACCGCTTCATCAACGTCGCCAACGCCTTCTCGTTTATCTCAAAAAGCGCCTCAGCAGGCGCCCCTTTTTGCCTGAGCACGTAGTTGGCCGTCCCGCGCGACACCTCCTGGCGCAACTGCTTTTCAATGTCCCCCTCCAAAAATCCCAGTGTCTCGGGCAGCCGCAAAGTCGCCTTGAAGTAGCGGTTGTTCACCGTGCCGACTTCAACGGCGTAGGTAACGCCGCTCAACCGCCCCTCCGCACTTCCGTATCCGGTCATACTATTTATCATAGAGGTCAAACCCTCACCATCCACATCGCCTCACAGCAGCAACAAGCTCACTGCTGCCGGGGCTGGTCCGCCGGCTGGTCGGCGCCACTGTTGACATCGGTGCTCGTAATGGGAGCAGGTGTCCGCATACCCGGCCCGCTCACAGTCGGCCGCCACCACTTGTCCAGCACCACCGCCACAAGCAGAAAGAAGCTGACCACCCCTATCGTAATCCACGTCAGAACGTCGCCTGTCTTGCTGCCTAATATACCGCTCGCCATACCCCCTGCAAAAGCGCCGCTCAGCCCTCCGCCTTTGCCCTTTTGAATCAATACCACCAGAATCAGCACAATGGAGCAAAGCAGGAAAAGACCGGCGATAACACTCATTATCAACCCTGCTGCCAACAACGGATTCAACATCATACTATATCCCCTATTTCGTCAGTATTTCGATAATCAAACCGCCGCCTTTACAATTGCCACAAAATCATCCGCCTTCAGACTCGCCCCGCCGACCAGCAATCCGTCGACGTCCTCCTGAGCCATCAACTCGCCTGCATTGTCCGGCTTAACAGACCCGCCGTACTGAATGCGAATTTCCCCTGCCAGCTTCCTGCCATACATTTCCACCAACAGCCCCCTGATTAGCGCGTGCACCTCCTGTGCCTGCTGGGGCGTTGCTGTTAATCCGGTCCCTATCGCCCAAACCGGCTCGTATGCAATCGTAACCGCTGACATCTTCTCTGCGCCCAATCCCGCCAAACCCTTCTTCAGTTGCCGCGTCACCACCTCGGTGGTCTTGTTTGCCTTGCGCTCCCCTATCAATTCACCTACGCACAATATCGGTAACAATCCCCCTAATATGGCCGCGTGCACCTTCTTGTTTATCAGCTCGTCGGTCTCGCCGATAACGTGTCGCCTCTCGGAATGCCCGCATATCGCGTAAGTGCAGCCGACGTCCTTCAACATCGCCGCGCTTATCTCTCCGGTAAATGCGCCCTTCTGCTCAAAGTAAATGTCCTGTGCACCAAGCGCCACCCGTGACGAACTAAGGGCTTTGCCCACCTGCTGCAGGTAAACAAACGGCGGACAGACCGCTACATCGACCTTGCCGCCTGCCGTCTCCTCACAACCCGAGACAACATCTTCAGCCAGTTTGACGCCACTGTGGCCGTCCGTATTCATCTTCCAGTTGCCCGCCACAAAAGATTTCCTCGTGGTGAGCTTTGTCGAACCACTCATTCAAGCTCTCCTAAACTCATCCTAATACCTCCGTCGCCCGCGGAAAGCTGCCCAACACCGAAAGCTGCAAACAGTGTTTACGCACCTCATCCAGGGCCTTCTGAACCTTCTCGTCGCTTTGATGCCCCAAAAAATCGACGAAGAAGTAATATTCCCACTGCCTCTTCTTGCTCGGCCGCGACTCTATGTTGGTCAGGTTGACGTCGTACTTCTTGAACACCTCAAGCACATCTACCAGGGCACCCGCCTTGTGAGCCGTGCTGAACATCACTGCGGTCTTGTCTTCGCCCGTTGACCTGGCGCCCTCGCGCCCAACCACAAAGAACCTCGTAACGTTGTTGGGCGTGTCTTCAATGTTCTCACAGACAATCTTCAGCCCATACAACTCCGCAGCAATCGCTGAGCCGATTGCCGCAGACCTTGCCTCTTTCGCGGCCTTTTGCGCCGCCTTGGCCGTTGACGGCTCCGAAATGGTCTTCGCCTCCTTGAAGGTGGATGCCAGCCAGTTGCGACACTGCGTAAAGACCTCCGGCTTTGAGTATATCTTCTCAATCTGGTCCAGGTTACAATTCGCAAGAAGGTTATGATGAATAACCATCAAAATTTCAGAGCAAACCTTCACATCCGAATCCACCAGCGCATCCAAGGTCTCCACCACGCCGCCGCCAAGCGTATTCTCTATCGGCACAATACCCAAATCGCAATGCCCCTTGCTGATTTCATCAAATATGCTGCGTATATCCGCAAGCGGCTCATGATCCGCGCTTTGCCCGAACTTTAACAGCGCCGCCGTATGGCTGAAGCTGCCGCCGGGCCCCAGATAACCAACCCGCAAAGGCCTCTCCAGCACAAATGAGCCGCTCATCAACTCACGCCATATCGCCTGCAGGCATCTGTCCGGCAGCGGCCCCTTGTTATGCTTGGTTACCTTCTCAAGCACCTCTTTCTCACGGTCGGGCGCATATACCGGGCTGCCTGTCTGGCTCTTAAGCTTGCCTACATCAACCACAATGCCGGCACGCTCGTTAAGCAGATTGACAAGCTGTTGGTCAATCTCATCTATCCGATTCCTCAGGTCTTCCAGAGACGACATATCCGCCAACCAAAATCGACGTAAAACCAATTACCCGCACAGACTTACAAACACGCCTTTTTAACAGAAACACCCTCTTGCGTCAATGCCTTTGCTACGCTACAAATCATTTTTAATGGCTAAACCTGCAAAATACACCGTTTTCAAAACCAAATGGGGCTACTTCGGCTTAGTAGCCAACAAAAAAGGGCTGCTCCGCACTTGCCTGCCTTGCCCCAATCGCCATTTCATAAAACACCGACTGCTTGCAGGGCTTGATAATCCCCAATTCGACCAAAACCTTCTAAAGCCCTTGCAGGACGAGATAATCGCCTACTTTAAGGGTAAGCCGGTAAGGTTTGGTGTCCCTCTCGCCCTCGACGGCCTTGCACCCTTCGTTCGGAAGGTATTGACCGCGTGCAGAAAAATCCCATCCGGCAAAACGGTATCTTATTCGCAATTAGCCCGAATAATTGGCAAACCACGTGCCAGCCGAGCCGTAGGAAACGCGCTGGCAAAAAATCCCATCCCCCTGATTATCCCCTGCCATCGTGTCATCCGCTCCGACGGCTCACCCGGCTACTTTTCCGCCCCAGGCGGGGCTGATCTAAAAGCCAATCTGCTAAGTCACGAAAAAAACCAGGCGAGGTAAACAATAATTTACCTCGCCCGGTTCCAGTTCTTTTATGCGTTCCTTAGACCAACAGGTTATGCTACCGACTATTCAGTTCCTCACCAATTTTTTACGGGTCATTAACATCCCGGTTGGTGACCAGCTCGAAAGACAAATCCCATGAGTACCATCGAGGAAACTCCACCTGAGAGCCCGTTCCCCACCGCGAACCAACTCCGGGAGGCCACTCACCGCCAATGGTGGAGGTAATCCGTACCGCATCATCCTGGTAATAGTGTGGCCGGGTCTTCCACCCCCACACGTATTGAGCCGTAACTGGACTATCGTAAATCGCAGCAATGCTCAACCAATAAACCCGATTGACTTTCGGGTCTTGCATGAAGAAGTTTGGATCTGGCAGGTTACAGGAGAACCGGTAACACGCATCGGTCGGCAAATATCTACTGGCATCCGGCGTTCTGTCGAAGCCCACAAACTTCCAGTTGTAATCATAACAGAAGTACTCCCATATCATTTCATTGGGACAGCTAATCTTGCTCATATCCTGTATGTCCCCCGGCGAGTCCGTCCAGATGCCAATATGAAAACCTTTTGGTGGGACAGGGGACAAATTATTGGGGTCTCTCCATCCTGGATATTGTCTCCAGTATCTGTTGGGAAAAGAGCCCCACCAGCGAATCCCTGTTACAGGCCTGTCGTCCGTGCATAGCCAGTCGTCAGCGCATATCTCTTTAGGAATTGGTGGAATGTTGTTGTTGTCCACTGATCTCACATCCCAGCCCCAGTAATTGCCCTGATTGCCTGTGTATCGTGCCGGTTGTCTCCATTTGAAGTAATTTGGCTCCGGCTCCGGCGTGGGCAGCGGCGTTATAACCAGATTGTACAAGTAGTTCCATTGCCAAGCATATCCCATTAGAGTTCCACTTGGTGGGGGTATTGGCCTGCTGAAATCGTTAAATATACTTTGCTCGTCACAAAACAAATACTTCACGCTGGAAATGTCAAAGCCCAATTCTGCAAAACCACGTGTTGTCTGTGGCGTGGCTGTCGATACACCGGCTGAGTTTGTAGTAATAGTCAGCGTTATTCGACTAGTCGCCTGTAGCGGCTGACCTGCCGGAACATACCATGTCCAGGCCCGGCGCCTGTTGTTTACGTCTATGAACACGATCTCGATAAAACCACCAGCAGAGAATTGCCAGTTCGTTGAGATTAGGCTTGTTGTTGGCAGCACTTGTATCGAAACCGTTGTATTCCTCAAATCGGGATCGTCCCCGTATTCGAACTTCCAGCCACTGGCAGAATTATAATCTTCAATCTGAGGATACCAGACCATCACCATTCCGGGCTCTGTAGGATAGGAATACGACAGCCAGTGCGAAGCAAAGTAACTGAAATCCACAAAGTTAACAATCCCATTATCATCAAAGTCCGGTATCCAACACAACTTATTACAACGAGGGACTTCATATACGTACGACTCTGGCAGGAAAAAATCCGCCCCTGGGTAACACGGTTCATTACAACATGGGGGGTAATATACGTACAACTCCGCCGGGCAAAAATCTGCCGGCGGGGGCAGGCCTCCTTCAACTGTCGAATTGGGGTCGTGCCACGCAGCTATCAAACCGTTCCAGTCACTGGAAGTCATCGGGCGGACGTTTCCATCAGCCAGAGCTTGTGCCCATTCGTCTTGGCCAATCATAAAGTAGGGACTGGCCTGGGCGGAACTCAACATCACAAAAGACAGAACAGAAAATACGAACAACGTCACTTGTAGCAGCTTGCAGAATTTCATAGAAACACCTCCTCGACTTTTCCCCCATTTGTTAGAAAAAACCAGACCGCCTGACAATTAGGCCGGCTTTACTTGTCCGGCCACCTGTTTCCCATAGTAAATATCTTTGCTCCTCCACATCTAATCCTCCAAAAAATCACCATAAAAGCAAAAACTCGCGGCAGGCACGCTGCCCAGCCGCACAAAGTTAATCTCCTTAATTAAACGGCCTATTCCACGAATTGAACTCCAACAGTTACTCTCCCACGACCTTATCCGTGGTGTCGCTCCCTGCTTTTGATTGTAACTGAAAGACACTAAACCGTAATAAGAAGATAATTAGATATCTAAGGATTGTCAAACCTTTTTTAAAGTTTTTGTCGCCTTTTGTATTCGCGGCCGGTCTCGTCACCCTAAGGCTCGGTATCCCTTATGGTTAACTCTACTGGCATCCTTTACTTAAGGCGAGCAACGGAGCCGTTATAGCGCAAACTCAGCAATTTCTCTGCCCTGGGGGGAACCGACACCAAACGGAAATTGATAGACTTGGAGAGATAGTAACCACCTGCGGGGCTCCGGCGCGCCGGGAAGGGACTCACTCCATATGAATGACGTTTGTTCTGCGGTCGGCGGAGATAAACGTAATCAATCCCTTTTCGTTAATTTCTTTATAACTTCTATTTCCTGTTTGTCGAAAGGCGAGCCGTCTTTGCGGAATATGTCGTGATGCCAGACATTCGGCTCGGGCGCATTCAGCGGCGAGCCCCAGGGGTAAATCGTCTGCGTCTTGCCATAAACCAGTCCCCAGTTTATCGCCCCGACGTTTTCGGCCTTTAGCAAAGGCAGGTGCGTCTCAAATCTGCTGCCGGCGCCCCTCGCTATGAACTCGGTGCAAATAACGGGCCTGCCAAACGACTTGTATCGGGCAATATCATGCTTCATAACCTCCAGACCGGAGTAGTTGTGGAAGCTGATGACGTCGGAATTGCTCAACTGAAAGTCGTTCAGCTCTTTGTTTTCCTCGGCCCATTTCCATACGCCCATCGTCATCGGCTGTCCGGGATTCGCCTGCCTGGCCCATTCGACGACCTTTTTCAAAAATGGGAAAATCACCACGGGCTTATGACTTGCGCCCGGCTCATTATATAAATCCCATATCAGCACCCTTTTGTCTTTGCCGAAAGACGTCAGCAAATCATTGACGTATTTTTCAAAGACGGGATACTTCGACTCGTCGCCGACCTCGTTAAAACGCGGACATTGCAGCCAGCCGGAATTGTGCACTCCCGGTTTCGGCGCCGGCTGCCTGCCTAACTGGGCGTTGCCGTTCCAGCAGTCATCGAAAAGCACAAACATCACCTTGATTTTATGCCTTGAGCAGATGCTTAAAAAATCATCCATCCGGCTTTTGAAGCCGTTGGGGTCCTGCTGCCAGACAAGATAATGCAGATAAACCCTGACGGTGTTGAAACCGATTTGCTCTGCAAAGCCAAGCTCGCGGTCAATGGTATTGGGGTCGTAGGTATCCTTTTGCCACATCTCAAGCTGGTTTATCGCGGTGCTGGGTATGAAATTGCAGCCGACGGGCCAGTCCGCCATCGACTCTGCCGATGGCGAGACCTCGCCATTTGGCGATACTTGGCCAAATGGCGGGCCGACCTCAACCGCAAAACAGGTCAACGAAAACAGAATGATTACAAATGCGGCAAATACAGTTTTCATAATCTCTCCATCGTTATGTTATTTGAACCGGTTGCTATCCCCATTATTCCTACCATTCATATTATTCCTCAACAGTCCTTCTTTCTTAATTTCCTTACACGGAACAGATTATAACTCTTGGGGTTTGACCACTGAGATTGTCTTTTTCTGGCAACTAATCCAGACCATCTGTGCCGCATACACAATCACTGTCGCAAGACCGAAGTAGGCGCCTATCTCCCAACTTCTCCAAAAGCCAATCAGGCAAAATATGCCATTGCCCAGATAAGCAGTCTGCATTAGCATAATTGGGCTGAGATTCCTGAATTTGCCTATTCTGTGATTTCTGACTACCAAAAAAATACCTGCTATTAAAGAGCTTGCTGAAAAAATATGGGGCATCACTTCAGAGCTGTCTTGTAACATGGCAAAGTATGCACGAATTACAACTGCCATCATTGACAAGCCAATTAAATATGTGATTATCTGTTCTAATAGAGATGACCGACCTGTGAGATTCCAGCGAATTAAAGAAGCAGAAATAACAACAGATAACAGAGATGGAGCCCCTAAGAACCAAAAGTGTTTGTCGAATACAGCCTCAAAGGGAGAAACACACCATGTAAAGCTCAGGAATATCGAAGCTATTCCTGACAGTCCTGCTATGGTTAGAAACCACTGTATCGGTGAACGGTTCATATCGTCCTCAATTAAAACGAGAAAGTTAAGTAAAGTTACTCTACAGTATATTGGTGCTGTAGCACCTGTTTCTTTCTCAAAAATCTCAAAACATCATATTTGTCTTGGTTATTGTTCACTTTTTGAACAAATGTAGGGGACGGCTGCCATTATTAGCTGCTCTTGCTATTTTTGGCATAATGGAATAATAATCCTTTCCTCAGCCCTCCTGCGCTAAAGGTTATTCCATATGAATGACATTTGTCCGCCGGTCGGCGGATAAGCTGGCCTTCTTGAGAGCGTCGTAAAGCTCGCGGGAACCTCTTACTTTTTCAAATACAAATTCCGGATGGCTCTTGTCCGTCGTCGTCAATAGCACTGTCCCCACCCCAACTATGCAATCGAGAACGCTCCTGCGAAGCTTGATATCCACCACGCGAAACATATCGAGGTTATCGACCTTGCGGTCGAATATTCCCCTGCCGAATTCAATCCGGTCAGCACCGACCTCGTAATGCGTCATCCTAAGCTGCATTGCCTTGTAAAACAGCACCATAATGACCACCAGGCCCAGCCCCAACAACAGCCGATATTTGCCAAACACTGCCGCCTGCTCAATAGAAAGCTTCAGCCACGCTATGCGCTCGATATGCCAGACAACCAACGATACTGCCACAGCGAGAACTATCCCACCTTTGACGAATGCGCCCGCCATTGCCCACAAAGACGGCTGACCACTAAAAAGCACCTCGCCCGGATTGACCGGCCCCTCAAGGGAATCCTGATTGCCCGCATCAAGTCCGCTGTTTCCGCGGAAAAGGGCCTTGGCTCGCTCGGTATTGAGAAACTCCCCGCAATACCGGCATTTGACCGCCGCTACCAATATCGTCTCGGCGCAAAACGGACACTGCCTCGTCTGTGTCGGTGTAGTAAGCTGCATATCCCATATATCGGATAACACCCCCAAAACCGCCTATTCTTTTCACCGCAGAGTTCGCGGAGACCGCAGAGGCATAAAAAACGTAACTGCCGTAAACTCAACGACTTATATTCCTTACTGTGTTCCTGAAAACATAAATCTATCTACTTCCCTCAACAGATATGAAAATTTTTGCAAAAAATTGTAAAATCTACTTGACATAGAGTAATGTATAGCTTACATTATGTGCGATATACCTTACATAAGTTAGGAGAATCAGATATGAATAGAATACAGAAGACGGCATGGTGGATGGCGATTTGGATATCGGCAGGGGTCATTCTTGCTGCAATTGCAATAGCAATTTTGTTCTTCATAATTGGTCTGCCCTGGTCAATAGCAAGGGCCGGGCTTGGATTCTTAGGCATAGCCGGGCTTGGTGGTCTGGCACCTCTGATTTTTAGAAAAGACCAGGGTAAGGTAACATGCGACGAGAGAGACCGATTAATCAACCACCGAGCAGCCATAGCCGCGTTCTCGACAGCTTACTTAGTCACGGGCCTTGCCTGTATGTTGCCATTCTTCGTATTGGGCCCAAATGCAACGATATCCGTATGCTGGCTGCCGAGTATATTTATGGCCGCAGGATTAACTGTTTTCTTCGTTCACTCTGTCGCGATTATCGTGCAATACGGCAGAGAGGTGAAAGGGGAAGAATCATGAATCGATTAGAAAAAAAGGCATGGGTCAACCTCGGCGGAGTGCTGCTTTGTATTGTTATAGCTGGTCCGGGCGTGGCGATAATGGTCTATATGAACATACAGGCGGGGCTGCCGGGGCTAATTTCATTATTCGTTACAGGCCTGATTGTGGGATTGATAACTTACCGCCGGAATATAAAAAGCTGGGCGCAGCTCGATGAGCGGGAGAAGAAAATCTTACAAAAAGCGCTCGTGTGGTCTATGTCCGTCTTTATCCTCTTTATGTATTGCGCTTCCTTTGCCGTGTTTTATATCGTCGGAGCTAAAAATCCTATACCCGCCTATATCCTGCCGGTCTTGTTCCTTTCTGGATTATTCCTGATGATATTTGTTCAGTCTGCGGCGCTCCTCATCCAATTCGCAAAGGAGCATTACGATGGGTAGTGGCCAGCTTAGTAACCAGATTCGCCGCCTGCGTTTTGAAAAAGGCGAAATGACTCAGCAGCAGTTGGCCGACCTTGTCGGCGTAACCCGCCAGACGATAATCGCGATGGAGCAGGGCAAATACGCCCCATCACTGCCCCTGGCCTTCCGCATAGCCCGCGCCTTCGGCGTCCCTCTCGAATCGGTATTCCAATACGAACCGATCCATCCTTCGCAGTAACACTGCTATGGGGAATGAAAAAGTCCTGCTCAGTCGCCGCTTTCGCTGATATAATAACGAGCTATGGCATTACCAGTAGTCGCGATAATAGGCAGGCCCAACGTGGGTAAGTCCAGCTTGTTCAATTGGCTGGCAGGCAGAATGATAAGCATTGTCGAGCCGACGCCCGGCGTTACACGCGACAGAGTCAGCACCATTATCGAGAAAAATGAGCGGTACTTCGAGCTTGTCGATACCGGCGGCTACGGCATCGTTGACGCCGACCACCTCGAAAGCCACGTCCATCAGCAAATTCAGCGGGCAATCGATTCCGCCAACCTCATACTGTTTATGGTTGACGTCCGCGATGGTATTATGTCGTTAGACCAGACAATCGCCGGCCTGCTTCGCAAACATAACCTCCCAGTCATCGGCGTAGCGAACAAGGCCGACACCGCCAGACAATTCCCCGAAGCCGGCGTGTTCGGCAAACTGGGTTTCGGCGACTTCCTGTGCGTCTCGGCCAAAAACAACGTCAATAAAACGACGCTGTTAGACGAAATCTTTGACCGGCTGAAAAATGTCGAGACGGTCAGGCCCACAGAGCCGGTTATGAAAATAGCAATCGTCGGCAAACGCAACGCGGGCAAAAGCTCGATAGTAAACGCGATGGTGGGCGATACCAGAGTGATTGTCAGCGAAACTCCCGGCACCACGCGCGACGCCGTCGACGTCCGATTCGAAAAAGACGGCAAAACAATCGTCGTTATCGACACCCCCGGCGTGCGAAAAAAAAGCAGCATCGCCAACGATATCGAATTCTACAGTTTTGTCCGAGCAACAAGCTCGGTTCGCCGGGCCGACGTCGCGCTGCTGATGATTGACGCGACCACCCCGGTCTCACAACCCGACAAAAGGTTGGCCAAGCTGATTGCCGATGAAAACAAGGCCTGTATCATAGTCGTCAACAAATGGGACTTGGCGAAAGATTCGGCGATGACGGGGCAGTATGAAGAGTATCTGACGAAATTGCTACCGGGACTGAACTATGCACCAATTGCTTTTACAACGGCCAATAAGGCCAAAAACATAAAAAGCGTCCTCGACCTCACTGCTGAGCTTTTCAAGCAGGCAACAACCTGGATACCCACGCCGAAACTGAACAAGGCCTTCGAGATTATAAAGGAGGAACAGGCCGGCGGCGGCTCACGCGGCAGACCTAAAATGTATTACGCGACGCAGGTCGCCGTCAATCCCGTTACGATACTTATGTTCGTCAATAAGCTGGACCTTTTTGATGAGAACTACCGAAGATTTCTCCTGGGACGGCTGAGCAACCTGTTGCCCATTGCGGAGGTGCCGATTCGTCTGCTCGCCCGGCCACGCAGGGAACCTTCGCCGCCGGAAATTCTTAGACAACCTCATGGCAAGGGCAAGCATCGGAAACCACATAAACGTTAAGACGAAAACGGGGTCAGGAGTCTTTATGATTAGCGTTGTTGTTCTGGCGTCGATGGCAATACTTGGGGCGGCATACGTTGTTTACGGCCGATTCTTAAGGCGGCAAATCAACCCTGCCGACGGTCTCAAAACACCTGCACACGAGTTCAACGACGGGGTCGATTACGTGCCCGCCCGGGCCTCACTGCTGCTGGGGCAGCATTTCTCAGCGATTGCCGCCGCTGGTCCCATTGTCGGGCCTATTCTCGCCGGCATCTGGTTCGGATGGCTGCCAGCCGTATTGTGGATTATTATCGGCGCTATTTTCATCGGCGGCGTCCACGATTACCTCTCACTTATCGGTTCGGTCAGGCACAAGGCCGCCTCCATCGGCGAGATTGTCAGGCGATATATGTCGCCGGGCACTCGTGTGTTCTTTATGATTTTCGTGTGGCTGGCGCTCTTGTACGTAATAATCGCCTTTACGGATATTACCGCACAGACGTTCCGGGCCGTTTCACATGACACGGCTTTTGGCCCCGCTGTGGCGGCCTCATCTATTATATACCTCGCTCTTGCGGTGGTGATGGGCGTTCTTCTGTATCGCTTCAAACTGAAGCTGTGGTTACTGACGATTGTTTTCCTTCCGCTTGTTCTGCTGGCGGTGTGGATTGGCCCGCACCTGCCTGCGCCGGTGCTTGCCTTCTTCGGCAGCATATCCGCAAAACAATGGGGCGTTTTCCTCCTTGCGTATTGCTTTGTTGCATCTGTTATTCCAATGTGGGTGCTGCTGCAGCCGAGAGGATACCTGGGCGGTTGGCTGCTTTACCTGACGATTATCATCGGGTTGGTCGGGGCGCTGCTGGGCGGCTTTAAAATCGAATACCCGGCTTTTAACACATCGGGTTTGCGCAGTTTAACCAACGGAAAGCCGCTTTTTCCGGTTCTGTTCATCACTATTGCCTGCGGCGCCTGCTCGGGCTTTCACGCACTTGTTAGTTCGGGCACGACGTCGAAGCAACTGAACAAAGAATCGGACGCGTTCTGCATTGGCTATGGAGCTATGCTGCTGGAGGGCTTGGTGGCCATTTTGGCGCTGGCGACGGTGATGATGCTCCCGGCCGGCTCAAAGGAACTGGCAAACGACCCAAACCTGATATACGCCAACGGCTTAGCCAGCTACCTCGGCCTGCTTGGAGTCGGTTTCAACATAGCGTTTCCGTTTGCACTGCTGGCTTTTTCAACGTTTGTTTACGACACACTGGACGTTTCAACGCGCCTGGCTCGCTATATATTCCAGGAGCTTATGGGCTGGAAAAGTTTTGCCGGCGGCTGTGCAGCTACGCTTATCAGTTTGGTTCTTCCGCTGGGATTTCTGCTGCTGACAAAAGAAAAGGCATATCTCGTTGCCTGGCCGATTTTCGGGTCAAGCAACCAGATGCTGGCAAGCCTGACGCTGCTGGCTTTGTCAGCGTGGCTTGCGAAATCGGGCAAGAGGGTGTTTTACGTAGTCATACCGATGATTTTTATGATGGTGATGACGGTCGTCGCGCTGATTCTCCAGATAGGATCCTTCGTGGCAGCTATGCCGGACATTCTCAGGGGTGGCGAAGTTAAACCGGATGTTATGATTTCCGGAATCTGTGGCATCATTCTTTTGGGGCTGAGCGGCTCACTGATGTTTACATCTGCACGGACCATGCTCAGGCAAAAAGCGGCGCCGAAGGAAAATTGATTTTGGCCTTATATGGCCAGCCGTTACACGGCGATTACTTAATCAGGCCCACCCAGCGAGGCAGCGCAAGCGAAATTTCAGGCACGTACGTGCATATAAAAAGCACGACAATCATCGCCGCGAAAAACGGTAATATGTGACGCATCACCTTTGTTACGGTCGTTTGCCCTATTCCGCAGCCCAGGAACAACACCGTCCCCACCGGCGGCGTGCAAAGCCCGATACACAAATTGATTATCATTATTATCCCGAAGTGAAGCGGGTCGATGCCGAAGCTTTTGATTACGGGCAGAAAAATAGGCGTGAAAATCAAAACCGCCGGCGTCATATCCATAAACATCCCCACCACCAGCAGCAGAAGGTTTATAATCAGCAATATCATAACTTTGCTTTTTGTAAGCCCCAGAAGAAACTCGCTTAGATTCTGAGGGACGTTTTCGAGCGCCAAAAACCAGCTCATCGCCATCGAGGTCGCTATCAGCATAAAAACAACGGCCGTGGTGACGGCGGATTTAAGAAGAATTTCCGGGATTTCCTTCAGCCGGACCTCTTTGTAAATGAAAACAGCCAAAAAGAATGAATAAACGACGGCGATTGCCGACGCCTCTGTTGCCGTAAATGTGCCGGTTAAGATTCCGCCCATAACAATGACAATCAGCAAAAGGGCCGGTATCGCGCCGAAGAATTTCTTGATGCCCTGAATAAGCGTGAATTTTTCACCTTTGCCGTAATTATTGCGGATTGATATGATACCCGCCACGACCATTAAGCCCAGCCCTACAAGGATACCCGGCAGGACGCCCGCGATGAACAGGGCCGCAATTGATACCATGCCGCCGGTCGCCAAAGAATAAACAATCATTATATTGCTGGGCGGGATGAGCAGTCCCGTCGTTGCGGCTGTTACACTGACGGAGGTGTTGAAATCCCTGTCGTAGCCCATCTTGTTCATAACGGGAATCATAAAGCCGCCAACCGAGCAGACCGCCGCAGCGGCAGAGCCGGAAATTGAGCCAAAAAGCATACAGGTCAGGATATTCGCATAAGCCAGCCCGCCGCGGAACCTGCCGACGATTACGTTGGCAAAATCAATCAGACGACGGGCGATGCCGCCACGCTCCATAAAAAGACCCGAAAGAATAAAAAATGGAATCGCCAATAACGCAAAACTGTCGATTCCCGTTGCCATTCGTTGGGCGACAATCAGAAACGACGGCAGGTCGCCCGCGACCAGCACACCCAAAAGGGTGCTGATGCCCATACAAAAGGCAATTGGCACGTTCAGCGTTACGAGCACCGCGAAACTTACAACCAGAACTGTAATTGCCCACGCTTCAATTGACATTTTTAATCTCTTATCAATCTAACGTTCCCGACTTAAAGAGATGCGGCACCTCGGTTTGTCTGTGTTTAATCAGGGCAACAAACGTATTTATAAAAAGCTCCAAACTGTAAATAACAAGAAAGAAGCCGCTTATCGGTATCGCAAGATATACATATCCCATCTTCAAACCAAGTGCGGGCGAGACCTGACTTGTCGCAAGCGTCCTGTAAACAAGCTGGCTGCCGCCCACGCCCATCACAAGCAGCGAAAAGGCCGTTATAACGGCAAATACGAACAAAGACACGCACAAGGCCTTCTGACGCGACAATTTAACAACAAGGTAATCGATTCCCAGATGCACCCCGCGGTTAAGGGCGACACTTGCGCCCAGTAATCCCACCCAAATCATTAAAAACGTCGCAAGCTCCTCAGTCCAGGAGCTTGGGTTTTTGAATGCGTATCTTGTTAATACCTGCCATACCACGTCAACAACAAGCACGCCCATCGAGACCGTTACCAGCAGCTCAAGGATTTTATCGAGAACTTTTTTAGCTTTGGCAAACATCGACTATTGAACCTCTACTATCCTTTTGGCAATTTCGCCGATTTCTGTGTCTTCAAATTCTTTCCAAATTGATTTGGTGGCCTCGCGGAAAGGCCCTTTGTCGGGACGGGTAACTTTAACGCCCGCTTTTTCCACCGCATCGAGGCACTCTTTTTCCTTCTGGTCCCAGAGTTTTCTCTGATACGTGACCGACTCATCTGCTGATTCCTGCAGGATTCTCTGAAGCTCGGGCGTCAGATTATTCCATACAAAAGTGCTTATCATCAGCACGTCGGGACAGCGCGTGTGCTCATCGAGAATATAATACCTGCATACCTCATAATGCATCGAGTTATAAAAACTGGGCGGATTGTTTTCCGCGGCGTCAACGACGCCCTGCTGCAAAGAGGTGTAAAGCTCGCCCCAGTCAATGGGAGTGGCCGAGCCGCCCATCGCCAATATCATTTTTATTGCCATCTCGCTTTTCTGGACGCGGATTTTCATCCCTTTGAGGTCGGCCGGGCTTTCAACGGGTCTATTTCGGGTATAGAAGCTCCGCGCCCCCGCGTCGTAGAAACACAATCCTTTAAGCCCGACCGGCTCGCCGGCGGCCAAAATCTCTTCGCCTGTCGGCCCCAAAAGCGCATTCCAGAAATGCTCCGAATCCCGGAAAAGGTAAGGCAGCCCCAGCACCTTCATTTTCGACACGAATCCCTCGATTGCCGATGATGAGGCCTTGGCTATCGACAAAGCGCCTACCTGAAGCTGCTCGATACATTCTCGCTCGCTGCCCAACTGCTCGCTCGGATAGATATCGATTCGCATCCGACCCTGTGATTTCTCTTTGACCTTGTCGGCCATAAAGACCATTGCCTTATGGACGGGATGCTCGGTATCCAGGGCGTGGGCGAGTTTCAGCACCCTGACGTCATGCTCTTTTCTGCTGCAGCCCGAAAACATTACCGCCGTCAGCCAGATGCAGGACAACAATAATATAATGACTGATGTCAGAAGCGAGGTTCTCTGAACTCTATCCTCTGTCATTCGTTCTCCGTTAATTCTGAGGCGGCGTGGCAGACGTTTGCGGCAACGGCTCGCCGGGGGCGGGTGCTTCCGAAGCCAGCGTGATAAGCTTAAATCTCGCCTGGACGGGGGTCTGATTGAGCACAATCTCATCTAAACGGACAAATTCTGTCGGGAAGTTGTAAACCAGGTCTCTGCGAAGCTCGGCGCCACGACTATCCCGGTCGCTGTCATCAATTTCGAGAATGACGTGGTACCGCACGTTGTCGTAGGCGCGTTTTGCCTCAGGCGTCGCCCTGATGGCAACTGTCCCCATCACCGCATCCGGGTTGACAAGCTCAACCCTGTATTTGCCCTGAAGATTTGAACTGAGCGAAAACCCCAGCCGGACGCTGGTTACCAGATATTCCTGCAGCCGCTCCTGCTCCTTGGGCAGGGTAATCTTGACGCTTGTTGCCGCTTCTCTGATTTGCCCCGGCGCCAGTTCCACCCAGGGTGTCTTCTCTATCGCAGCCAATTTGGCCTGTTCTATCTCCCTCTTGCCAAGCACCACCCTGGCCTCCAGCGCTGAGCCCTCGCGCTCCGCCGGCACAAACGCCTCCACCTGGGCCGGCTCTATGCTGGCTACCTTCAGAGGATTCTGACTATCATCGAAACACCGAACCGCCAACTGCTTTTTCTGCAGCTCGACCACGCTGACGGTCAGCGTATTCGGGTCGGCCGAGGCAACGGTAAGCCCAAGCTGCAACACCTTGTCGGCTCCTTTGAGGAACTCCGCCACGTTGAGCAGGTGGTCGCCCGGCGAAATCATCTTCTCATGTTCCGGGTCAAAGTAGAACTCGCGGCCAAATCGCCCGTCATTTATCCGCTGGCGGGCCTCGGCAATCTTACGCGCCGAACCCTTGAGGACCACTTTTTCCAGTGAAACCGACGGCTGGCCGGCAAAGGTAACCCAAATCGCAGGGTTCACAGACTTGGCAATGCTTATCTTTGCATTCGCAAACGAAAATTCCTCATCCAGCGCAAGGTCCGCCCAGACCCATATCAGCACGGTCAGGACAACCACAGCGAGTATTTTTCTTAAATTGAGTCGTCTCGTCGTCATCACGTCGCCACCCCGGCTACGGCCCGGCGGGCCTGTGCTCGTCGTAGCGACGAGCCTGAACCTTCGCTGAAACGAGCACGCCGGCCAACGCATCTCTAAGCTGTTCTGCGCTTACGTTGCGGACAAGTTTCCCGTCACCGGCCAAAGAAATGATGCCGGTCTCCTCGCTTACAACTACGCAGACGGCATCCGAGCCGGCGGTTATGCCTATCGCGGCGCGATGCCGCGACCCTAATTGAACGCCGTCAACGGAACCCGGCTCGGCCAACGGCAACTGCACGCCGGCCGCCACGACCCTGTCGCCTCTTATGACGACCGCCATATCATGCAGCGACGTGCCGGGGAAAAAAACGGTCTTGAGCAGCTCAGCTGAAACGCTTGAATCCAGCCGGACTCCCGTCTCGATAAACTCGCCAAGCGCGACTCGCCTCTCGACAACGATAATAGCGCCCGTCCTGGCGGCGGCCAACTCCACCACTGCGCTGACAATCTCCTCAACCGTCTTGACGACCCGGCGCGATGAGCCGACCAGAAAGGTGGGCTGGCCCAGACGCATCAGCGCCCTCCTGATTTCGGGCTGAAAGGCGGCGACCGCGATTATAAGCACCCCTACCAGGAAGCCCTTGTAGAGATATTCGAGCCGCTCAAACCGGTATCTTTCAGATATGAGATTAAGTATGAGCACGCCTGCGATGAGCAGGAGAATCACGCCGCGGAACAGTCGCTCGCCGCGTGTGCCCTCAAGGAAATCCACCGCCCAGTAGACAACTACTCCGATAAGCAACAACTCAATGCTGACTATCCACCAGTCATAATTGGAAATACGGCGGAAGTAATCGATGAGTGTCTGCATCCGTTCTCCGTAGCAGCGGTCCGGCCTTGAACTGCTTTGCTAAATCAAATCCGTTCTATGCAACCGTGACGTTACGGCAGCTTCTTGTCAGTGAGCTTGCTGGGCTGGTCTACGCCCAGCGTCTTGTCGATATCCGACATCATCTCCTGCTGGTTGACGCGAAGGGTGCGCAAATGCTCCCTGTTTACCTCAGCCGCTGTCTGGCCGGGGTGGGCGAATAAACAGCAGCCCGTTAACAACAGGGCCAACGCCAACAATAAAACGAAGAGTAAGCTCACTGCAAAGCTATGTCTCATTACTTCTGTTCTCCGCAACCCTAATGCAACCGGGACTTCTTACTGATTCAATATAATTATATCACCCCACCGCCTCATTGTCAATGCTAAAATGGGCAGGATTGGTACCGGCCCACGTCCTATAAAAATCTCTTGGGCCTTGACCAGCCACTGACCAAATCAGTATACTGATACCGTATCGAGCGATACCTGTCTAAAACATACAGGGACAGGCGAGTAATGAGGGACAATTTATGAAGTCCAGCAGGGTCAGTAGGGTTGTGCAGATTCTAACCACCCTTGCAGCGGGCAAGGGTCATACCGCTGCCGACCTATCGCAGATGTTCGGTGTCAGCCGACGCACGCTGTTTCGCGACCTCAAGGAACTGCAGAACATAGGCATCCAGCCACGATTTTCTCCACTGCGGCCTGGTGGTGCCGGGGGCCAGATGGGCGGCTACAAAATAGCCCCCGAACAGTTCCTGCCCCCCATAAACCTCAGCTTGCAGGAGGCCCTCGGACTGCTGCTGCTCGTGCACAAAATGCGGGGCCAGATACAACTGCCATTTAAGAATTCCGCCCTTCTGGCAGCGCTGAAAATTGAGAGTAGTCTGCCGCCGCGAGTCAGACGCTACTGCGACCACGCCCTCGCCAGAATTTCGGCCAAGGCCGGACCACAAGCGCCCGCCCCAGGCAAGCCCGGCCTCGACAATATATTCAGCACGCTTCAGTCCGCTATTGCCCAGCGACGCAAGGTCCGCATCCGCTACGACTCGCTTTTTGACGGCGGAATTATCGACTGCGACTTGTCGCCCTACCATTTGTTCTACAACCAGCGGGCCTGGTATATAATCGGCCTCTCGTCAGTCCACAAAACCGTTCGCACGTTCAAGCTCAACAGAATCAAAGATGCACAGATGCTCGACGGCCAGTTTTGTGATGGTGATAACTTTGACCTCGCGGAGTACATCGGTCGCGCCTGGTCGATGATACCTGAAGGCCGAATCTACAACGTCCGCCTGCGCTTTGCTCCGAAGGTCGCCAACAACGTCGCAGAGGTGCAGTGGCACGGCACACAAAAGGTCATCCACAACCCTGATGGCTCTGCGACGCTCGAATTCTGTGTGGACGGCCTCGGTGAAATAATATGGTGGATACTCGGCTACGGCGACCAGGTTGAGGTCCTCGCGCCGACGGCTCTGCGCAGCAGAGTGTCAGAAATAGCTCAAAAGATGGCCGACATAAACAACACAACAAAAACCAACTCGTGACGGACCTGTGTAAGCTACAGAACTCCCTGTTGACAACTTACGTTGGTCAACTATAAAAATTAAGGGGCTGTTGGATACTGGATGGAAGCAAACAATAAAACCACAACTTATCAACACCAACCCACTTTGTGCGCATACACCTATCTACTGAAATGGTAAGGAGTAACGAATCCTCAGAGTGCCGGGCATAACAACATCACACCTCTTATGAATCCTGATACTATATAGGTACTCACTATTAGAATTAAGAAAAAACCCCATAACGTGGCCGTAACATTCTAATCTCAACTTCATAAGAGAAGATGTTATAGTCAAAAAAAATAGTTGTGAAGAGCATAGTATTTTTGTATCCTGACATAATGAAAAATTAGAGTCTAATATCTGAATACCTAAAAAAGAGGAGTTTGCAAATGAAGGTGCAATTTAATAGGGAAGGATTAAACCAGGCGCTTACGCTGTTGACTACGATTGTCCCAGAACGAACACCCAAGCCAATACTTCGTTGCGTCAAAATAGATGCTACAAAGGACGGAGTAAGAATATATGGGACAGATTTGGAAGTGGGCATCAATTACCTCCTGCCAGCGGCGGATGTTGAGCAACCAGGCCAGACGGTAGTCCCGGCAGGTCGCCTCGCAGCCGTGGTGCGGGAAAGTACAGATGAGACGTTATTATTACAGGCGGCTGAGGGACTTTGTGAGGTCAAAGGAGCCGACAGCCACTTCTCTATATATGGCCAGGAAGCATCCCAGTATCCGCCGATGCTGGCGTTCACAGGCGAACCAGATATTGAGGTGCTGCTCGACAACCTGCGTGCCGGTATTTCACAGTCGCTGTTCGCCACAGCCAAAGAAAGCACCCGCTACGCGATAAACGGCGTGCTTTGGGAAATGAAGGGGAAAAAGCTGACCTTGGTCGCAACTGACGGCAGGCGGCTGGCGCGCAGCCGTGTCAACTTGGCTGGCAACCCCAGCGAAAAGGCCGCCGCATCCAAGATGATTGTGCCGGCCAAGACAATGGCACTGCTTGAAAAACTCGCCGGCGGCGACAAAGATAAGGTCGCAGTTCGCCTCATCGACAGCCAGGTAATGTTCGCCTGCGGCAACGTCGTTGTCTGCTCCAACCTCGTTGACGGCAACTTCCCGAAATATGAGGATATAATTCCGACGGACTACCAGAAAAAGCTGATGCTGCCGACCGATGTCGCCCTCAGTGCGGTTCGAAGGGCGGCGCTGCTGACCAGTGAGGAGTCAAGAGGTATAAAATTGGCCGTTAGCAAGGACCGCCTTGTCTTCTCAGGCAAAGCGCCCGAGGCCGGCGACGCGGAAGTGGACGTTGCTATTGATTATAAAGGCGAGCCGGTCGAAATCGGGTTTAATCCGCAGTTTCTGGCCGACGCCATTCGCGTCATCAAGGAGCCGCAGTTCGAGCTTGAGCTGGGTCAGGCGGATACACCGGGGCTTATCAAGGCAGGGGCTAATTTTCTCTACGTCCTGATGCCGATAAATCTATCATAAGTTTATTCTGTTGTCCGCCTTCGGCGAGACCTCGCTGAAGGCGGGCAGGGGGCACGGATGAACCCAACGACACAAACGAGACGCCGGTCGCAACCAGCCCTGCTGAGTCAGCCGCTGGAGAAATTAATGGCCTCCGGGCCAATGGGGCTGTCGCAGCGTTACGAGGCGGCCAATCAGATATGCCTGTTGTGGACGCAACTGCTGCCGCCCGAATTAGCGCAGCATTGCCGTGTGGTTGACCTGTCCGGCGGCCTGCTTACGGTCGAAGCCGACTCACCGTCGTATATGTATGAGCTGCGCATCAGCAGCCACCAGCTTGTTGGGTACCTGCGACAAGGTTGCCCCGCTGCGAAGGTCAGGGCCATAAAGATTACGCTTACTCGGTAACCACAGGTGCGCACCGGAGAAGGTTTTGTATGCAAGACCACAAATATGATGCCAGTAAAATAAAGATATTGGGAGGCCTTGAGGCGGTCCGCAAACGCCCCGATATGTACATCGGCGACCGCGGCGTCGGCGGACTGCATCATCTGGTCTATGAGGTCCTCGACAACTCAATCGACGAGGCGCTCGCTGGTTTCTGCGACAAAATCAGTGTCCAAATCAACGCCGACGGCAGTTGCGCAGTCGAAGACAACGGCCGCGGAATCCCAGTCGAGGAGCACAAGGAAGCAAAAAAAAGCGCGCTGGAAGTCGTCCTCTGCACGCTCCACGCCGGCGGCAAGTTCGACCACGACAGTTATAAGGTCGCCGGCGGCCTGCACGGCGTCGGCGTCAGCGTCGTTAATGCGCTGAGCGAGTGGCTCGAGGTGGACGTTTACAGGGAAGGTCGCCATTATCATTTCGAGTGCCGCCGCGGCACCGCCAAAGGGAGCGTCCGTGAAGTCGGCCCGACCACAAAGCAGGGAACCTGCGTCTCATTTATGCCCGACGAGGAAACATTCGGCGACGCCGAGTTTCAATACGACACGCTTGCCAAGCGCATCCGAGAAATGGCATATCTCAATGCCGGCCTCCAGATAACCTTCAAGGACGAAAGGGTGCGCAAAAAAGAAGTGTTTAAGTTCGATGAAGGCCTTCGTGCATTCGTCAAACACCTCAACGAAGGCAAGGAGACCCTTCACAGGGACGTCGTTTTCCTGTCCAAAGAAGACCAGCAGGCGATGATGAGCTGTGAGGTGGCCCTGCAATATAACACCGGATACGCTGAGAACGTCCTGGTTTTTGCCAACAATATCCGCAATATCGACGGCGGCACCCACCTGTCCGGCTTCAAGACCGCACTTACAAGGACGATGAATTACTATGCCAAGGCCAATAATCTCTTGAAAGAAGGCCAGGCAGCCACTGGCGATGATTTCAGGGAGGGGCTTACGGCGATTGTGGTCGTCAAGCTGGCCGACCCGCACTTCGAGGCCCAGACCAAAGTCCGCCTTACCAACCCTGAAGTAGGAAGCTTCGTTGAAACCGTCGTCAACGAGCAGTTAGGCCACTACCTCGAAGAACACCCAGCCGAGGCAAAGCGAATTCTCAATAAGGCCATCCAGGCGGCGGCGGCCCGGGAAGCCGCCCGAAAGGCCCGTGAACTGACCAGGCGCAAAGGAGCGCTGGGCAGCTCGAACCTGCCCGGCAAACTGTGGGATTGCGCCAGCAGAGAAAAACACGGAACTGAAATGTTTATTGTTGAGGGCAACTCGGCGGGCGGCTCCGCCAAGGCGGGCAGAGACAAAAATATCCAGGCCATCCTGCCCCTCAAAGGTAAAATCCTCAACGTCGAGAAGGCCCGGCTCGAGAAAGTCCTAGCGCATGAGGAAATCCGCACGCTCATAAGCGCCCTGGGGACCGGCATTGGCGCAGACGAGTTTGACATCAGTAAGTGCCGGTACGAAAAGATTATCCTGATGACCGATGCCGATATCGACGGGGCACACATACGCACGCTGTTGCTGACGTTCTTCTTCAGGCAAATGCCCGACTTGTTCACCCAGCAGGCGATTTATATCGCCCAGCCGCCGCTCTATGAGGTCCGCGCCAAGGGCCAGAAGAAGTCCGAATACGTCCTTACTGAGCCGCTGATGCACAAACGTCTGATTGACCGCGGCCTACAGGGTACCGAGCTTACGATAAAAGACGGCGCAGCCGGCAAAAAGGGCGCTAAAGAACAGAAAATCACCGATGCTAAACTGGCTGAGCTGGTCAAGGTCCTTGGGGATATTGAGCGATGCACTGCTGTGCTGACTCGCCGCGGCATAAAGTTCGACGAATTCATCCAGAAGCACTACAACGGCAAAGGACTGCCGATGTTCCGCATCCGCACCGAGGGCCAGGACAAAATCTTCCACGACAAAGATGATTTTGAAAAACGAGTTGATGAGCTTAAGGACCGCAGCAGGCCCGGCCTCGCTGAGGCGAGTCGAGGCGGGCCGGAAGGACAATCCGAGGCGGAAGAGACCTTTGTGGCCGAGGAGCTCCACGAGGTCGGCAGAATCAACGAGCTGGCGAAAAAACTCAAGCACGACTTTGGCCTTGACCTCAAGGACTTTCTGCTTAAAGCCGAAAGGGCTGTCAGCGGCGAGGCCCTGGCAACCAAGTTCCAGCTCATTAATGCGGAGGAGAGCTTCGATGTTGCCTCGCTCGGGGAGATCTGCTCAACTGTCAGGAAAATCGGCGGCAAAGGGGTCGAGATAAAGCGATTCAAAGGGCTGGGCGAAATGAACGCCGAGCAGCTTTGGGAGACGACGATGAATCCGGCCACCCGGACGCTATTGAGCGTCAGGCTCGACGATGCCGGTGAGGCCGACCGGCTGTTCAGCATCCTTATGGGCGAGGACGTCGAGCAGCGCCGCGACTTCATCCGCGACCACGCCCTCGAGGTGCAGTTCCTGGATATTTAGCCCGTGAGATAAAACGCCGGAGAAGGCAGGAGATTTCAGTGTTATTTTTGAATGTAAAAAAAGTTTCCTCTTGCAAAGACAAGTTGAAAATCGAAGATAGTAAATAATAAATTTAATACGCCCTGTGAAAGGCGGGTAAAAACCGCCGGTTTGAGAAATGGAGGCGAAAGATGAGTGCTAAAATGCGAGCGATGGTTTCGGCAGTGTTATTGTGCGCATTGTTTTTCTTTGGTTGTCGGGCAACGAGTTCGGCCAGGGTCTCTCAGAGCAGCAGGACTGCCGCCGACATACGCAGGGCCGAGTTGCAGAAGGAGCTTGACAGGAAATGGGAAAACCCCGCCGCCCATTTCGAGATGGGCCAATCGTACCACGCCGCCGGCGAGTGGTCGAAGGCGGAGTGGCACTACAATATCGCGCTGGGCTTCAATCCCGCTTACCGCGACGCTCAGGCCGCGATTGTAAAGCTCCTGTTCGACAAGGGAGACAAATCGAAGGCCGAATGGGCAGCCAGCACCTATATGACGCAGGTGGCATCGTCGCCTGAACAACTCCTGGCAATGGGCGTTGCCTTCGAGAAGCAGGGGCTTGACGACTATGCTCTGAAGTGCTACCAGGACGCCCTCAAAATGTCGCCGGACTCGCCCACGGTGAACCGCCAGCTCGGCTACTACTACCTGCTCAAGAATAAAAAGGACCTCGCCAAGGAATACTTCATACGCAGCTTCCAGCTTAATCCCAATCAGCCGGACGTTGCCGGCGAGTTGGGCCGGCTGGGCGTTGCCGTCCGTATCCCTGAAGCCGCGGCGCCGGTATCTGAAAATCTGAGCCAGCCCGCAAAACCCGCCTCTCAGCCATAGTAGAGTAGATAACTCGTCTTTATGCCCTGTGGTGAACGGATTCGCCGCGGGGCTTTTTTTATTTCACACCGCAAAGACACCCCCTGCCTACTGCTTGCAGGGGCAGGCAGGGCACAAAGCAAAAAAATGAAGGAAAAGTAAAAAAGAAAAACTTAGCGCCTTTGTGTCTTGGTGGTGATGATAAGTCAAAGCGCTTGCCGATAAAGCAATAGTCTGTTTTCCGGTGTGGCGGTCTGTTGTTTTCAAAAACACCGCGTTTTATCGGACCCGCCATTTGGCGAGGTCTCGCCTTCGGCGGACGCTATGATATGAGTCGTGTCAAGAACAAGAGGTTGAGAACAAAGGCCCTGCAGTGTCTCGTGGTCGCGGGGCTTTTGGTGCTTTTCTGCAGTTGCCTTAGTTTCAACATCGGCGACTGGCCAAGCAAGTTCGTCTATCCGCACAATAAGCCGGCCGCCAACTGGTGTGGCCCGATAGGCGCGTTGTTTTCGTACTATTTGCTTTATTACGTCGGCCCCGGCGTCTTTTTAGTGCTAATTTCCGGCCTGTATTTTGCGATTGCCAAAATCGCGGACGCTGAGGTTGACCAGCCGATTCTGCGGTGTGCCGGCCTTGTCCTGGTGACAACCGCCGCCTCGACAACGTTCTATTGTTTTACGCCGCACGGTATCTTTAGCTTCCCGACGGGTTCAGGCGGCGTCCTCGGAGTCGCTGCGGCACAATTTCTCCGCAGCCATTTCGCCTCGCTGGGCACCGCCATACTCCTCGGCACCACCTGGGTGGTCGGGATGATTCTGCTGGCCGACCAGATAGTCACGGTGGTTTTTGGCTGGCTCGGCCTTATCCTGCGCAAGATGGTCGGCGTTGCAGCGCCAAGGTGGCTTACCGCGCCGGAACAATCGAGGGTCCTCGGCCAGATTTGGCGTCGTCTAAGCGTCAGGCAGAAGCTCCGGCCCGCATCCGTAGCGCCCCTTGTCGCTTCGGAACCACTCTTGCAGTCCGATTCCGACGGCGATTTCGGGGAGAAAGCAGTCCCTGCTGCCGCCATACCGGCTCAGTTGAAGCTGCAGCAGGTGACTACCCGCAAGCCGGCACAACCTTATGAGCCGCCCAGCTACGACGACTACACTCTGCCGACCATCGACCTGCTCGATGAGCCGGAATACACGTTTACCGCGGTGCAGGAAAAGGTCGTCAAGGCCAAGGCCATCGCACTGGAGGGCCTGCTTGGTGAGTTCGATATCTCTGCGCGGGTCGTCGCGGCGGAGACAGGACCCGTGGTGACAATGTTTGAGCTGCAGCTCGCTGCCGGCGTCAAGGTCAGCCAGATAAGCTCGTTGGCCAACGACATCGCCCGCGCATTAGGCGTCGGTGCCGTCCGTGTCGTAGCGCCTCTCCCTGGGAGGCATACCATAGGCGTCGAGGTGCCCAACAGCGAAAAAGAGCGGGTGCGTATGAAGGATATGCTCCGGCTTGCAGGCAACAGACCCGGCGGTATGGCCGTGCCGCTGTTTCTGGGCAAGGATTCGTCGGGCGAGGCCCTCGTTGAGGACTTGTCGGTTATGCCGCATCTGCTTATCGCGGGCACCACCGGCTCGGGTAAAAGCATCTGCATCAACAGCGTCATTGCCGGCATACTTCTCACCCGCAGACCCGACGAGGTGAAAATGATTCTCATCGACCCGAAAATGGTCGAGATGACCGCCTTTAATACTATACCGCACCTGATGACCCCGATTGTAACCGAGACGCATCGGGCCGTGCAGATTCTCGAATGGGCGACCATAAAGATGGACGAGCGATACGCCCTGCTGGCCGAGGCCCGCGTCAAAAATATCGGCGAGTACAACACCCTGGGGACCGAAGAAATCATAAGACGCTTCGAGCCGACAAGCCCCGATGAGGAGGCCAAGATTCCCAAAAAGCTGCCCTACGTCGTGATAGTCATCGATGAGCTGGCGGATTTGATGATGACCGCGGCCAAGGAAATAGAGGCACACATTGTGCGCCTCGCGCAGAAAAGCAGGGCCGTCGGAATCCATATTGTCCTGGCGACTCAGAGGCCGCAGGCAACGGTCGTAACCGGCCTGATTAAAGCCAATATGCCCACGCGCATCGGTTTTCGGGTCGCCGCCAGAATGGACAGCCGCATCATCCTCGACCAGAACGGCGCCGAAACGTTGCTGGGCCAGGGCGATATGCTCTTCCTGAAGCCCGGCACCAGCGACCTTGTCCGTGCGCAGGGCACCTTTGTCAGCGACGAAGAGGTCAAGCGAATCGTCAAACACCTCAAGGATAGCCCTCCGCAGTTCCACCCCGAGCTGACACAGCTCGGCCAGCCCGACACATCCGATATGATAGAAGACGAGCTGTTCGACGATGCCGTGAGGGTTGTCCTCGAGAGCAAAAGGGGCAGCGTGTCGCTGTTGCAGCGTCGGCTCAGCGTCGGCTACGCACGGGCTTCGCGTATGATAGAGCAGATGGCCGCGTTAGGCGTCCTCGGCGAGTACAAGGGCAGCCAGGCACGCGAGGTGATGATGACGCTGGAGGACTGGGAGCAACTGCGAGACCAGTTGGAACAACAGAAGATGGAAGACAGAGGACAGAGGACAGAGGATGGAGAGTCCTCGCCGGCACTTGTCCGCCGAAGCGTTAGCGAAGGCGGATACGTCAGCGAAGGCCAGCAGGGTTACGCCGCAGTCGATAAAGAGGAAGAATAGCCCCGCACCTATTTCGAGTATCGGTCATTGGTTTTTCAAAAAGGGGGTCAGGAGCATTTACTACAAAAAAAGATGGCAATTCAATCCTTTTAGGATGGAGTCATGGTTTATTTTGCTTCTGAAGTTTCTTTCTAAGTGCTTCAGATATTACAGTAATCGCAACCGCAAGTCGAGTTGAGTAGCCGGTTTTGCGAAAGATGTTAGCAAAATGTGCACGAGCAGTTCCCGGCGAGACTCGCATAAAAAAAGCTATCTCTGCGGAGTTGTCCGCATTTTCGAGTAGGGCAAGTATAAGGTCAATTTCTCGTTTGCTAAGTCCTAAGGAGTGTGCTGCCTCAATTACCAAAGGACGACCAAGCAGCTGAATTATCGAGGATGACTTTAATACCTTCCCGGATCTTGTTTTTTGAGTTCCAGGCATAAAGAAGATTATATCAGAAGCAGATAGAAGCGACAAGGACTCTGAAATTATTGTTACCTGTTGATTGCAAAAAGCAAAATCTCTCTAGTTGCATCTCGAGGAGCCGACTTAAGATGCTCATTTGCTTGACGAGCGGTTTGAGAATCAAGGTATGACTGAGTTTGGCATTTTGAACAAATGAGTATTCCTGATTGATATTGAGCGCCAATGGGAGCGACAATCCATAATCCACAAGATGGACAACGAATATCGCCAAAGGCATTGATTTCACTGACGAACTGCATATTTCTTTCCATCTATAACCAGATAGTAGATACCTTCCACTGGAATTGCGCGAAGACCGTGAGGGTTCAAAGATTTCACGAGAATCAGGTTTTTTCCGGCAAAGTCAGATCTATGTGGTTCTGGAGTGGTTACTATCTGGCAGTAAAGTATTCGGATTATACCGTTTGTCCGCTTCTGAAAGGTCACACTGAAAAACCGACCTTTGCTTTGACGGATCATCCAGGCGGCGGTCGCAGGAACGATGACTTCTGGAAAATTCACTTGTGCATCAGGTCCGAACAGAATTCTCACGGCCCAGTCATAAGCCATCGCTGCCTGTCCGACTGTATCAAACGTCCCAAGGTTAAACGATATCCCGTAGTCCACAAACGCAGCGATGTACTTACCTTGCAGTATGCTTATTCCAAAATAACCGTCCCTTTTGTGGTGATTCTGTCTGTGAACATTATGCGGTAATGAGACAAGATTGCATCGTCTGTTATCATAGGGGTCTTCGTTTCTGTGGTGTACTTCAAACCCTTTCGGAGGCCTCATGATTACGCGGTGTATAGAAGTCCCAGAAGTGCATCTCACATATTTGCCGCTTCTATACCACTTTATAGTAGATAACAAAGGTGCATCTTCAAAGTCTACAATCGCTGGTTTTTCTGCTCCAACGTCCATTAAGACAGGAGTATCGGGAGCAAATCGGTTATTCGGCATATTCGTAATTCCTTTCGACTAGGCACTTCTACTATCGCGGACTTGCGGTAACAAGAAACTACAATGCATCTTTCCCCGTCAATCTCCTTCCAGAAATTCCGGTTCCTTTTTCTCTTTGGCTTAATTATTGCCATTGATCCGTCGTGGAGTATTGGTGTTATTTGAGACATAGTTCAACTCCTTTTTCAGAATTGACATGAAAACGGCTGCCGGTTTCCTCGCCGGCGGCATTGACGCTTCCAGAGCGAAATCTATTACCCTGCGAAAAATCTCAAATTCGTTAAATCTGCCGGCGGTAGTTTCTATAACCAGCCAGCCGCAGACCCGGCGGAAACAAGAGATGTCCGAAATGTTGCGAGGCGGGATAATCCACTTGAGTGCTTTTTCGAGGATAAGACCGCGTTCAGAAACGCTTTTTGCAGTATGTAAGTCAAAACCTG